>CAJIAL010000253.1_pt1 | contig 10651 bp, 10 predicted proteins | sample 9199091 | NCBI WGS metagenome assembly CAJIAL01 (sample SAMEA7708270, study PRJEB35096) | sediment metagenome | biome: marine neritic benthic zone biome [ENVO:01000025]; feature: sediment [ENVO:00002007]; material: shallow marine sediment [ENVO:03000034] sea grass bed [ENVO_01000059] ... | reverse complement strand
TCCTGCTGAATCAAGCGGCCTCGTGCTCATACACAAACTGAAACGCCTCGCCTTGCGGGGCAATGTGCCCAAACGACGGCGACGGGAAATGCGTTGCACAGATAAGCACATCGCTATCGCAGTAGTGCTCCAGAAACGATCGCCGGGTCGCACTCGCCTGGGCCGGGTCGAAATCGGGACGTGGCACCCAGCCTAACTCCACACACTGCACTGGACTGTGAATTAAATCGCCCGTAACCACGGCATTGTTGCCGTTGGATGCCAGCCGCACACTGACATGATCCGGCGTATGGCCAGGGGTCGATTCTAGCCACACCTCGTCGTCCAGGGCATAGTCACTGGTCACAAACACCGCTTTCCCAGCCTCGACGATGGGCAAGACGCTGTCCGTCACATGGTCGAGCGGCGTCTCCCGATGCACCACCTGCCAGTGCTCCCACTCCTTCTGCGACATAACATACTGCGCGTTGGGAAACGTCGGCACCCAGCGGCCATGGCGCAATTGCGTATTCCAGCCGACATGATCCACGTGCATGTGCGTACACATAACATAATCCACCTCCTCCGGCTGCACCCCGGCCTCAGCAAGGCGGCGGAGAAAGGTGCCGCTCGTAGTCATATTCCAGTTCTCACGCGCCCGTTTCTTATGATCCCCGACACACGTATCAACCAGAATGGTATGGTGGCTGGTCCGTACCAGATACGACTGCATGGTCAAGACCAAATTGCCCGTGACCGGGTCCATGGCGTTCGGCTGCAGCCAGTCTTTGTGTGGCTCCCAATCTTCCGGAGTCGTGGCGGGAAAGAAACCGTAGGGATCGAAATCCGGGCTTTCGGACTCGATAATGCGGTTGATCATGATGTGTCCAAGTGGCCGTTGCAGCATATGCAGGTTCTCCTGTAAAAAGGGACGATTCGCGGTGTGGCTGCCATTCTAAACCAAACCACATACGATTCGTACACCCGACTCTCGGAACATGCCATAAAGGGCGCATGTGCCCTGACGTCTGTGTGCCAATGTCGTGTAGCCCAGTTTAGCATTTTTTGCCTGCACACCCTCTAGTTTCCGCGTTCCACACCGGCGTGTTTGGCGAAATCCTCCCCATATGCGATGATGATCCCCTGGCAGGACTTCCGTGATCACTCCCGTCCGCTCGCGCGGTGGACAAGAGGACGCACACCATGGATACCCTCTACATCAATGGACAGATCCTCACCATGGATGCGCAGCAGTCGGTGCATCAGGCTCTCGCCATCCAGGGAGAGCGTATTCAGGCTGTCGGCAGCAACGAAGCACTCCGCGCTGCCGCCCGCCCGGAGACAACCATCATCGATCTCCAGGGCCGCACGGTCATCCCCGGGATGATCGACGTGCACGCCCATCTGGATCGGGAAGGGCTGAAAAATCTGCAGCCCGGCTTGGAAGGCGTGCGCTCGATTGTGGATATTCTCGACGTCATTCAACGTGAAGTGGCGCGGACCCCGCCGGGCGAGTGGGTGGTAACGATGCCCATCGGCGATCGCCCCAATTATGCCGATATACCGGAGCGCTTAGCCGAGCAGCGCTTCCCCACCCGCTGGGAACTCGATACCGTGGCGCCGCAGCATCCGGTCTATATTCGCGGTATCTGGAGTCCGTGGAATGTGCCGCCGTCGGTCTCCATCGCCAACAGTCTGGCTTTGCAACGCGCGGGCATCGATCGCCACACCCCCTCGCCCCACGAGAGTGTCGTCATTGACCATGATGCCTCCGGCGAGCCCAGCGGGATCTTCTTCGATCACAATATGTACCCCGTGGTCGAGTTTACCCTGATGCGGTGTGTGCCGCGCTTTACCCACGCGGATCGTGCCGGCGCGCTACGGGAGTCGATGCGGATGTACAATCGTGTTGGGACCACCACCATTTATGAGGGGCATGGCGTCGCGCCGGAAGTCCTGCAGGTTTACAAAGAAGCGTGGGACGCCGGTGAGCTGACCGTACGCAGCCACCTGGTGTTGAGCCCGACGTGGCGCTCGTTGGAGGAGGCGGAACGCGATATGACACGCTGGGCGCACAGCGCCTCGGGTTTTGGGTTTGGGGATGACGTGCTGCGTATCTGTGGCTACTTCCTGCAACTCCGGGGCAACCGGCACGTGGCGCGGTTACGCTCGGCCGAGCTGCCGTTTACCAATTGGGCCGGTTTTGCCGAGACCTATAACCCGGCGCCGCATTTTCACCATCTGCTGCGCGTTGCCGCACGCTCCAACTTGCGGGTGCATAGTCTGGCGGCCACGGACACCGACTTGGAAGAGGTGCTGCACGCCTTTGCTGCCGTGCAGGCCGAACACCCCATCACCGAACGCCGCTGGGTCCTGGAGCATGTGCGGGATGTCCGCCCCGAGCAGCTGTCCCGTATGCGGCAATTGGGGGTGGTGTGTGAAACCATTCCGCTGACGCACCTGTGGTTACGGGGTACCGCATATCTCGACGACGCCGAGCGGGCCGCTCTTACCGTCCCGCACCGGTCGTTTCTCGAGCACGGGATTCCGTTCGGCTTCGGCACGGATAACAAACCGTACAATCCCTTTCACACGCTCTGGGCCGCCGTGGCCCGTCGTGAGCGCCGCAGCGGCGCCGTCATCGGCCCGACGCAGTGCCTCAGTCGCGCCGAAGCATTACACGCCTTTACGATGGGCGGCGCCCTCTTCTGCGGTGTGGAACACCACCGGGGCTCCCTCGAGCCTGGGAAAGTGGCTGATCTCGCCGTACTTTCCGACGACCCGCTGCATGTGGCCGAGGACCGCCTGCCCCACCTCCATGCCCATCGCACCATGCTTGGGGGCCGGGTCGTACATGACGACGGTGCCATTGCTTGAGAGAGTGATCATGGGTAAAGGATGCCCAACCAACGAAGAGGTACGTCATGGTGACACTCGATACCGACCGTTTGCGCTTACGCATATTCCGTCAGGACGATTTTGAGGCCTACGCCCAAATGTCGGCCGACCCGGATGTGATGCGCTATCTCGGAGCGGGGCAAACGCTCTCACGCGCAGACGCCTGGCGCCAGATGGCGATGATCATCGGGCACTGGCAGCTGCGGGGATACGGTCTGTGGGCCGTGGAAGAGCGGGCCAGCGGCGAACTCATCGGCCGCATCGGCGTGTTTTATCCCGAAGGCTGGCCCGATGTGGAAGTCGGCTGGATGTTACGCCGCTCCTCCTGGGGCTACGGCTTCGCCACCGAAGGCGCACAGGCGGTGCTCCGCTATGCCTTTACGACGTTGCAACTCCCGCACATCATCAGCCTGATTCGGCCTGAGAATACGGCGTCGGTCCGAGTCGCTGAGCGCCTCGGCGAACAGCACGAAGGCCGCACGGTTATTCACGGCATCGAGGCCCTGATCTACGGCATGCACCGGGAGGCGTGGATAGCGCACATCTGAGCCTGCACTGCCCACGGCGTCAGTGCTGCATCGCATGCCACCGCGCCACGTCTTCAAGCGTGGTAAACCACACCCCTTCATACGTCTTCATAAAGCCAATAAGCTTATCCAACATGGCCATGCGCGACGCCCGGCCGGATATATAGGGATGACACGTCACCACGAAACAGCCGTTTTCTCCGTATAGACCCTGAAACTCCTGGCACCAAAAGCCATAGACCCGGTCCGGCTCGGCAATGGCGTTGGTGGCGCCGTAGACGTGCCGGAAAAACGGCGCGTCATCCAAGAGCCACTGGATCGGCACTTCCGTCAGCGACCCGTGCGGCGTCTCGACGTCGTAGGGAATGTCGTTCCCCATGAGCGAACTGTCGTAGGTAAACCCCGCTTCTTTTAACAGTGCAGGGGTCCACAGGTTCAAGTCCCAAGAGGGCGAGCGATACCCGGTAGGGCGTATTCCCAGGTATGACTGCATAATATCCAGACTGCGCGCCAGCACCTCGCGCTCGCGCGGTTCATCCAGATGATCCAGGGCTTCATGCACGTTACCGTGCACCGTGATCTCGTGCCCGGCATCCCGGATCGCCTTGGCCGCATCGGTATGATGCTCCACCGTCCAGCCCGGAATGGCAAAGCTGGCTTGCAACTTGCGCTTTTCCAGTAGCTTGAGAATGCGCGGCACCCCGACCCGCGGGCCAAATCGCCGTTCTTCCAAGGCCGCAAGGCTGCGCTCAGCACGCTCGGGTTCACGAAAATACAAGCCGGATTCGGCATCGACATCAAACGACAACACCACCGCGCATTGATAACCCTCAGGCCAGATATAGCGCTGCTCAGTCATATCATTCCTCCACCACTTGCGGTTGTCTCGGGACGGACGTTCTCTCCCCGACAAGCCCCACATTCCGGAGCGTCGGCACAGCTGTATGATAAACGTCATAACCCAAGAAGTGAATGACCAGGCTCATACCTTGGCCCCAACGACGCACAGGCCACACCCTCACAGCCCTGCCTTCAGCGAGACGGACCGTAGACGCACAGAACAAAGTGTGTTAAGAATTCCTACACCCGGTGGCTATGGTGGTACAACAGCGTGTGAGGCTGAAGAAAGAGGAGCGCATGGCAGCGGACATCATCAATACATCAGCCCCTTTGCAGCATGTGCGGGTTTTGCATTTGGGCGTGGCATGGGCCGGCCGCGTTACATCAATGCTGTTGGCCGACCAAGGCGCGGATGTCGTGGAGGTGCTCCGTCCCGGACATGAGCCACATGCGTGTGATCCCTTGCTCGGTCGCGGCAAACGCCTTATCGAGGTTGATCTGAAGACCTGCAGCGGACGCGCCGGCACGGCCGAGGAACGCCCTGGCCTGTGGACTCAGAGGGCCGAGCTCTGGCCGGCGTACAATGAGTACCAAGCAAAAACGTCGCGGGAAATCCCCGTGGTCGTCCTGGAGCGTGTGTGAGCGGGACCATAGCCGAGCGAGGAGAGTATTGATGGGACGCCTGAGTGGAAAAGTCGCAGCGATTACGGGTGGGGCTTCCGGCATTGGCGAGGCCACGGTTCGTCTGTTTCTCGAAGAAGGCGCCAAGGTCGCGTTTGCCGACCGGGATCGCGAACGGGGCGAGCGCATAGCCGCCGAACTCCAAGCGACTGGGGCGGAGGTGCTTTTCGTCGAAGCCCAGATGCAACGGGAAGCCGAAGCTAGTGCCTTTATTCGACGCGCTGAAGACCACTTCGGGGCTCTGCATATTCTGGTGAATAACGCTGGTATCCGTATGTACCAACGCGTGACCGAGGCCAGTGAAGAGAGCTGGGACACGATGCTGGGAGTGAATCTCAAAGGCTATGCGTTTTGCGCCAAAAATGCTATTCCGGCGATGCAGCGGGCCGGTGGGGGGAGTATCGTCAGCGTGGCCTCGATTCGCTCCGTGATTGCAGGGCCTAACACCGTGCAGTATGACACTACCAAGGCCGCGGTGGCTGGCCTCACACGGGCCATGGCCCGTGACCATGCTGACGACGGCATCCGCGTCAATGCCGTGGGGCCGGGTCCGATTCTGACCAGGTTTCACGAGCAACGCGCCGCTGATGCGGGGAGGGAGCTGGACGAGTTCACGGAAGAATTCGGCAGCGAAACTATGCTCAAACGACCCGGCACGCCGCGTGAAGTCGCCCAGTGTATCTTGTTTCTTGCCTCGGATGACGCCTCGTTTGTCACCGGGACGCTGTTGTTTGTCGATGGTGGCAAGACCGCGATGTAAATCTCTACTGCACTCTCATCATGTCTTCATTGGAAGAGGAACATACTCATGACACGACTGACGGGGAAAGTGGCAATCATTACTGGCGGCGGCGGCGGTATTGGCCGGGCGGCGGCGCGCATCTTTACCAGCGAAGGGGCACAGGTCTTACTGGTGGATCTCAACGAGGCGGCGCTGCAACAAGCCGTCCAGGACACCGGCACTGACCAGGCCAGCTATGTCGTGGCCGATTCCACCCAACCAGAGGCGGTGCAAGGCTTCGTCAATACTGCTGCCGAACGCTATAGCGGGGTGGATATCTTTCTGGCGAATGCGGGGGTCGAGGGCGTCGTTTCTCCTATCCCGGAGTATCCCATCGAGGTCTTCGATCAAGTCATGGCGGTCAATGTGCGGGCGGTCTGGCTCGGTCTCAAGTATGTCATGCCGGTCATGCGGAATCGCGGCGGTGGCAGTATCGTCATTACCTCGTCGACGGCGGGTATCCGGGGCACAAGTGGCATGTCGGCATACAACACCAGTAAACATGCGGTTATTGGTATGATGCGCACCGCGTCCCTCGAAGGTGCGGCACACAATATTCGTGTTAACACGGTGAATCCCGCCCCGATCGAAACCCGCATGATGCGTTCACTGGAAGAAATGCGTACCTCACAAATGAGCGGCGCAGCAACGGTAGAGCAGACCAAGGAAACCTATGCCTCGCGTATCCCGCTACGACGTTATGGCGACCCGGAGGAAGTCGCGCGGCTGATGCTGTTTCTCGCCAGTGACGAAAGCAGCTTCTGCACCGGTGGGGTCTACATGGTCGACGGCGGAACATCCGCCGGGACAGTGGTCTAAAGCAAGACAGAGCCTCCTGCCAGAACACCTCTCTGGCCTTCCACAACACCTAGAAAGGCCCTATATGGCAACAAATGACGCCTGGCTTGCCCTCGTCCAGGAAGACACGCTTGAGCCGGAGTTACCGATCTGTGATCCGCATCATCACTTGTGGGACTACCGCAACGATCGGGTCGAACCGCGCTATCTCATCGATGAGATACTGGCCGACCTGAACAGTGGCCATAACATCGTCTCGACCGTGTTCGTGCAATGTGGCGCCATGTACAAAGCTGACGGGCCCGAGGAAATGCGCGTCATCGGCGAGACCGAGTTCGTCAACGGTATCGCCGCCATGAGTGCCTCGGGCGCGTATGGACCGACGCGTATTGCGGCGGGAATTGTCGGCATGGTTGATCTCACCCTGGGAGAGGGCGTAGTGCCGGTATTGGAAGCCCATTTCCGGGTGGGGGGCGGCCGCTTTCGCGGCATTCGCCACGGTGTCGCCTGGGATGCCAGTGGCGCGGCGGTCAACCCGCGCGCGATGCCGGCGCCGCATCTCTATCTCGATGCGAGTTATCGTACGGGGTTTGCCCAACTCGCACGGCATGACCTCAGTTTCGAAGCCTGGTGCTACCACCCGCAGTTACCGGAGCTGATCGATTTAGCGCGTGCCTTCCCCGACACCACGATCATTCTGGATCATTTTGGCGGACCACTCGGTGTCGGGCCCTATGCGGGAAAAGGCGACGAGATCTATGCGCAGTGGCGCACCGACATCGCCGAGCTGGCAACGTGCGGCAATGTCGTGGCCAAGCTCGGCGGTATCAACATGGAGATTAACGGTTTCGGCTGGCACGAGCGGGAACGGCCGCCGACCTCGCAGGAATTGATGGAAGCGACGCGTCCATACTACGAGTACAGCATCGAACAGTTCGGCGTCGATCGCTGTATGTTTGAATCCAACTACCCGGTCGACAAGGTATCGTGCAGCTACAATGTGCTGTGGAATTCGTTCAAACGTCTCACGGCGGATTATTCTGCTGAAGACAAAGCAAAACTGTTCCACGATACGGCGGCGCGGGTGTACCGGCTGTGATGGAGATGGGCGCGCTGCGCTTCGCCCATCTCCATCACTATGACGGCAGATTAGACGTGTGGCCAGACTTGGGTGGCGAAGGCTTCGAGCTGTGCCAGAGCGTCATCCAGACTCCGACTGGAACGCAGAAAATCGACGACGAGATGCGTCACGCCCAGGGCCTCGTACTGGCGAATGTCTTCTGCGACCTGTTCGGCATGACCGACGAAGGGAGCACGCGCACCCGTGACGGCATCGGCGGTGAGTTCGACGGCGTGGCTACGATACACGATGTCGATCTCCGCCGGGTCACGATCTTCCGCCTCACAGAACGTTTTGAGACGATCCAGGCCGGCTTGCAGTTGTGCCTGATCTCCCATGGGAAACTGTGGGTTTGACCCGATTGGATACCATCCATTGCCGAAGCGCGCGGTGCGACGCATAGCGCGACGGCTCTCGCCTCCCACCCAAATGGGTGGATGCGGTTTCTGCACCGGCTTGGGCAGGAAATCAATATCGGCGAAGCGACAATACGTCCCCTCGTAGGTCGGATTGTCGCTGCTCCAGAGTTCTTTGAAGGCCTGGAGATACTCGTCGGTCACCGCCCCACGTTCGGCAAACGGCGGGATACCCAACGCGTCAAACTCTTCCCGCATCCAACCCACGCCTACCCCGACAATCAATCGACCTTTCGACAGCACGTCAAGTGTTGCCAGAGTTTTCGCCGCTACCAATGGATTGCGATGGGGCACGATGATCACGCTGGTGGCCAGGCGAATACGCTCCGTTTGTCCGGCAAGAAATGCCAGTACCGTCAGTTGTTCGAGATATTCGCCTGAAGCCGAGCCGGGAAATGCCCCGGTCTCGGTATAGGGATACGTCGAGGTGATGGTTTTGGGCACGAGAATGTGGTCCCCAGTATGCACATGCTCATACCCCAGCGCTTCCCCGTGTTGGACAAGCCGGCTCAGGTTATCTGGGGTGGCATACGGTCCGCGTCCGGGGAGGGTAAATCCGTAATGCATCATTGCTCCTTCGTCCATGTCGCCATGCACGTGCGATCAGTAGTAGATGGATGCCTCACACCATAATGGCGGTGCGCAGCGCTTAGCCTAACGCGATGCTCGACGGACCTCAAGAGCGCTCTACGACCAGCCAGTGACCACCAATTAATGCCCTTTGCAGTTATGTTGGTGCAAGAAATTACCTGCTTCTGTATAGTGCATTTGTATTATTGAAATTAGTACATAGCCTTTGTATACTAAAAGAAGTTTGTACTATACATTAAAAATAAATCTTTCGTAATTTATAGATATATTAATATATATATTAATTGAATAAACCTGCAATTTATTTACTTATAACAAATAAATAACAATATCAACATACAATTCATCTTAAGATTTATTGATACTTTACTGAATTTTATAGTAATTATTGAATAATTTTTAACAAAGCTTCACTTCGATAGTCTTTGTAAAACGCATCAAGAACTCTGAGAACACGTCGTTGACAAGAATAGGTAGGGAGGAAACGCAGCACTATTCACCACGAAAACGACTGCGGGCGAGAGTAGGTGTCGCAATGCTTGTAGTCCGTCTGAAAGAGGAGTAGACAACCCATGGCCAAAGGAGTAGGTATCGTTCATCAATCCCGCGTCGTGCGTGCGTGCCAGGGTACCATCAAAGCACTGTGCTTTGCAGGGGCTCTAACGTTGATGGTATCCGGTACGAGTTTCTCGCAGGGAGCTGCGGTGTCTGTGGTGCAAGCATCAGGGTCTGCCATGCGTTGGGTGGCCAATGATGCCACGAAGATTGCCAAAGGCAAAGCGCTCTTTGCTGCGTGTGGCGCTTGCCACGGAACCGAGGGCGAGGGTCGGCAGGGCATTGGCCCGCGACTGAATAGTAAGACGTTCCTAGCGGCAGCGAGCGACAATTTTCTCATGCAGACGATTAGCAAGGGACGGACCGGTACGACCATGATCCCGTGGGGTGCGTCATTCAAGGCCGAAGATATTCAAAGCATTATCGCCTTCATTCGCTCCCTCAACCCGGTATCGCCCGCCACCCTCAATGAGGCGCCGCTGGCGGGCGATACCACGCGTGGCAGGGACGTCTACGCCTCGATTTGTGCCGCCTGCCACGGTCGCACCGGCGCCGGCTACCAAGAGACGTCAAATGGCACAGGTATCGGACGCGCCGCGTTCCTGAACACCGTCAGCAACGGTTTCTTACGCTACATTATCAAACATGGCAAGAGCGGCACGACAATGCGCCCCTTTGCCAAAGAGAGCAAGGTCGCTGTCGCCAATCTCAGCAATCAACAAATCGAAGATGTCATCGCACATCTGCGCGCACAATCTTGGTAGGAGGGTACACGATGTCGGCCAAACGCAATGACGGCTCCACACACGATGCAGCCTCGTACTATGGCACCAAAGACCTGGAGGTGTTGTCCGAAGCTCCCGACAATCCCCCCGCTACCGGCTTTCATCGCCGAGCCTTTCTCAAGGGCATGGCAGCCGCAGCCGCAGGCGGTTCGCTTGCTGCCAGCAAAGCAGGTGCGGTGCAAACCGTGCGGGCACAGAGTGCTAGCGACCAAGCGACAGCTCCACCCGAGAAAGAGGTGCCGAATAACATTTTGGCGCAGTGTCCCTACTGCGGCGTGGGCTGCGGCACACTGATCCAAACGGAAAAAGGCCGCATCGTCGGGATGAAGCCGGACCCGAAACATCCGACGAACAAGGGCTTACAGTGCATTAAAGGGCTGACTTCGGCTGAGGCTATTTACGTCGATCGTCTTACCAAGCCGCTGATTCGTAAAGACATGACCAATATCCTCACGGGTCACGAGAGTAAAACCAAAGGGTCATTCAACGACAGCGATTTCCGTGAAGCCACGTGGGAAGAGGCGGAAGAACTGGTCGTAGAGCAAACTGCCGAGATTGTGAAACGGCATGGTGGTAACTCCGTGGGCCTCTATGGCTCGGGGCAGCTACCGGTTGAAGGCCAGTGGCTCGAAAACCTGTTTATGAAAGGCGTCTTGGGCTCCAATACGATCGAGGCTAAC
>CAJIAL010000516.1_pt1 | contig 10699 bp, 9 predicted proteins | sample 9199091 | NCBI WGS metagenome assembly CAJIAL01 (sample SAMEA7708270, study PRJEB35096) | sediment metagenome | biome: marine neritic benthic zone biome [ENVO:01000025]; feature: sediment [ENVO:00002007]; material: shallow marine sediment [ENVO:03000034] sea grass bed [ENVO_01000059] ... | reverse complement strand
TGAAGTTCGTCCTGGGCGAATGCGGCGCCGGGTGGGTGCCGTATGTCTTGTCCCGCATGGACGAAGAATACGACGATCAGTTCCGGCACCTGAGTTTGACCATGAAACCGAGCGAGTATTGGTATCGGCAGGGGCATACCACCTTCCAGCACGAACCGAACATCGCCCGGTTTGTCGACATGGTCGGGGAAGACAACATCATGTGGGGCTCGGACTATCCGCATCCCGACGGCGTCTGGCCCGATTCGGACAAGGCGCTCGAAGAAGACCTGGGCAGCCTGGATGCCGATGTGCGGCGTAAAATCACGCGTGATAATGCCGGGAAGCTCTATGGCTTTCTGTAAACCGCGGCGCGATTGAAGCAACGCGGGTGGCCTGGGCCGGCGCTCGGGCCACCCCATGCCGCATAAAGCATGGACGAGAGGAGTGGTCGATGCTCGCCCGCAGACTCACACTGCTTATCATCGCCATGTTCTACGGCGTGTGTATCCTCGCCAACCCCGCTGTCTCCAGAGGCTATCGAACTCGTACCACAACGCGGCCACAGCGGCCCGGTCGTGGCGGTGGCGTGGAGTCCGGATGGGCGCCAGGTCGTCTCGGGCAGTTTCGACCAAACGCTGAGTCTTCAAGGACCCATGTTAGCACTGTGCCGCAGCATCCAGAAACGGCTGCAGGCTGTCGAGATAGGTTTCCAGCCATGTATGGCTCTGGCGTAAATACGGAATAAGCACCTCGTCGACGCCGACTTCGGCATAGGCTTTGAGGAGGTCCGGGCGGATCTGATCGTGCACCGCACCGACGATAATGCGCACGTCACCGGGCCGCCGGCCCTCGGCCACCAGATGCTCATTGATGCGATCCACCAATGTCTTAGTCTCCGACGGGTCAATGTTGATGCCGTACCACCCCGTGCCGTAGCGTGCCGCCCGCCGCAGGGCGCCGGTGCTGTGGCCGCCGATAGTCAGGGGAATCATGGGTTGCTGCACCGGTTTCGGATGCATGAGGCACTCGGGCAGGGTGTAGAACTCGCCTTGAAATGCCGAGCGTTCATCGCACCAGAGGGTTTGCATGACCTGGATATACTCATCGCAACGCGCTCCGCGGCGCTCCCAGGGCACGCCACAGGCCTCAAACTCCTCCCAACTCCACCCCACCCCAATGCCGAGATCAATGCGGCCCTTGGAGATAAAATCGAGCGTGGCATATTCTTTGGCGGTATAGACCGGGTTTGCCTGCGGCAGGATACGGATACCGGTGCCGAGTCGCAGGGTCGAGGTGTGGGCGGCGAGATAACCGAGTGACGCGGTCATATCAAGCAGGCCACTGCCCTCGGGAAAGACGAACTTGCCGTCGCTTGAGCCTGGATAGGTTGAGGCATAGTGCGTGAACATGACGACATGCTCACCGAGCCAGATGGATGACATCCCCCGGGCCTCGGCTCCCTGCCCGAGGTCGGCAATCAATTCCGGTGTGGCGACAGGCGATCTCAACGGCGCAAAGATTCCGACTTTCATGATGTCCTCGATAACGATGGGTCATAGAGAGCTCAGGTTGTGAGCATATGCCGTCAGGTGATACGCATGACGCTGGATTGTAGCATAGCTGCCGCGCAAATCGTGCAGACAGTTTGCTCGTCGTTCAAAGGCTCAAATTGGGGGCAATGTCAAACCTTAGGTACAATTTGGCCAGGGGCATGGGTAGCAGCGTAATCCACGCCTGTCAAATGCCTCTCCTTGTAGTTATTCACCTGAAACCAGATCTCCGTAATCAGACGAAGCCGCACGCCTCATGAGCAGGGTGCGGGCAGTGACGAGGAAGTGACGCATGAGCAAGATCGCAGGACCTCACGCCGCCATTATCGGATTGGGTAATCGCGGGAACATCTATGCGCGGTTGATCAAGCACTTCGGGGGCAATGTCTCTGTCGGCGTTGACCCCTCAGCCTATCGGAGACAGCAAATCGCTCAACTGTTCCCTGGCGTGACGTTGTTTGAGAGCTGGCAAGAGCTGTTTCACAACACACATACGCGGCCAACGATAGATTGTGTGGTGATCGCCACCCCGGATCACGAGCGCAAAGATCTCGTCATCGCGGCTACCGAATTGGGCAAGCCCATGCTGGTTGAGAAACCCATGGCGCTCACGACTGAGGATTGCCTCGCTATCGGCAACGCGGTGGAAACACATGGGGTCAAGTTCGTGCTCGCGTATGTTATGCGATACACGCCGTTTTATCGCCAGGTCCAGCAGTCCATCGACGCGGGATCGATAGGGAAGGTCGAAAAAATCAACGCGACCGAATTTGTGGAGAGAGGACATTACAGGCACTCGTACGTACGCAATCAGATGTGGAATCAAGGCCCTTTGCTCGATCTGAAATCCGGACATGACATTAATATGCTCCTCGCGCTCTACGGCAAAAAGCGGTGCATCCACGTGGATTCGTTGGCCTCGCCGCTGTACTACATCCCAGAAAATCAGCCCCACGAAGCACACGGGGCAGAGCGATGCATCAGGTGTCCTGCGGAAATGTCGTGCGACGATTCCGCCGTACACTTCTATCTGCGACGTCATGTCGAACAAGGACATACGGCATGGCCGCTGACCCATCTCGTTGAGGATGGGCCGGTCACCTATGCATCGGTCAGAGATGCGCTCGAACATGGCCCCTTTGGACACTGTGCGTTTCTCTGTGGGAGTGGTGTCGTCGGGCACCAAGAGGTACGACTACAGTTTGAAGATGGCGAGCTGGCGCAGTTCTCGCTCAATACGGGCGGGCATCGCATTAACCGCACGATTCAGATTACGGGTTCAGAAGGCACACTGACAGGAAGCATGGAAGATAGCATCATTACGCTCCATCGTTGTGGTATGGATGAGGCGGAAACGATCGAAGTGGATCCTGGATACATCAATACCCCACACAAACATGCCGGTGGGGACGAGGGCATCGTTCAGGGCTTTCTTACCGCTGTGCGGACCCATGACTGGTCGGATATGCCCACGGACCACGCAGATGCGATGCGCACCCACCAGGTAGTCTATCAGGCTGAAGCGTCGCGACAAAAAGGCGGCATACCCATGCCTGTCGTACCGTGAGGTAATAGCCATGTCAACAACCTTGCCCAGAATTCTCGTGTTCGGTGCCCATCCGGATGACGCGGAGTTTCACGTCGGCGGCCTGCTGTCCCTGTATCGAGAACTGGACTTTGTCGTCAAGATCATTTCGGTGACCAACGGCGCCGCCGGTCATCACACTATCGCAGGGGACGTGCTCGCCCGGCGGCGTCTGGCCGAGGCCCACGCCGCCTCGGCCCTGCTCGGCAGCGTCTTCGAAGCCTGGGAGTATCCGGACGGTCAACTTGAACCCACGCTCGACCTGCGCACGCAGGTCATACGTGAGATACGCACGTTCAAGCCCGATCTGGTGCTGACCCACCGTCCGTATGACTACCACCCGGATCACCGGGCCGTCGGGCAACTGGTCCAGGACGCGTCGTACATGGTCACGGTGCCCCTCATCGTCCCGGACACGCCTATTGTCTCGCACGATCCGGTGGTGGCCTACATGCCGGATCTGTTCACCCGGCCGAACCCGTTGCGAGCAGATGTCGTCATCGACGTCACGGCGCAGATGGATCACATCGTCCAAGTGCTTGCCTGTCATGCCTCACAGGTGTTCGAGTGGCTGCCGTTCAATCAGGGCGTACTCGATCAGGTGCCTCAGGATGACGCTGCACGGCTCAGCTGGCTGCGCACCTGGGTCGGGGCGCTCAAGCGCCCGTATACTGCACGGTACCAAGAACCCATTCTGGAGGTGTATGGGCAAGAGCGAGAGGCCGCTATAACCTATGTCGAGGTACTGGAAATCAGTGAATACGCCGCACCTCTCGACCCAGGCGACAAACAACGCTTATTCCCCTTTGTCCCGTCATGATGCCTGCCCGCCGCACACCGGCGCAGTGACTACGCTTGTACTATGGACTGATTGCCATGTACTCCCCCTCACGTGAGACGTCACAGCATGTCGTATCCTGCCTTACTCTGGTGCCTTGCCACTTTGTTCATGCTGCGCGTCCTGGGGCAAATCCTCGTTGCGGCCTTCCATTTGCCTTTTTTACCCCCGATGTCGGCGTGGTATTCCGGCCTGATTCCCTATCCCGTTTTGCTGCCGTTACAGATCGGCATTCTGCTACTCCAAGTGAAAATCGGCCGTGATGTCGGACGTCAGTCCGGCCTCTTCGGCCAACGGAAATATCGCTTTGGACGCGGTGTGCAGTGGTTCAGTGGGGTGTATTTCACTGCCATGCTCATCCGCTACGTTGTCACGATGACGTTGCATCCCGAGCAACGCTGGTTCGGCGGGACCATTCCCATTGTGTTTCATTGGGTGCTGGCGGCCTATCTCTGGGTCTTGGGGCATTACCACACGCATACGGCGGTGCAGGCATGATCACCGAACCAGATGTCACGCTTACCGATTACGGCTTGGCCATCGAATGCGCCATGTTTGCATATGTGTTGTATCGGGCTGAGCGCCCTACACACGCCTTACGCACATGGTTCGTGGTGTTCTTTGTCATGGGAAGCGTCGCCGCTCTGGCGGGTGGAACGGTGCACGGATTTTTTCATGGGCGCAGTACCGTCGGTGGTCGATTCCTCTGGTCTTTTGCACTGCTTGCCATCGGCGGGAGTGCTCTGGCGGCATGGGCGGTCGGCGCCCGTTTTATCACGACGCAGACTCTACAACGCCTGGTAATGTCCGGCGCGGTTGTGGCGAGCGTGGCCTATGGCTTCGTCGTCGTCCGCATCACGTCGTCGTTTCTTGTCGCCGTGGTCAATTACCTCCCGGCCTTGGTCTTTCTGACGGGAACATTTGTCGTGCTCTACGCTCGGGTGCGTGCGCCTGAGGTGCTATGTGGCGTGGCAGGACTACTGCTGATGTTCGTTGCAGCCGGGATCCAATGGGGAGGCTTTGCCCTCCATCCGGTGTATTTCAATCACAATGCGCTGTATCACGTGGTGCAAGGCGTTGCCCTGGCGCTGTTTTTCAAGGCGGCGTTGTGGTGTATTACTGCAGAGCAAGCGAGGAGATGAATCGGGTGAAACGCAGAGCATTTCTCAAGCATAGTACGCAAGGTGGAGCGGCTCTCACGTTGTGGTCGGCAGGGGCAGTTCAGGCCGGGCCAACTGGGACGGTCGTGAATGATATCCACTCGCATATGAACGCGACGCGTGTGCATGATGTGGTGTCAGTTGACACGCTCGACACGCTACAAACCGCTGTACGTCGAGCCCGGACAGAAACGCGGAGTATCAGCATAGCCGGCGGACGCCATGCCATGGGCGGGCAGCAGTTTGGTGCCGAGACGCTCTTGCTCGATATGAACCCCATGCAGCGCGTGCGAGACTTCGATGCCGATACAGGAGTGATCGATGTAGAAGCCGGGATCCAGTGGCCGGCCTTGATCAATCATCTGTTGACGGCGCAGCGTGGGCGCGACAGGCAATGGGGCATTCGGCAAAAGCAAACCGGTGCGGATCGCCTCACTCTTGGCGGCGCACTGGCAGCCAATGTCCACGGCCGTGGCTTGCGCTTTCCGCCGATCATTAGCGATGTCGAGTCGTTCACGCTGGTCGATGCCGACGGCCAGGTGCGCACCTGCAGCCGTCACGAAAACTCGGAGTTGTTCCGGCTCGCCATCGGCGGCTATGGGTTGTTCGGGATTATTGCCACGGGACGGCTCCGCCTTGCCCGGCGGCAGAAGCTGGAACGGGTAGTCAAACTCCTCGACATTGCCGAGTTGCCAGCGGCGTTTACCCAGCGCATCGGGAACGGCTTTCTGTATGGCGATTTCCAATACGCCACCGATACACGCTCAGACGATTTTCTCCGCAAGGGCGTGTTTGCCAGTTACTGTCCGGTTGACGACAGCACAGCTATGCCCGCCGACCGCAAGGAGTTATCGGACGCCGAATGGAAGCAACTGCTCTATCTCTCACACGCTGATAAGCAACGTGCCTTTACGCAGTATGCGAATTATTACCTGTCCACCTCCGGGCAACGGTACTGGTCCGACACGCATCAACTGAGCCCGTATTTCGACCACTATCACCGCGACCTCGATGCCAAGCTTGGCGCCACCACTCCGGGAAGCGAGATGATTTCGGAAGTCTATGTGCCGCGTCATGCCCTGGTGCCCTTTTTCGATGACGTCCGGCGGGATTTTCGCGCCCATGACGTCCAGGTCATTTACGGCACCATTCGGCTGATCGAGCGCGACACCGAAAGTTTTCTCCCCTGGGCCAAGCAGCCCTATGCCTGCGTGATTTTCAATTTGCACGTGGACCACACGCCGCAAGGCATGCAACGGTCCAGTAACGACTTCCGGCGGCTGATCGACATGGCGCGCCACTATGGCGGCAGTTATTTTCTCACCTACCATCGGTATGCTACGCGTCAGCAGGTGGAAGCCTGCTATCCGCAGTTTGCCGACTTTCTGCGTTTGAAACGCCAGTACGATCCTGCGGAGCGGTTCCAGAGCGAGTGGTATCGGCATTACCGCACCATGTTTGCGGAGGTATTCGCAGGGCGGTAGTTTCAGTTCTCCATCACGGATAGGCATACAGAGCTCAGGCAGCGACGCCGTCGCTGCCGTCATGGTCGTTGCGATATGCGCTCGGATTCGCGGGAATTGGTATGAGGCGCCGTGTGCTACAATCGACCTTGTTGTGCGATTCTCCACGTTATGCACACGAGGCGCTATAGCTATGCCTGAGACAACCCCACTGGTCCGCTCTCGTCCCACCTTTTGCCGCATTTGCGAGGCGGCGTGCGGCTTGCTGGTTGACTACGACGCACAGGGGCGTCCCGTGCGCCTGCGTCCTGATCGGCAGCATCCGGTCAGCCAGGGTTTCGTGTGTGCCAAGGGCACGCGGTTTCTCGACGTCGCCCAGCACCCGGAGCGTCTCCTCCACCCTTTGCAACGGCTTCCCAACGGCGACTACAAAGCGATCTCATGGGCACAGGCGCAGGACGTGCTGACGCAGCGGCTGCGGCCTATCGTGGAGCGCTACGGGCCTCACAGTATCGGCATCTACTTCGGCAATCCTATTGCCTTTCACACCATGGGCGCACTGTCCATGCTGGCGTTCATTCGGGCGCTTGGAACGCGCAATGTGTTTACTGCCGGGAGCCAGGATTGTAATAACAAGTTTGCCGGCGCCACGCTTATACATGGTAGTCCGCTCATCCACCCCGTGCCGGATTTTGCCCACACCGACCTCGCGCTCATGTTCGGCACGAATCCTGCCGTGAGTCAGGCTAGTTTTGTGCATCTGGAAGGCGGCAGTGCGGTCTTTGATCGTATGATTCAACGCGGCGCACGCGTCATCTGGATTGACCCACGGCATACGGAGAGCGCACAGCGCTGGGGCGAGCACATGGGCATCCGTCCGGGGACGGATATTGTTCTGCTGCTCACGCTGTTGCATGCCTTGCGGGATCGGTACCGCCCGGCGCCGGACGTTGAAGGCATGGAGACGCTGCTCGAACTTGCCGCGGACTATCCTATTGACCGGGCTGCCGCGCTGACCGGTATTGTTCCAGAGCGCATTGAGGACCTTACACATGCCTTGCGGAATGCGCCCGCAGCGACATTGCATATGTCCGTCGGGGTGAATCAAGGCGCTTTTGGAACCCTGTGTTACGTCGTGTTGCACGCCCTGGCCTATCTCTCCGGCAATTTCGACCGACGCGGTGGTTTGCTTGTCCATCCCCTTGCGGTCGCCCTGGCAGAGATCGGGCGGCGGGTTGGGGTCGGCACGTTTACCCGGCGCAGCCGTGTGGGGGATTTCTCTAGTGTGCTGTTTAGTCTGCCGGGCGGGATTTTAGCCGATGAGATTCTGACTCCTGGTCCTGAACAAGTCCGCGCGCTGATAGTGGTTGGCGGTGATCCGGTGATGACCATTCCCGGCGCCGGCACGGTGCAAAAGGCGTTGCACCAGCTTGAATTTCTAGTGTCTCTCGATATGTTCCAGAATGCCACAAGTCGCGAGGCCGATGTCCTCTTACCCATGGTCAGTTGGCTTGAACGGTGGGATGTGGCAATGACAACGGCGGTGTTGCAGCACGCCCCGCTGTTGCAATATGCCGGCCCGGCCCAGGCGGCCCCCGGGAAGGTGCGCTCGGAAACCCGTGTCCTGGCCGATATGAGTTTGGCGCTGCAGCGGCCGCTGTTCGGTCACGCGTGGTTGGCCCGGTTATGGGGACGTATGCCGTGGGATACCCTGTTCACCTGGCTCTGTCATGGGATGCGCGTGGTAGGACAGTGGCGACCGCGGGGAGTACGTGGGCTGCCAACGCCGCGCCCGCGACCCGGCAAGTATCTTGGTCGTGGACCACGCACGCCGGGGCATCGGCTGCGGGTGTGGCACGAGCTACTTGCGGACGAACCCCAACGGCTGCGCGAGTATGTTGCAGAGCTCGAAATGCCAACCCGCGTCTCCGAGCCGTCGGGATTACAGTGCACCATGATCTGCCGCCGTCGTCGTTTGGGCCATAACAGCTGGCTGCATGATGCCGCCCATCATGGCCGGGTTGACCGCGCCATCTGGCTGGCGCCGGACGATTTAGCCCAGCTTGGACTCCCGGAGGGAGGCGATGTCGTTCTCGAGACAGCCTGTGCCTCCCTCCGCGTCACGGCCGTCCCGAGCTCTGATGTTCGCTGTGGGCTTGTCGTGGTGCCACACGGCGTGCCGGGGATGAACGTCAATGCCTTGATTGCATCGGGTGTCACCATGCTGGAGCCCCTGAGCGGGCAACACCGCATGACCGGGACGCCTGTGTGGGTCCGAAGAGCAGAGTAAAGTACAATAAAAGTCTTTTACGGCGTGCGCACGTTGAAATGAGCGTCACCGTCGGCGGCGATTTGCGCCGGTAAGGCCTCTTCCCAGCTCAGATAATCCCGCATCGCTTGTTGATTGCCCTGATGGCGATCGTGGACGAAGAAGAGAAAGTCGATGCAGGCAGAGTCCGGCGGTGTACCGGGCGATGCTTCGAGCGGTAACCCCGCCGCCGTCCAGGCTTCGCGGCCACCTGCGAGCACCGCGACCGGCGTATCGGTCATCCCCTGCAGGTCGATAGCGGCGAGTCGCGCCCGCGTCTCGTGTTCGGAATACAGCACAATGCGTTTGCCCGCTGGTACCGCGGAGAGTAAAGCATCGAGCCGCGGTCGGATGGCCCACACTGCACCGGGCAGGTGGCGTTGGCGATAGTCCATCGAGTGGTCGACATCAACCGCAATGGCCTCGCCTTGCTCCAGCGCGGCGGCAAGCGCCTGGGGCGTGACCGTGTCGACCGGATTATCCTCGCTCCCCAAGACACGGCGCGCCGGCATGCCGGTAGCGGTACCGGCGTCACCGATGCCGCCGGCAAGTATGTATACCTCCCAGCCCATTTGTACCAGCCAATGCGCGGTGGTCATGGCTCGAATTTCGGTGTCGTCAACCAAGACGACGCGCGCACCCCTGGCAGCTACCCAGGCGTCCGTAGCTTGCACCAATTGTCCGCCAGGCGCATGGACCGCACCGGGGAGATGACCGGCGGTGTATTCCGCCTGGCTACGCACGTCGAGCACATAAAGGCTGCGGCTGTGGTCCTGGCGCCAGGCGTCCAGCGTTGCCAGGTCAACACGTGTGATGCCGTAGGCCGTGGCCATGGATGCGGCGGACGCCTTGGCCTTGTCGAACCCTGCAGGCGACACCTCCGGAAAAGACCGCGTTGCTCCATGCTCCAGTTCGTAGCCGGCGAGGGTCCACCCCATAGTGCCGCCGCGCAGGGCTACGACTTTATTCGGAATGCCCGCATTGATCAGTGTTTGCGCCCCGATGATGCTGCGCGTCCGCCCGGCGCAGTTCACGACTACGGTGGTGTCCGGTGACGACGCGATGTCGTGAATGCGATAGACCAGCTCGGCATTCGGCACGCTCATGCCGTGCGGGATGTTCATGCGATGAAATTCCTCGGGGGTGCGCCCATCGACCACCACCATATCCTCGCCGCTTTCGAGCATGGCATGGAGTTCGTCGGCACTAATCGACGGGGTATGCGCTGCGTGCTCGACTACTTCACCGAAAGCCTTTGAGGGCACGTTGACACCCTTAAAAATCTCGTAGCCGGCCGCGGCCCAGGCATCAATGCCGCCTGAGAGTATGGACACATCGCTGTAGCCGAGGGTCGTCATGCGCGTCGCAGCGCGTTCGGCCACGCCATCACCGCCGTCCACCAGCACGGTGCGGGTGGAGCGTCGCGGCAGTTGCGTATCGAGTCGGGCTTCGAGGTGACTGTAGGGCATGGGCACGGCAAACAGCATATGTCCTTCGCCAAACTGGCCGTCCTCGCGGACATCCAAGAGGGCGAGTTCGTTGCCGTCAGTGATCATCGTTTTCAACGTGGCGGCCTCGATGTGTTTAGGCATGAGGGCGGTTCCTTTCCGGAGGTGTGGGTAGTCCCGAGCAGAAAATCGTGTGGTGGATAGGGAGGTCTTTACCTAACGCATTTCGTCCCCATTGTCTATAGCCGTAACCAGCGGTAGGCTTTGACTCGTTGTGGAAAGTGGGTTAGAAAAGCCTATAAGGCCATGCAACAATGAAGTCTACCACTTATGCTCGCTTCCATCAGATTGGAGAGAATCATGTC
>CAJIAL010000276.1_pt1 | contig 10702 bp, 7 predicted proteins | sample 9199091 | NCBI WGS metagenome assembly CAJIAL01 (sample SAMEA7708270, study PRJEB35096) | sediment metagenome | biome: marine neritic benthic zone biome [ENVO:01000025]; feature: sediment [ENVO:00002007]; material: shallow marine sediment [ENVO:03000034] sea grass bed [ENVO_01000059] ... | reverse complement strand
GTATATTCGACCTCAAGAAACGTCTGAAACGCCCATAGGGCCCCTTGCATCGTCATAGCGCGTTCAGCTGCCACTGTTCGAGATCTGCTAAGGCACGCGCAACCATCGCAGCACGACGTTCTTTTTTCACGCGCACGCGCCATTCCAAAGCCGGAAGCAAGCCAAAATTGATGTTCATCGGCTGAAAAGTCTCCGGATTCGCCTCTGCAATATAGCGCACAAGTGCCCCGAGCGCCGTGGTTTCGGGAGGAATCCGCAGCGGCACACCACGCCGCAGCGCGTACGCGTTTATGCCTGCGAGCAAACCGGTCGCAGCGGATTCGACATAGCCTTCGACACCGGTCATTTGTCCGGCAAAAAACAGGGTAGGGCGCTTTCGCGCTTGCAGCGTTGCCTGCAACAACCGTGGTGCATTGAGGAACGTATTGCGGTGGACCGACCCATAACGCAAAAATTCACACTGTTCGAGCCCAGGAATCATACGAAAAATCCGTCGTTGCTCACCATACCTCAGACGGGTTTGGAATCCGACGAGATTGTAGGCACTGCGCATCCGATCCTCAAGACGCAGCTGGACAACGGCATAGGGTCTTGGTCGATCAGGGGACTGCAAACCGACAGGTTTGAGCGGCCCAAACGTGAGCGTTTGCAGGCCACGACGCGCCATTTCCTCAATGGGCAAACACCCCTCGAAAAAGATTTCTTTCTCGAAGTCGTGTGGCGTCACGCATTCAGCGGTCACCAAGGCAGACCACAAACGCTCATACGTTGGCTGATCGAGGGGGCAATTGACGTAATCATCCCCTTCACCAACACCATAGCGTGATGCCAGAAACGTCTGACTATAGTCGATCGATTCCGCCGAGACAATAGGTGATAACGCGTCATAGAAATAGAGATGTTCGCTGCCCAAATGCGCTTGGATCTGTGCGGTCAATGCCGGGGAAGTAAGTGGACCGGAAGCCACAATGGTTATGCGATCAGGCGAGAGAACCGTACATTCCTCACGACATACAGTGATGTTGGGATGCGCCTGGATAACGTCGGTGAGATAACGGGCAAACTGTTCGCGATCCACGGCGAGTGCCGATCCTGCGGGTACACGACATGCATCGGCCGCCTGCAACACGAGTGAGCCCAGACGACGCATCTCCGTCTTCAGGAGTCCATGCGCAGAGGATGGCGTGTCCGCTTTGAGGGAATTGCTACAGACAAGCTCGCCAAACAAGCTCGTGCGGTGGGCAGGTGTGGGGGTGTGCGGCCGCATTTCATACAGCTGTATAGGTACACCCCGATTGGCAAGATGATACGCTGCTTCCGTCCCTGCGAGGCCTCCGCCGATAACAAGAATCGGTGTCTCGTGCGTCTCGATGGTACGCCTCCATTCTCGCGCGACTCTGCGCTTACGTCACGGCAGCTGTTTCGCCTGCTTCGACATGGTCACACTCTTTCGAGGGACAATGCAGCGTGATTCCATCGGCGCCCTTCGCGCGTTTCTCCAGCAGATAGGAGGCTTGGCATGCCGGGCACGCTTTGGGTACCGGCTTCTGCCAGGCGGAAAAAGTACACTTCGGATAGCCGGTGCAGCCATAAAATACACGGCCACGGCGCGACCGCCGTTGCACGATTTTGCCCGCACAGCCTTCCTCAGGGCAATCCATGACCGTAGAAGCAGGTTTCGTCGTCTTGCACTCCGGGAATCCCGTACACGCGAGAAATTCGCCAAAGCGCCCTCGCTTCAACACCATCGGCTTGCCGCAGGTCTCACACGTTTCCTCGACAGAAGAAGCCGGTGCGGCACTCGTACCATTCTCTGCGGCGAGTTCACGGGTATTTTTACACTCCGGGAAACCGGAACAGGCCATAAAACGGCCAAAACGTCCCCACCGGATCACCATCGGCTTTTGACATTTGTCACAGACTTCGTCAGTTTCTTCGACTTCCTTTTTGACGTCACGCATCGTACTGACCGCGTTTTGCAAATCCGCCGCAAAAGGATCATAGAAATTTTGTAATGTCGCGATCCAGTTATCGGTGCCCTCCTCAATCTTGTCGAGCTTCCCCTCGAGCTGGGCGGTGAATTGGACGTTCAGAATATCGGGAAAGCTTTGGACAAGCAACGCATTCACAGTTCTCCCGAGCTCTGTCGGTAGGAACTTGCGCTCCTGATCCTCGACGTACTGGCGATCGCGCAAGGTACTAATAATCGACGCATAGGTACTAGGCCGGCCAATCCCGAGCTTTTCGAGTTCACTGACAAGCGAGGCCTCGGTAAAACGCGGGGGTGGTTGGGTAAAATGCTGATTCGGCGTTATCGACCTCATCGTGACCTCTTGCCCCTCTTCCAACGGCGGCAAGGTATGATTCTGCCCGCTGGTATCGGCATCCTGCTGGGATACCTCCGGTCGCGACTCCTCATACAGCGTGGTGAAACCGGGGAAGCGCAGAATACTACCCGTGGCTCGGAACACATAGTGCTTCGCCGCCACATCAACCGTTGTCTGATCAAACACCGCTGCGCTCATCTGGCTGGCAACCAAGCGGTTCCAGATCAGCGTGTAGAGTGACAACTGTTCCGCAGTCACATATGGACGGAGAGATTCCGGCGTACGCAGTACAGACGTTGGCCGAATGGCTTCATGTGCCTCCTGCGCCGCTTTTTGCTTCCGATAGGTCCGGGGCTTGCCAACCGCGTAGTCCTTGCCATAATGCTCCTGAATATACTGTCGGGCTTCCTGGACAGCATCTGCCGCGAGGCGCGTCGAATCGGTACGCATGTAGGTAATAAGACCAGCTTCACCCTCATCGCCGAGCGCCAACCCCTCATAGAGTTGCTGCGCTACCCGCATCGTGCGGCGAGTCGAAAAGCGCAACTTGCGTGCGGCTTCTTGTTGTAATGTACTCGTCGTAAACGGGGGAGCCGGATTGCGCCGCCGCGTGGTCTTTTTGATTGTAGCGACCGTATAGCTAGCATCCTGCAAATCGGCGACAATGTGGAGCGCTTGTGCTTCCGTTTCCACCTTGGCTTTCTTACCACTCACCGTATGCAAACGAGCACCGAAGGGCGGAGGATCAGCCACGCTCATCTCTGCATCCAGCGTCCAGTACTCCTGCGGTTCAAAGGCCTCGATGGCTTCCTCACGTTCACAAATAATTCGCAAGGCCACAGATTGGACACGGCCGGCGCTGAGTCCCCGTTGCACTTTTTTCCACAACAAAGGGCTAATTTTATAGCCGACAAGCCGGTCAAGCAGACGACGGGCCTGCTGCGCCGAAACTTTGTCCTCGTCAATACGTCCGGGCTGCTGCAACGCTTCGGCCACGCCCTTCGGGGTGATCTCGTGCAAGAGTACCCGATAAATCTGATCTTTCGGCGTATGGCGGAGTTCATTCGCAATATGCCAAGCGATCGCTTCGCCTTCGCGGTCCGGATCAGGAGCCAGGAAAATGCGTTCGGCTTTTTTGGCTTCGGCACGCAACTCTTGAACGACTTTGCCTTTCCCCTTAATCGTGACGTACTCGGGTGTAAAGTCGTGATCGATATCAATGCCAAGGCGTCGTGCCGGCAAATCTTTGATGTGACCGACTGACGCCTTCACCGAAAAATCGTTCCCCAAATATTTTTTCAGCGTGCGTGCTTTTGCTGGTGATTCGACGATGATCAATGATTTTGCCATAGATCGCTTAATCCCTCTCGTCAAAGGTAGCACCCGTCACGCTCGGATGGCGCGCAAAGAACTTCCCAGGAAACTGCTGAATCAACCCGCGAAGTTCCAGAGTCATTAATATACTCGCTACGACATGGGCTGGCAATTGGCTTGCCTGAATCAGGGTGTCGATATGGGTTTCTTCGGCGTGTATCAGTGCCAACACCTGGGCTTCCTGCGGTCCCAGAGCAGCCTGTGATGGCTCGCCAGACGGCGCCGAAAGGGGCAAAGCTTGTACCCCCGCGCGGATCGTCTCCGGAAATTCATCCAGAATATCCTCGATCCGTTCAACCAGCTTAGCACCGCCCTTGATCAACCCATTTGTTCCACGACTATTCGGGGCATCAATGCGCCCCGGAACGGCAAACACTTCCCGCCCTTGCTCCAATGCATGGCGGGCCGTATGGAGCGCGCCGCTGCTCGCAGCGGCTTCAATCACCAGGGTTCCGAGCGACAAGCCACTGATGATACGATTGCGGCGCGGAAAATTCCAGCGATCCGGTTTCGTATCAAAGGGAAACTCCGACAGCACCGCCCCGTGCTCCTTGATGCGATCATACAGGCGCCGGTTCTCCGGTGGATAGATCACATTCAATCCACTGCCGAGCACCGCCAACGTTTCCCCGCCAGCTTCGAGCGTCCCTTGGTGCGCCTGACTATCGATGCCTCGTGCAAGTCCACTGACAACCGTGTATCCATGCTGCGCTAATGCGGTGCTCAGACGTTGCGCCACCACTTTCCCATAATTGCTCGGTTTACGCGAACCCACGACGGCCACGGCAAACCGGTTCCGCTCGTGCAGTGTTCCACGCATGTACAGCACCAGGGGCGGTTCAGGAATCCATCGTAAGGCGGAAGGATAGAACGGGTCGAGAAACGTGAGCAGGGTTGTGTGCGGGGGGTGTAGGTGTTCAAGTTCCGTGGCAAACGCACGGCTTTGCTGCACAGTGGTCAGTTTTTCGCTGAGGCCGGGAATGGCCTTGAGTAGCATCGCCATGCCATGCTGCAATACGCGCTCTCGCATATCCGGCAGGGCAAACTGACGTGCCAGATCCTTGTGTAAGGCAGGCCAGGCCTGTCGCGCCATATTTAAGGCTATCCACGGTATCTTGTCAGTGCGTGTTGTGTCAGGCATGGTCGACAAACCACGGCAGGCAGCACGACGTTTATGGGCGTATGCATTGTACCGCGCACAGTGCTATGCATGGGCACCCGTGGCCCCCACCATCCGCCGACGTCGGCGGACGGTGGGGAGCAACGTCGTTGAGCGTTTTAGAATTTGCGTATCATACATTAGATACCAGATACCCGCGTCCGAGTATTCGTCAAGACGGGTAACACATGAGCATACTGAGCGAAAGAGCGACGTGTACGAACACGGTTAGCGGCGAATACCTTCCAAGACATAGGTATCGGGGCCGTCGTCGAGTTTCCAGGGGCCACGGGTACGTGCCCGCTTCGCGGCGACTTCGGCCTCTTCTTGTGAGTAATCGCGAGGGACTGTCAGCCGCTGATCAGGATACAGCAAGTCGGGGTCGTTGACCTGATCTCTGTTCGCACGATAGAGCAAAGGCCACAGCAAGGGGTCTTCGTATACCGTCGGCAGGGCTGAAATATCCCATAACGTACTGCCACGTTGCACCACATGGCTGTCGAAAGACGGCGCAATATTTTTCGTCACACGGATATTGGCTTGTTGGGTTAACTGTTGTGCCGTCAGACAGTCATCATACGCGGTCTCCACGAGCGCAGCAGCCTCGGCGTCTTTGCCTGCGGCCTTGAGCTGTTGCGCTTGCTCATATGTTGCCGTGGCATACGCGAGCGTATTTCTCGCGATGGCAAGGTCCTGCGGGTTCACGCCGGCCGCTTCCGCAACAGCGATCTGCTGACGCGCTTGCTCAAGACACGGAGACATCTGCCCTGCAAATACGGGCTGTGCTGGAGCTGCCTGCTCCGGACGCGCCTGGTCATGATCCGTCTCAACAGGAGACGGGATGTATTCTGCCCGGGCTCCCACCTCAGCAGGAGACGGGATGTATTCTGCCCGGGCTCCCACGCCAAATTCATGCCGCGATTTCACGACCAACGCAGTCGCAGAGGTCTCTTGTACCTCAACAACGCGTAGCGCACCAACGGGCTTCTGAGGCGGGGTAAGAGGCTCTTGACTCTTGGGATGGCGCACAGAGTCAACATGATCAAAGACCCAAAACCGATCGTGCAGGCGCACGCCGCTCTCTGCCCCGTGATCCAGGTAGACAATATCGCCTTGGGCAAAGATCTGCTTCTCATCCTTGGCAGACACAATAGCCGCATGAGGACGCTGCGGGGACGGTGCTTTCACCAACGGCGACGGTGCAACGGATATCACCGTTGGCGGTAACATCCCAATACGCTGCACATGATCGCCGATCTCAACAACATACGACGCCTGGGTGAGGCGAATAACCGCAATCGTTTCGAGCACACGTTCCGTGATCGCTTCGCCTAAAATCTGTACACGACGCCCAATGTCATCACCGGTAACACGATCCGGGACCGGCGCCAAGATCCGAAAAACGGTGAGGCGATCTCCGGCTTTCATAGTGTGATTCGCGCCCACATCAATGACTACTTGGTCATTGGGACTGAAAAAATTCGGCTCACCCATGGAATAGAAAATCGTGCCAAGAATTGCCGTGTCTTCGGCAATATAACCGGAGCGCTGCTGTAAGAGTGCCTCGGCCTCATCGAGGATGGCCTGACGTCGCTGCCGTTCGATATGCAGAGACTGCTGCAATGTCGATATTTCCTTCCCGGCATCACGCGTTCCGCTTTGGGCGAAAGCCGGCGATAGACCGCTCACAATGAGCAACATGCCAAGCAGCGCTGCTCGTTTTGCTCTGAAGCTACAACTGATAGACTGCATGCACAGAATCCCTTGGACAACAGGTTGGCACAACGCGGTATTCTCTGCTGTCACAGACGGCTGACGAGACAGGCCTCAAGCTGTGATGTGTCGGCAGCGCGAGCACCACGGTTGGTTGCGAAACACGCCGGGCAACCACCAGCGCATCTCGAACGTTTATCCACAAAATAAATGTACAACGCCGCTGCACGGAACTGCAAAAGTTCATGGGGGAGGAGGCGCCACACATCATACCGAGGCTAGAACGTAAAACGATGCATGCGGACGTTCATCAACAGGCCCAAGCAGAAAAAGGTCGTGAGCAGGGAAGAACCGCCATAGCTCATCAACGGCAGGGGGAGGCCAACGATAGGAATCAAGCCGATCGTCATGCCAATATTCAGGAAGATCTGCACCGCCAAAAGCGTGACCACACCCGTCGCCACGAGGGCGCCGAGCCGATCACGGGCGCGCGCGGCAATCGTCAGGCCATGCATCAATAACAGGCTAAAGAGCCCGAGGAGTAACAGCACACCGACAAAGCCCATTTCTTCCCCGAGTACCGCAAAAATAAAGTCCGTGTGTTTCTCCGGCAGGAAATTAAGCCGACTCTGGGTGCCGGCGAAGAGCCCCTTCCCCCACAATCCTCCAGAGCCAATGGCGATTTTCGATTGCCAGCTGTGGTACCCTGCTCCAAGGAGATCAGAGTCCGGATTAAACAGTGTAAGCAGCCGTTCACGCTGATACTCTTTGAGGAAAAACCACATCGCCGGCAGCGCCCCAACACCACCTAACCCGAGTGTCAGCATCGTTCGACGCTGCATACCGATTACCAACACCATGACGGATAAAATAGCCAAGAGCACCATAGACGTACTGAGATCAGGCTGTTTGGCAATCAACAAGAACGGGACCACAGTCAGCGCAAAAGGCACAAGCAAATCACGCAACGACAATGCTTCGTTGTCTTGTTGCTTGTCGAGAGCAAAATACCGTGCGAGCACCAGGATTAACGCCGGCTTCATGAGCTCCGAGACCTGGATGCGCCAAGAGCCGATAACCAGCCAGCGTTGCGCGCCATTGACCACCCGTCCGAAGAGTAAGACGGCAATCAGGCTCACGATCATCACACCATAAAACACATAGGCGTAGCGGCTGAGGGCCTGATAATCGCACAAGAGCGCCACGCCCATTACCACAGCACTTATACCGAGCCAGGTCAATTGCTTCAGATAAATACCGTGGAGATTGACCACAGAACTCGAGGAGGCCGCACTATACAACAAGAGCAGGCTGAGCGCGGCAATAGCCCCTGTCAGTACGAGCGTTCCCCAATCAAAATTCACCGCAAAACGACCGTTAAAGCGCACACCAACCCTCCTCACAGGGGTTACGGGACAAACATCATGATGTCTTGTGGACTCGCAAAAAGCGGATAGTCTTGGAAATAGGCCTGAATGATGTCTTTCGCAATCCCCGCAAATTTTGAGCCACCTTTCCCGGCATTTTCGATCATCACGACCACCGCAATCTGGGGCGCCTCAACCGGCGCAAAGGCTGCGAACCACGCGTGATCCCGCTGGTGCTTCGGGAGCTGCTCTTGATAATCCGGCCCCTTGCCGTGCCGCGGTAGACGCACCACCTGGGCCGTGCCGGTTTTCCCCGCAATGGAGATATGTTCATGCCGCGCCAGTTTTCCCGTCCCTTTCGCATCGTGCACCACCCCCCACAAGCCTTGCTTTAACCAGGCAAGGTGTTCCGGCCGCAGCTTGAGCTGCCGAATAACCGTCGGCTGTGTTTCATGCAGCACAACCCCATCGACGCTTTCTTGCCGTAAGACGACGGACGGCTGGTAGAGTGTGCCGCCATTGGCCAGGGTTGCAACGACATTCACCACTTGCAGCGGCGTCGTCAAGGTATAGCCCTGCCCAATGGCTACCGACAGCGTTTCTCCGCCATACCATGGTTGACCTCGCGCACGACGTTTCCACTGGGTCGACGGGACCAGACCGCTCTTTTCCGTGGCAGGAGCAAACCCCGTAATTTGGCCTAATCCGAAGGCACGCGCATACTGCGCAATCCGATCGACCCCGAGTTCCTGCCCGACCTGATAAAAGTACACATCACACGATTCCACCAACGCCTGGTAGAGATTGACACAGCCATGTCCTGACCGCTTCCAATCGCGGTACATACGGCGCCCGTAGACATAATATCCCGGACAACAGATCGTACTGTGCGGGGTCATGATACCTTCTTCAAGCACAGCGAGGGATGTAAGAATCTTGAAGATTGATCCCGGAGGATACTGACCTTGAATAGCACGGTTGTGGAGTGGATGCTGCGGATGATTGGTCAACGCAGCCCATTGCGCCTCGGTCAAATGTGAGACAAAAGTATTGGGATCGAACGCCGGGCTGCTGGCCAGTGCCAGAATCTGACCATTCCGCGGGTCCATGGCTACAATAGACCCGGTGTGTTCCTCCAATAAATACTCGGCGAGTTGTTGCAAACGTAAGTCGAGTGTGAGCACCAGATTCACGCCGGGGGTTGGGGCATACTCCGAGGTTAGCTGGGTTTCACGGCCAAAGGTATCGACCTCCACTTGGCGCCCACCGTGCGTCCCATGCAACTCTGCTTCATACATGTGCTCCAATCCATACTGGCCGACAAGATCCCCGGGTTGATACGTCACGCCCCCAATACGTCGCAGTTGGCTTTCACTGATTTCGCCAAGATAGCCCAGGAGGTGGGCCGCTAGCGCCCCGTAGGGATACGAACGCAATGGCTCGACTTCCAGAAACAGTCCTGGGAAGTCCATACGATGTTCGGCAAAATAAGCCACCCGTTCCCGCGGCAGATCCCGCTGGATCAGCACGGGTTTAAACGCAGCAGTTGGTTTCAGCGATTGGAGCGCCTCAAGCTCTGTTTCAATGTTCAAACGCCGCAGGAGCTGTAAAAGTTTTTCCGGCTCTGGGAGATCTTCAGGCACAGCCATGACACTGTAGGCCGCACGATTATCGGCGAGCACGCGCTTATGCCGATCGAGAATTTTGCCCCGGAGACTTTTCACGCGCAGCTTGCGAAGGCGATTATTTTCCGAGAGTTGCAGAAAATAGTTACCCTGCATGACCTGCAGATGCCACGAGCGGGCCAACAGAAGCCCCAGGCCGAGCAAGATGGCAATGAGCACGCAACGCAGGCGCCAGCGAAACGCCTCATCCTGCGTCGGCGTTGGCCGCTGAATGTAGAGCGAGTTAGGCTCGGCTTGTTCTTGCAAACGACTAGACCGCAGCATCACCTTGCCCTGCATTATGGTCAATCCGCAGACTCCGGGCTAACGCATGGAGTCCAAAAAACACCACGGGTAACAACGCGAGACTCAACAGGGTTTGTTGCACGAACGTACTGACCATGGTCGTCACCGTAAACGTGTGTGATTGTAAAACTCCCATCACCACAAGGCGGGTCACCGTATCGACCAGAATTGTCAAGCCGGTAAAAAAGACGTGGGCAATCACACTGTTGACCTGCATGTTGCGCCCAAGACTATAGAGCACAAAGGCCGTTGCCATCTTGCTTAAGGCATTGAGGCCAAGAAGTTCACTCGAGAGCGCATCTTGTAAGAGCCCCGTGAGAAAACCGATGAGCAAAGCACGGGTTCCGCCCCAAAACAGACTGAAATACATGACGACAAAGAGAGCGAAATCGACACGTAAACCGGAGCCGACATGGAAGAAAAACGCATTGGTCTGCAACACAAACGCACCGAAGACGGCAATGATGTACCACACCACGAACATGGCTAGGGCACCAACACGAGGACTTCTTCCAATTTCACCAAGTCGACAGCCGGTTGGATTTCGACATCATGGAAGAGCCCATACGGTTTTTGGTGCACAGACCTGACAGTGCCAATGAGCAGCCCCTTCGGATACACTTCACCAAAACCCGAGGAGATAATCGGATCGCCCACGCGGATATCCTCCTGGAAGTCAACATAGCGCAATTCGCTCAGTCGGCGGGATCTGCCCACCACGATGCCACGCGCCCGGGTACGTTGCACCAAGGCGTCGACCGCGCTGCGGCGGTCGGTTATCAACAGCACCGT
>CAJIAL010000036.1_pt1 | contig 10748 bp, 10 predicted proteins | sample 9199091 | NCBI WGS metagenome assembly CAJIAL01 (sample SAMEA7708270, study PRJEB35096) | sediment metagenome | biome: marine neritic benthic zone biome [ENVO:01000025]; feature: sediment [ENVO:00002007]; material: shallow marine sediment [ENVO:03000034] sea grass bed [ENVO_01000059] ... | reverse complement strand
TGCCGCGTCGTCACCCAGGGAATCACCTCCTCCACGAGATGCGCGGCCATCTGCGCCATACGTCGCCCCGCACACGAGGGACAAAAGCCGCGCTTTTTGCAGCTGAACGCCAGCACCATCCGGTGGGGGCAGGTGTCACACCCCAGGCGCACGAAGCCGTGGGCGAGCACCCCGCATTGCAGATACGCGTAAAATTCCTCCACCACGTACTCGGGCAGACCTTTGGCGGTGGGATCAGCGGCGAGGGTGGCCAGAAAGGTCTCCAGGTGCGCGGCGATGACCTGGTAGAGGACCGTGTTACTGGGGTCTCGCGGTTGGTAGACAGGCGGTACCACATGCAGACTTTCCGACAACAACCATTTCTGTGGTCACCGAAGCGACCAATACTACACATGTGTGCACTATATCAGGCTCCTCCCTTCATGTCTATTCCACACTATGTCCTCGCTGTTTTGTGCTGTGTCTTCCGCAGGCGCGTGACACCGGGAAACAGTCATTATCAGGGTGCCACCAACGCACCTGGGCATGCAGGGTGTCTGTCGGACATGCAACGTACCAGGCCTGGATGCGCAGCGCATGCGACGTTGGGGGGGTAGCGGGATGCGCGTTGGGTATAGGTAATACAAACGCCCTTTTCGTCGCGCCAAGGTAAGCCCGAAACCTTGGAATTGGGAGCAATCCCAGGCGGGGAGGAGGCTCGTGCCTCTTACGCGAGCCGTGTGTGAGAGCACACGGGATACAAAGCCAGACGAGCGCCACAAGGTATTGGGGAAGGACAGGGAGCACCGAACGACCCCGAGAGGGGCCATTGGCAGTCTTAGCGTCTCATAGTACCGAGGGTTGGGAGCCGTGCGCTGCCGACGCCGCAAAATATCGCGAGTGAAGGCGCGGGAATGGCGTCCATGACGCCAGCATCGTAGCCCAATGCGATCGCTCTCCCGACGATTAGCGAGGGCGTGAGCCTTTCCGGGCTTGCGGATGCAACATGGTAGAGAGAGCAGCATAATAGCGGCGGAGAGTGGATGAATAGCGCGAGCGGTCGTTTTGCAGGCCGTGATATTCTGCCGCAATCAGCCGGCCCAACAGATCGGGTGTTGCCTGTTTGTGTCGTACGGCAAGCGTGTAGGCGAGGCCGAGAAAGCGGGCATCGTGCGGGAAAGCGTGGATCGCTGCTCGCAGTGTGGCGTTGGTGTGGCGGGTGTGTTTGGCGTCACGTTGCAGCTGTCTGAGGACATAGCCGAGGGCGTGATCGGGGTCGTTGTAGCGTTTCCATCCGTGCAGATTCAGCCGTTCCAGCGTGCTATCGTCGCGCAGCCGTGCCGCAAAGAAGGTCAGAAGCGTGAGGGCGTGTTTATCGCCTGTAGCCGAGTGCAGGCGGGCGCGTAACGGGGCGGCAAAGCGTTGCTGTGCTTCCGTGACGGAGAGCAATTTGGCCTTTAGCGCCACGGCAATGACGTGTAGCGCGATAAACGTATTGGCTGGCAGCCGCCCTGTTCCCACGACATACTGCGTTGCCGTGAGATGGCGTTTGACGGCGTCGGCGCCGCGTGTATCGGCCCGCAGGACATCGAGCAACAACCGGGCTTCTCTTCCCTGGATACTGTGGGTGCCAAAGGTGCGCTCAATCGCGGCGACATCGATTTCCAACGCTTGCCAGTTGAGTCTGTGATTCCACCAGTCGGTATCCCACTTTAAGGCCAGGGCCAGCAACGCGGCAATTTTGTCCTGACGACCTTGCCGCACCTGTGTGAGGAGTGTGTTGTGGCGACTCAAGGGCTTGGGCTTGCCAAAGACTTCGTGAATCATCTTGTCGACCGCAGTATGCTGCCTCTTGAAGTCGACGCGCTGGAGGGCGTCGAGTGCCTTGGGGTAATTGCGGAAACGTATGTAGCAATGTGCAAGCAGTGCATAGTGTGGTTTACCGAGGATGCCGGCGCGCGCGGCATCCTCGTACAAGGGTAAGGCGCGCTGGCAACTGCCGCGCCGGTGGTATTGCATGGCCATTTCCAGCGCGATACGCGGTTCGTGAGGATGGGCCTTGTAGGCCTGTTTGTGGTACTGGAATGATTTGTCCCAATCAAGCGCGTAGAGTTTGTTGCCTAGGATATAGGCATCGAGCGGCGTGTGCTGGCTCCGGGGCACAACAGTTTCCAGGGCCTGTATTGCCTCGGCGAGCCGGCCGCGTAAACCAAGCGCGAGGTGCTTGGCCTCGTCGATAGCGTTATAGCGTGTCATCCGGTGCTGCACCCGCGTGGTGAAATCTGCGTGGGCCGGGAAGGACCAGAGAAGACACGTCAGACTGATGAGTGTGGCAGTCCAGCGGTGTGCATGACGTGCAATGGCGTTCCGGTGCGTTTCCATACTCTAAAGTATGCTGAGAAAAGGGCATGATGGCCACACCGGATGACGAGCGGGCGTGGGTCCGCTAAGAGGTGCGGCATACCCATTGCTGTTGCTGAGGGTCAAAAGACCATGGATGCAGCCAGTTGCCGGTGTCGTCCATGGCCCAGCGGCCATCTTGCAGATGGGAGTCGATGATACGCAGTCCTGCTTGCAGTTGGTCGTCGGTGTAAAACGTCGGGCGCGTGCCGGTGTGTTCTTCGTGGAGGAGCTGGCGCTCTAGCCGCAGCGTTCCTTGCACTAACTCGCGCAATTTCCCCCCCTCAGAGCCGAGGAGTTTCCGCATTTTCTGGATCGTGTTGAGAATGATGCCGGGTTTTTTGTCCAGTACCCAGCCGAGGCGATGGGTACGCGGCGATAAATCCCCGACATAGGCAAAGGCCGGAATGCGCCCGGTGAGCTTATTCTCGACAAAACTCCCGAACCCGAGGATGGTCACATCCTGGCGCCGCACGAGATCGAAGGGGCTGGGGTGTCCTTCCGGTTGGCCGTAGCGATTAATCACCTTGCAATTGATACAGACGAATGCACTGTACATCACCGCCGTGCCTTTGGCACTGCCGGGACTGTCGGCAATGGCATCAGCAGGAAGGGGTTCGCCGCCATAGTTGGCACACACTGTGCCGGCACCGATATTGGTGGCATTCGGGAGGCCGCTGAGGACGTGCTCATGGCCGTCGGCGGTGAGAATGGGGTAGTCGGACGGGGCGAGCAGACTGAGATACGAGCTGTAGTGTTCACTCACGAAGCCATGGCCTAGAATCAATGTTTTGCTGATTTCCGAGCCCAAATTGCACTCGGCCGCGGTCAGACTCCGGGTAATATTGGCGAAGCTCCGCAGGGTATTGCGTGGTCCGATGTGACTGAACTCGATGGAGGTGCCGAAGCCGTTGCTCCCTGCTTCGACGATGGTGTTGTGCAGGCGTGTGTTGCTGAATGAGACGTGGTCTCCCAAGCGGGTCTGGCGCACATCGACCGTGACACCGCAGAAGTCGAAAGCGCCTGTGTTGGTGGTCGATTGCACGTGGCAATTGATCAGCGTGACGTGATCACCAAGTACTACGGGCGCGTCCGGGTGGCCTTCGACAACCGAGTTGAGAATACGGCAGTGCCGGCCGACGACCGCGTGACGTAGCACACTATGCTGCACCTCGCTCCCAGGGCCGACGTGTACCGTGGGATCGCAGTTTCCTCCACCACTCACACCTATTCTCCTCGATGTTCGGTTTGACGATACGTACACCTGGGTTCAGGACAAAACATTGGCGCGCGAGACGGCCGTGGCATGGGCCGACCCTGCAATCGTATCGTAGCCAGTGCCGAAATGCTATGCCGTATCACCCCGGTCATCCGGGCTGCCGTGTGCTTGACAAAGTCGGGCAAGTCAAGTGGAATACGTGTGTGCAAGCAGATGGCTACCCTGTGGACCTGTCGTGAGGAGAGTTCGGATGGAGTTCGGTGCGCATATTTTTGGTGTAGGGGCCTTGGCCGATCCTGCGGCTTTGGCTGAGGTGGCACGCACGGCCGAGGCGCTTGGGTATCACTCGGTGTTTGTCGCCGATCATATCATTGTGCCACGTGGGCTGGAGTCGAAATATCCCTATTCCCAGGATGGCAGTTTCCCCTATGCCCCGGAGAAGGATTGGCTCGACCCCATGGTTGCTCTCGGCTACCTTGCCGGACAAACCAGTACTATTCGCCTGGGCACCAGTGTCACTGTGCTGCCCATGCGCCATCCGATTGTAACGGCAAAACAGATTGTCTCGGCTGACCATTTGTCCGGCGGCCGCATTATCTTCGGCGCTGGGGTCGGATGGATGCGGGAAGAGTTTGATTTGTTAGGCGAATCGTTTCATGATCGCGGCCGGCGTATGGATGAGTACCTGCAGCTCATGAAAGTCCTCTGGACGGAGGAGAATCCGCACTTCGAGGGGGAGTATTTTCAGGTGGACCAATGCGGTTTTGCCCCGAAATCGTCCCAGCAGCCGCATGTGCCGATTTGGATCGGTGGCGAAAGCAACGCTGCGCTGCGTCGGGCTGCCCGGCTTGGGAATGGGTGGCATTCGGCCGGGACTTCCCTGGCGGACCTGCCTGACAAGTTGCGCATCTTGCGTGCTGGGCTCGATGCCGCAGGTCGTCAGGATGACGATTTTGTCGTCAGTGCCTTTCCCACCGACCGTTTCACCATTGATCTCGTGCATCAATTCGCGGCGCATGGCGTGAGTCATATGCTCGTACCGGTGTTTAGCTTCAACAAGGATACGGTGATGCAACGGCTCGAAGCCATTGCCTCGGACGTCATCGGTCCGTACAAGCGTGGTATGTGATCGCGCGCTTTCCCTGAGAGGGTGGCGATGTCGGAGCATTCCACAACCCGGTACGTCGATGCGGACCTCACGCGTGGCGAGTTGCGCGTACTCGGCGAGTTGTCGGAAGCGGCCGGGGCGGCGCTTTTTGCCACGGCGCAAGACGTTGTGGCGGCCAAGGTGTCGACCGTTATCGTGGATCTTACCGCCGTGCCGCGTATGGACAGTCTCGGAGGCGCCTGGCTGACGCGCACGGCTGAAATCTTCCGGCAGGCTGGTATTCTGTGGCAGTTGCGTGGGGAACACGGGCAGGTGCAGGAGTTTGTCCGGCTGATTCATGCGTCGCTCGCAACGTCGCCGCCGTCGCCGCCGCGCCGTCCGGGTATGTTTGAAGCCGTAGGCGCAGCGGCCTTCGCGGCCGTGGCCGAAGCACGGGATGCCCTCGAGTTGCTCGCGGACATGCTGTACTGGGGGATACTGGCACCGTTGACGGGCAAGGGGTTGCGCTGGCGTCCTTTCGTGGATGAATTACTCGTCATCGGGGTACGGGCCACAGGGCTTGTGGTGTTGATGAATGTGCTTATGGGTCTGGTCATTGCCCTGCTGTCCGGGGCGCAACTCCGTCAATTCGGTGCCAGTGTGTACGTGGCTGGTTTGGTCGGCATTGGGTTTGCCAGAGAACTGGCGCCGCTGATGACGGCGATTATTGTGGCGGCGCGTTCCGGGGCGGCCGTGGCGGCGGAGCTGTCGACCATGGTTGTGCAGGAAGAGATTGATGCCCTACGCAGCATGGGGTTCAATCCGATCCGGTTTCTGGTTGCGCCCAAGCTCTGGGCTATTCTGATCGCCTTGCCGACGCTGACGATTCTGGCGATGTGTGCCGGGGTGGCTGGTGGTATGATCCTAGGGGTTGGGCTCTTCGAGATTAACCCGCAGACATGGCTGCGGCAGACTGTCGAATCGGTGACGTTGCTCGATGTGGTGCAAGGACTGGTCAAAAGTGTGGTCTACGGTGCTACCATCATGTTTGCCGGCTGTCATAATGGCTTGCGGGTGCGTGGCGGCGCTCGGGGAGTTGGGCAGGCAACCACGCGGGCGGTGGTGATGGATGTGGTCCTCCTGGTGATCCTCGATATGCTTTTCGCGCTGTTTTTTGAATTCGTGGTGGGATGATGACGGCACCGGTGTTGATAGAGGTGGAACATCTCGTGGCCGCATACGGCGAGCGGCGTATTCTGGACGACATTTCCTTTACGGTGTTCGAGGGCGAGATTCTCGCCGTGCTTGGCGCCAGCGGCTCGGGGAAAAGTACGTTGCTCAAGCATATGGTCGGTTTGCTGCCGCCGACGGCGGGTACGGTCCGCTACCAAGGCCATGATCTGGTGCGTATGGATGACGACGAGCGAGCGGTGCTGCTCAAGCGTATTGGTATTTCCTTTCAATCCGGCGGGCTGTTCAATTCGCTTACGGTAACGGACAACGTCGCACTGCCCTTGCGCGAACACGGCGGCTTCGACGAGGACACGATTCAGGCTCTGGTGCGGATGAAACTCAGTCTGGTCGGCCTGGCAGAGGCCGGATATCTGTTGCCGGAGGAGCTCTCGGGTGGCATGCGCAAGCGGGCGGGTGTGGCGCGGGCCTTGGCGCTCGACCCCGCGTGTCTTTTTTTCGACGAACCCTCAGCCGGTCTTGATCCAATTACGGCGGCTGGCCTCGATCAGATGATTCTGTCCCTGCGCCGCTTACTGGGATTGACGCTGGTGGTCATTACCCACGAACTCTCGTCGATTCGTACCATCGCCGACCGAGCGCTCATGTTGGACCAAGGGCATATCGTGTTCCTCGGCTCTCTGGCCGAGGTGGAGACCAGCACGCATCCGCGCGTGCGTCAGTTTTTCGAGCGTAAGCCTGATATGACACCAACGGCGATTGTGCCGACATGACGGGGTAGAGCACCATGGCCACACGCGGGCAGAAAATACAGGTCGGAGTGTTTGTCGTCGTGTGTGGTGGGCTTATTATCGCTGTGCTCGCCTTGTTTTCCGGTGTGCGCCGTGAAAAGTCTATAGTGCATTTTATCGAATTCGACGAGACGGTCTCGGGGCTCTATCCGGGGTCGGAGGTGCGCTATCGTGGCGTACCGATCGGCAGCGTGACGGAGATTACGGTCACACCGCAGAATCGGGTTCTGGTGCGGATACAGAGTCGGCCCAGCATCATTCGTATTCGTCAGGGTATGACGGCCCAGCTCAATGCCACGGGCATCACCGGACAGCTCTACATCAATCTGAAAGGCGGTGTCTCGGGGAGCCCCCCGCTTGCGCCCGAGGCGATGATTCCCTCGCAACCGTCGTTGTTCGCGAATCTTTCGGCGCAGTTGCCGCCGATCTTGCTCTCGGTCAATGCAATGTTGGTCCGGCTGAATGAGGTATTGAATACCGAGGGTGGTATTGGCGACATTGCCCAAACCGCCGGCGAACTCGTGTCCCGCCTCGATACCACCGTGGCGGAGGTCGGGACTCGGGCTGTGACATTGCTTGATCGCCTCAACGCCTTGGCGGAGGGAGAGCTGCACACCCTTATCCGTGATGTGCATGCGACCTCCCAAATGACGCGGCAAGTGCTCGACCAGGCAGCGCCGGCATTGCGTGATGCCTTGACGAGAAGCGCCGAGACATTGCAACAGCTTTCGGACAATGTTGCGCAGCTTGATTTGCAGACCACGAACGTGCAGGCACAACGCGCTTTACAGCGTCTCACCACTCTGGCGGAAGCGTTGAATGGTACCGGGGAGGAACTGACGCTGACGCTGCAACAAGTACGGGGGGATACGGCGAATGTCGAATTGCATCTGCGCCAGGCGGTCAAAAGTTGGCGTGAAACGCTGACATCGGCCAAGGAACTCTTGGATTATCTGGAGCGGGATCCCTCTGCTCTTCTCACCGGCAAGCGGGCGCCGGCTCGCAATCAAGGTGGACAACGTCGCTGATGAAATCCTGGGTAGTGTGCGCGGTTCTCGTGGTGGTCAGCTTGAGTGGGTGTTTGGGTTTGCGCACGCCTCCCTCTGTCCGTTACTACAGCGTTGATGGGCTTGCTGCCACTGGAGACACCGCGGTGCGGACGTGGCCGGTCGCGTTGGGCGTGCGCGTTTTTGGTGAGGCAACGCGGTATCGCGATCGCATGCTGTACCGTTTTTCCGAGGTAGAAGTCGGGTTTTACGAATACGACCGCTGGGTGGAACCGCCGGGAGAGATGGTGACGCGCGTGGTGATGACACACCTCCGTGCCTCCGGCCTCTTCCAACAAATTACCCCGGCGCTCGATGCGCCAGCCTTGGCCTGGGTCCTCAGCGGCGATGTGTTGCGGTTCGACGAGGTACAGTCGGCATCAGGTAGTCACGCCGAGTGCCGATTGCAACTTGAATTGCGCCGTGTCCGCGACGAACAGCTCCTGTGGTCTGACGTGATTACCACGACAGCCGCGCTTTCCGATGACACCCCTGCCGCTCTGGCCCGCGCTATGAGCGAGGCTGTTCAGCATGCCGCACGCCAACTTATTACGACCCTGCAACAACGTGTCAATGTGCAGCAGTGACGCGTTCGTTAAAAGATTTCTTTAAAGATATAGACCAAGACGCCGGTGGACGGATCATTCTCCATGTAGACATAATTGGCTTCGACCATGGCGTTGAGGACGCGTTCGACAGCGGTAAACGGCATACCGGTTTCCATCACCCCCTCGGTTACGGAGAGGCGTCCGCCATGCTTTTGCGCCGCCCGCAGCAAGGCGAGCATGAGGTCATCGTCGGCGACGCGGGGCTTGAGCGCTTGCTTGAGGGTCTCTTGCAGGCCGGCTTTTGTCGCGCCGGGTTGGTTGTCGATGTTGTCTAAGATATTGTGGAGGCCGCGTTTGAGTACCTCGAATTCGCGCGTGAGTTCGGCGCTGAGTCCTTCGGTCTGATTTTGGCTGAGCAAGGTTGCCACCCGCACCTGGCGCGGCAGTGTAAAGAAATCCACAACCCATCCGATGAAAAACAGCCCGCCGGTGAAAAAATACAGCAGACCCATCAACGGACGGCCTAAGTAGAATTTGTGCAAACCGAAGAAGCCGCCAAAGAACCAGAGGAGGTAGGAAAGCAGTAGTGATTTCATGATCGCGATCTCCTGTGCGCCGCGTCGCAGGGTATGTATTATGGTGATTATGGCAAGGCAGCATCGAGGGCACAAGTGGCGGCGTTGCCTCCATGTCGAGGCTATGGCATCATGCGGTACGGTTCCCAATGCGCCAGTGATACGTGTGAATACGTTGTAGGAAAGGAGTGTGTGCATGGCACGCATTATTGATGGAGATGGTCATATCGTCGAACCTCCCGATCTGTGGCTCCAATACACCGCTTCGTCGTACCACGACCGGGTACCGCAAATTGTGATGACGGCCGAGGGCATGGCATGCATGCAGCTTGAAGGGGCGGTACGCAGCGGGGCAGTACGCAGTGCCTATGCGTCCTGTGTGCCGGCAGGCTTGATGGAAGCCGACCGGTCCAAGCAGGTGCATTTTGACGATGTTCCACATGGCGGATACGATCCGCATGCGCGGGTGGCAGTGCTCGACCAGGAGGGTATCGAGGCGGCGTTTTTATACCCTTCGATTGGCTTGGGCTTGGGGCATCTGACCGATCTCGATCTCGCTGCTGTATGCGCTCGAGCCTACAATGATTGGTTGGCCGATTTCTGTCAGCCTTACCCGAATCGCCTCTTTGGCGTGGGCATGATGCCGTTGCAAGATGTTGATGCTTCAGTGTACGAGATGCGCCGTGTGGTTCGCGACAAGGGCATGAAGGCGGTGTTTATTCGGCCGAATCCCTACAATAATAGGCGGTTGAACGACCCGGCTTACGACAGCTTTTGGCAGACGGCGCAAGAGCTCGACTGCGCCGTGGCCATTCATGGCAGTTTCAATAGTCGTATGCCCACCGTGGGTTCGGATCGGTATCCGGACGAATTTTTCCAGCACATGATCTGTCATCCATTTGAGCAGCAGATGGCCTGCATGGACCTGGTGTGTGGCGGCGTGTTGGCGAAGTATCCGCGCCTCCGGGTGGCGTTTATGGAAGCCGGTGTGGGCTGGCTGGGCTACTGGCTGGAGCGTATGGATGGGCATTACGAGAGTATGCCGATGTACGTCCCCTGGCTGCAACGGAAACCGAGCGAGTATTTTTTGTCGCAGTGCTTTCTCTCGTGTGACCCGGACGATGCCACCATTCCCTCTATGATGGAATTCGGCGGCGATACGACGATTATTTGGGGGTCGGACTACCCGCATTTCGACTGTACGTTTCCCGATGCCGTCGGAGAATTGGTCGAAAATTGCAGTCGTCTCACCGACGCGCAACGCACTGCAGTCGTAGGTGAGAACGCCGCGCGTCTCTACAATATTTAAATTGCAGGTTTCCGTTACTGTACATTGAAGAGAAATCACCATGCGCATGAGTCAGTTGTTTAGCCAGACGCTCCGTGACGTCCCTGCCGAAGCCGAGATACCAAGTCATATGCTTTTGCTCAAGGCGGGATTGGTTCGTCCGCTGGCGGCGGGTATTTATAGTTACTTGCCGCTAGGACGTCGGGCGCTGAATAAAATCGAGAACATTATTCGTGAAGAGATGGATGCCATCGGCGGCCAGGAAATTACCATGCCGGTGGTGCATCCGGCCGACATTTGGAAGCAGACGGGGCGATGGTATCAAGTCGGACCCGAGATGGCTCGGCTACAAGACCGCGCCCAGCGCGACATGGTGCTGGGCATGACGCACGAAGAAGTGGTTGCCGACCTCGTGCGGCAGGAAGTCCGCTCCTACCGGCAATTGCCCTGTTTGCTGTACCAGATTCAAACCAAATTCCGTGACGAGCCACGCGCGCGAGGCGGTCTCATTCGCGTGCGCGAGTTCACGATGAAGGACAGTTACAGTCTGGATGCGGATTGGCAGGGGCTGGATGTGCAGTATCGTGCCCATTATCAAGCCTATTTCAATATCTTTAACCGCTG
>CAJIAL010000597.1_pt1 | contig 10749 bp, 10 predicted proteins | sample 9199091 | NCBI WGS metagenome assembly CAJIAL01 (sample SAMEA7708270, study PRJEB35096) | sediment metagenome | biome: marine neritic benthic zone biome [ENVO:01000025]; feature: sediment [ENVO:00002007]; material: shallow marine sediment [ENVO:03000034] sea grass bed [ENVO_01000059] ... | reverse complement strand
GGGTTTTGCGCTGACGATTGCGTGCCCCCGAGGCTACACGCCAGATGCCGCGATATTGGCGCAGGCTCGTGGCATTGCCGAGACAACTGGTGCTGTCTTGGAGGTTGTCGAAGATCCGATGCAAGCGGTGAAAAACGCCGACGCCATTTACACGGACGTGTGGGCAAGCATGGGGCAAGAAGCCGAGGCGGAGGAGCGTAGGGCCATTTTTCGCCCATATCAAATCAATGCAAGGCTCCTGGCCGAAGCGCCGAGTCATGCCGTGGTCATGCACTGTTTGCCAGCGCATCGGGGCGAGGAAATTACGGACGAAGTCTTGGAAAGTCCGAGTTCTCTGGTGTTTGAGGAAGCAGCGAATCGCCTCCATGCGCAAAAAGCTCTCCTGGTTTTACTCTTGAATCCCGAAGTGAGACTTCCGTGAACACGACACCAACAAAAATTGTGCTGGCCTATTCGGGGGGGCTTGATACCTCCGTGATTATGCGATGGCTTTTGGAGACGTATGCGTGCCCTGTCGTTGCCTTTGTTGCCGATTTAGGACAGGAAGAGGATTTAGACGCTATTGTGGAGAAGGCGCGGGCAACCGGTGCTTCAGAAGTCTACGTGGAGGATGTGCGTGAGGCGTTTGTACAAGAGTATGTTTTCCCCGCGCTACGGGCGCATGCAGTGTATGAGGGGACGTATTTACTCGGCACTTCGTTAGCACGTCCGTTGATTGCCAAGGCTCATATTGATGTGGCCCGTCGCGTTGGTGCGAACGCCGTAGCTCATGGTGCGACGGGCAAGGGCAATGACCAGGTACGTTTTGAATTGACGTTTCAAGCGCTTGCTCCCGATCTCCACATCATCGCTCCGTGGCGCGAATGGGACCTGCAATCGCGCGAAGCCCTGATGTCCTATGCCAGCCAGCATGGCATTCCGGTTCCGACAACGCCTGATAAGCCTTACAGTTTGGATCGCAATCTACTCCATACGAGTTATGAAGGCGGTATCCTGGAAGACCCGTGGCGCGAGCCGCCGGATGATATGTTCCTGATGAGTGTGTCGCCGGAAGATGCACCTGACCGTGCCACGTATCTTACCATCGATTTCGAGGCTGGCGTCCCCGTGCGTCTTGATGGTACACCTTATGGGCCGGTCGCATTGCTTGACAAGCTCAACCGGCTTGCCGGTGCCAATGGCATTGGGCGGGTGGATATGGTTGAGAATCGTTTTGTGGGTATGAAATCACGCGGGGTGTATGAAACACCTGGCGGCACAATTTTGCATGTGGCGCATCGGGCGCTTGAATCCATTACGCTCGATCGTGAGGTTATGCATCTCCGCGATAGCCTGAGTCCGAAATACGCCCAGCTCGTCTACAATGGCTTCTGGTTTGCTCCCGAACGAACGATGTTGCAGGCTGCCATTGATGAGGCGCAGCGTGATGTCACCGGCACAGTGCAACTCAAACTCTACAAGGGCAACTGCATTGTGGTCGGACGCAAATCTCCCCGCTCGTTATACCGCATGGATTATGCCACGTTCGAGGCGGATGATGTCTATGATCACGCCGACGCCGGTGGATTTATTCGCCTGAGTGGACTGCGACTCAAACTTCGGTCACTCCGTGACACCTCGCCTGAAAAATAGTGCCTTGCACTCTTCCCAGCAGGGAATGCGTTACCAGACGTGAGTGGCGTCTCCCGGTCCACGCTAAGTTGTCCAATCACATATGAGCTGCTGCGACATAGTCTCAGGCGTTTCGTGTGTGCCGCCTGACATTGTTGCCTCGTCCTGCGGGGCGTACGAGACTCATGCGCTGCGCGCCGGCACTGGTATTCCAGAACACGAGAAGGGGACTGGCGACGAAGATAGAGGAGTAGGTTCCCACAATGACCCCGACCACAAGGGCAAAGGCGAAATCATGAATAACTTCGCCACCGAGGAAAAAGAGGGAGAGTACAACAAGAAGGGTTGTGCTTGAGGTCAAAATGGTGCGACTGAGTGTTTGATTGATACTCGCGTTGACAATGGCATCGAACTGCTCGCGTCGTTGCCCATGCATATTTTCACGAATGCGATCAAAGACAATAATCGTATCGTTGAGGGAATAACCAATAATCGTCAGCAAGGCAGCAACAATTGGCAAATTAAAAGCCATACCGAGGACAGAGAAGCAGCCGATCGTTATTAAGACATCGTGGAACAGGGCAACAATCGCTGCGAGAGCATAGCGGAGTTGGAGCAGCAGGCAAAAAACAATGGTGATGAGTAAGGCAGCCACGATTAAGATCGCTGGCGAGACCCCCGGAAACCATTGGGTGATAGCGTATGTGACAGCAAAGAGCACAATGGCTAACCCGAGGGCAGCCACCCATTTTGCCTCAAAGCGTCCCGAGATATAAATGACAATCCCCAAAATGGCGTAAAACATCGCAAAAAGTGCCTGCCGACGCAGGTCCGAACTCACCTGGGGGCCTACAACCTCAACACGGCGCAATTCGATTGTCTGCCCGATAAACTGCTTCTGTAGGGCACCCTGCATCTGTCGACCGACATCTTCGGTCCGGCCGGCCTTATGTGGAACACGGATCAGGACTTCGCGGGTATCGCCAAAGTGTTGCACGGAGCCTTCGCTGAAATCGAGAGCAGCTAACACCTCACGTACTGGGGCGAGTTCGGCCGGTTGGTCAAAGCGGAGTTGCAACAGCACGCCCCCACTAAAATCAATACCCAGGCTCAAACCGCCATGAAGTACAATGGAACCAAGACCAATAAGAATCGCGAGTAGTGACAGCGTCATACCCAGCTTGGCTTTGCCCAAGAAATTGATGCGTGACCCTGGAGCAATAATTTCCAGCATAAGCGTCCCGTTCCACAGAAGTGATTGATTGGATCAACTGCTGACCGCAGCGCGTGCTAGTGTTGCCCTTTAGATGCTCAGCTTGGACACTCGCCGCATAGCAAATACCGTCTCGAAAATCGTTCTGCTGACGAAAATGGCGGTAAACATGCTCGCTGCAAGACCTACCGCCAGCGTCACAGCGAATCCCTTGACCGGTCCCGAACCGAATTGAAATAGCACTACTGCCGCAATAAGAGTGGTGATGTTGGCATCGAGAATGGTGACCAGTGCCTTTTGAAAGCCGGAGTCAACAGCAGCCTGGACAGATTTCCCCAGTCGCAATTCTTCACGAATGCGCTCGAAGATGAGCACATTGGCGTCCACTGCCATACCAACCGTGAGAATAATACCGGCGATGCCCGGCAAGGTGAGTGAGGCCCCGAGGGTTGGTAGCGCGAGAATGCCCATGATAATCAGCAAATTCAAGCCTAAAGCGAGGTTGGCGATCAACCCGGAGAGGCGATAATAGATGAGCATGAACAGCACGACAAGTGCTCCACCGACGAGGATGGACTGGAGACCTTGCGCGATCGAATCACTACCGAGCGATGGTCCGACGGACCGATTTTCAATGATATTTACCGGCGCGGGTAACGCGCCTTCACGGAGGATAATAGCGAGATCGCGGGCTTCCTCAGGCGTGAATGTTCCGGTAATACGGGCTTCGCCACCCGTGATAGGTTCTTGAATCACTGGCGCTGAGCGAATGGTGTTGTCCAAGACAATGGCCATGGCCCGGCCAACATTCTCCTGTGTCACGCGTGCAAACACACGCTTGCCGATACTATTGAGCTGCATGAGCACATAGTACTGGCCGAAATTATACTGGTCTGGGAGCGCGCGGGCGTCAGCAAGCATGTCTCCGGTAAGGAGCGTGCGACGGGTGACGAAATACGCTTCGCCTTGGATGAGTCTCCCCGTGTCTGGATCCTTGCTTTTTTGAAACAGGCGTTCTGTACCGGCTGGCGCTGGAGCTTGGGGCTCTGGAGCACGTTCACGGACAATTTTGAACTCGAGTTGGGCGGTTTGACCAATAAGATCAATAGCACGTTGCGGGTCGTCAAGCCCTGGCAATTGTATGACAATACGGTTGGTACCCTGGCGACTAATACTCGGCTCACTAACGCCAAAGGCATCAATACGATTGCGGATTTTTTCTAAGGCTTGATCAACTGCATTGGTGCGGATGCGGCGGAGCTCCGCCTCCGATGAATCGATGACGAGTACGTCCGGCGATTCTTGGCGCACACTGTCAGGGGTATGATTCTGGGCCGTTTCTTCGACCACAGCGTTGTCGGGTGGTTCGCTGAACGTCATGCGGATGCCACGGGCATCGTAGGGGTCGACACGGGTGATTTTGAGGCCACGGGCGCGCAAATCTTTCCGGAGCGACTCCGCTGTGCGTTCGAGTGCGCGCTCTACTGCCTTGTCCACCTGCACTTCAAGGATCAAATGCAGGCCGCCTTGCAGATCAAGTCCTAGGTGGATCCGCTCACTGGGCGGTACGGCGAAAATGGCACTGAGGAGAATCACCACAACGACTACTGCCAGTTTGATCCACAGATTTCGTCTCACGCTGCTACCTATCCGCCCGGACAGAGGGCACGAAAAGTTCTGGTCGCTTAATTTTTGACGACTTGTTCGACGAAGTCCCGACGCACACGCAGCTTCACGCCGTTGCCCACGTCAAGCCGTAAAGTGCCACGCTCTTCTTCGATCTTGTCGATGGAACCCATGAGGCCGCCGCGTGTGACGATACGGTCGCCCTCTTGGAGATTGGCGAGCATTGCCTGCGCTTCTTTGCGTTGTTTCTGTTGGGGACGAAAAATCAAGAAGTAGAAGATCAAGATGAGAGGGAGAAAAAGCATGAGTGAGCTGAGCATGCCTCCCCCCCCGCCTCCAGGCAAAGATCCCTGCGCGTAGGCGATATCGATGAACACAAGGCCCTCCTCTCCAGAGATAAGTCAGAGCTGCAAATGGCAGAATATAGCACTGTTAGCGGTAAAAGGCACGAGCAAATCGTGTTGGGCCAAGCTTGGTTTGACATCTTGTGCCGACGTTGATAAGGTCCCTTCCGGTTTTCCGCCATGCCGCTACCCATACTTTGTTGTCTCAAGAATGCACCATGCCGCGCACAGCATTGCTCCGCTACCATACGCTCGGTTGTCTTGCCGGATTACTGATGCTCTGGCAAAGTGCGGGTATCGGATACACTGAACCGCTGCAGCCTGCCGGCAGTTCGCTGTACGCTTTCGGCCGGCACCTCTTCGAATTGGGCGAGTACTATCGGGCCGTCACGGAGTTGAAGCGGTTTTCGCTCCTGTTTCCGCAGCACCCGCACTACCCTGCGGCACAGGTGCTTATTGGCCTCGCGTTTCAGGAAGACGGCGAGTACGAGAGGGCCGAGGCACATTTTCAGCAGGTCCGTGATACGGTGGCCGATGCTGAACGTCTCGCCGCGTTCAAGCTCGGTGAATTGCAGGTTGCGCAATACCAATACCGCCAAGCTATTCAGCATTTTCAGCGCTTTCTGCGCACCTTTCCCGATGATCCTTTGGCTGGTCGTGCGACCTATCTGCTCGGTCTGTCTTGGGCTCTCGACGATCGCGTTGGGTTTGCCCAGCAGGCGTTACAGCTGGTCTCCCCTGATCATCCTTTGGCCGCACAAGCCCTCGCGTTACACCAGGAGCTGGAGACGCCGCGTCCTCCACCACCTAAATCCCCCACGGTGGCCGGGATTCTCGCTGGGGTACTTCCTGGCGCCGGCCACCTCTATATCGGCAAGCCGTGGCATGGACTCACTGCCTTTCTCCTGAATGGTCTGTTTCTTTCTGGGTCGGTGTTTGCTTTTCTGGAAGGGCTCGAAGCAACCGCAGTCATTTTGTTGTACTTCGAGACCGGCTGGTATCTTGGCAATATCAAGAGTGCGGTCGGGGGCGCCCGCGAGATCAATCAGCACCAGCGGGAGATTTTTGCTGATCATCTGCGTGCCACCTATACTCCATCAGCACTCACCCTGCAACAACTCCGCGCGCCTGGACTCGGACTGCGATTGAGCTTTTAAGCGGTGCGTAGCAGTGCAACGGCCACTGTCCTCGCCTCGGTTCGCTACACATCCGGCACCGTGAACGTGGCTAACGTCCCGTCGCAGATCGCCTGCCGGATATCGGCCATAAGGCGAAGATAATAGGTAACGTTATGGAGCGTATTTAGATGCAATCCCAAGAGTTCGCCGGCAACGAATAAATGGCGTAGATACGCCCGCGAGTGGTGCTGACAGGTATAACAATCGCATGCCGGATCGAGGGGGCGGTCGTCGGTGCGATAGCGCGCGTTCTTGATCACCACGCGCCCTTCCGAGGTAAAGAGGAAGCCATTCCTCGCATTGCGTGTGGGCATGACACAATCGAACATATCAATGCCCGAGCGCACACAATGGAGCAAATCGCGCGGTTTCCCGACGCCCATCAAATAGCGTGGCTTGTGAGCCGGGAGCTGTACTGCCGTGTGGCCGACGAGGTCGTACATGACTTCACGTGGTTCGCCGACGCCCAGTCCTCCGAGGGCAAAGCCGTCAAAATCTTCAGCGCAGAGGGCGTGTACGCAGGCATCCCGCAGGGATTTGTAGGTACTACCTTGCACGATACCGAAGAGACCACCAGGGCGGTTCTCGGCCACCTCAAGACATCGCATAGCCCAACGACAGGTCATTTCCATCGACAGCCGGGCGTTATCGTACGTCACCGGGTACGGGGTGCATTCGTCCAAGGCCATGATGATGTCCGAGCCCAGCGCGAGCTGAATAGCCGTTGCCCGTTCCGGCGTAATGAGATGCCGGGAACCATCAAGGTGCGATTGGAAGGCCACGCCGTCTTCTGTCACTCGGGCCAATGTGCCCATGCTAAAGACCTGGTAACCGCCACTGTCGGTCAAGATGGCATGTGGCCAATTCATAAACGAATGCAGGCCGCCGAATTGTTGAATCAGCTCGTGTCCGGGGCGGAGGTAGAGGTGATAGGTATTGCCGAGAATAATCGATGCCCCACACTGTACCAAATCGTCGGTGCGTAGCGTTTTCACTGTCGCTTGCGTGCCGACCGGCATGAACACTGGGGTATCGATGACGCCGTTGGGGGTGTGTATACGAGCGAGACGTGCGCAGCTGTGCGGATCGGTGTGGAACAGTTCAAATGCGAAGGACATAGGGAACCTATAGGAACTGAGAGGGTGACATCTGCTGCGCACATGCCGTGTGGTGTATGACAGAGGTGCCTGAAGACGTGATGACTCTACATCAAAAATCACGAGATTCAAGGTTTTCGAAGCGGGTATGTTCCCCGTGGAAGGCGAGCTTGACAGTCCCTGTTGGGCCGTTGCGCTGTTTGGCCAAGATGATTTCAGCCACACCCTTCTCCAGGCTTTCCTCATCGTAAACGTCGTCACGGTAAATCAACGCAACCACGTCCGCATCCTGTTCGATAGCGCCCGATTCACGTAAATCGGACAGTTGTGGCCGCGGAGGACGGCGTTGTTCTACGGCACGGCTCAGCTGAGACAAGGCAACCACTGGCACTTCCAGCTCTTTGGCCAGCGCTTTCAACGCTCGGGTCATCTCTGAAACTTCTTGCTGGCGATTTTCAGCCCGGGCCCGCCCCTGCATGAGCTGCAGGTAGTCGACAACGACGAGGGCAAGATCGCCGAGTTCGGCGCGGAGTCTTCGAGTTTTGGTGCGGATATCCAGGGAGGTTTGGGCCGGAGCGTCATCGATATAAATACGCGCTTCGGAGAGTGTCCCGGCTGCCCTGGTGAGCAGTGGCCAATCATCACGACTGAGAAAGCCGGTGCGCAGTTTGGCAGAGTCGACGCGGGCTTCGGCGCACAACATCCGCGTGACCAATTGGTCCTTCGACATTTCCAGGCTAAAAATGGCCACTGGCCGTCCGACTCGTACGCCGACATGCTGGGCGATATTCAGCCCGAGCGCTGTTTTTCCCATACCGGGACGGCCTGCAATGATGATCAAATCGGATGGCTGTAAACCGGCAGTGCGACGATCAAAATCGGCAAAGCCCGTTGGCACCCCGGTGATAAGCTCCTTGCGTTCGTAGAGCTGTTCAATGCGTTTGAAGCTGCCTTTGAGAATCGTATTGATATTACTGAAACCGGAGGTCGCACGGCGCTGGCTAATCTCGAAAATAACTTGCTCGGCCCGGTCGAGCAGCAGGTCAACGTCATCGGTATCCTCGTAACTCTCCGTGACGATGGTCGTGGCAGAGTGAATCAGCGTGCGTAGGATCGCCTTTTCACGCACGATATTGGCGTGATGCCAGACATGCGCCGCAGTCGGTACCATCTCGGACAGTTCGGCTAAATAGGCTGAACCTCCCACCGCTTCGAGGCGATCCTTCTTCTTCAGCCGCTCCGAGACGGTGATGACATCAATAGGCACATTTTCTTCGAACAACTCGACCATCGCCTGAAAAATCCAGCGATGAATCTCCTGATAAAAGTCCCGCTCGTCCAACACTTCCAGGACTTTGACGAGTGCCTCATGCTCGAGAAGAATAGCGCCAAGGACGCTTTGTTCGACTTCCGTACTCTGCGGCGGGAGTTTGTGGAGTAAGCCTTGTCGCCCCTCCATGTCCGCGTCTCCTTACTCGTCTTCCGGCACGATAGACACCTTTACTTCCGAAGTGACGTCAGCTTGTAGGCGAATCGCCACCGAAAAATCGCCCAGACTTTTAATGGGCTGATCAAGGAGAATGCGGCGTCGGTCGACGGTCACACCCGCTGCTTCGAGTTGTTCGGCGATGTCGATAGACGTGACAGACCCAAAGAGTTTGCCTTCGTCACCGGCTTTCCGAGCAAAACGGCATGAGACGTCCTGCAGCTGTGCTGCGAGACCCTCTGCTTCTTTCCTCACCCGAGCAATACGGTGGTTACGAATTTGCTGTTGATGTTCCATTTGCCGCTTATTTTTTGCCGTGGCGGCGACCGCGAGGCCGCGAGGCAAGAGGTAGTTGCGTCCATAGCCGCTGGCCACGTCGATAACGTCCCCTACTTCTCCCAGATTGTTTACATCGCTCATCAGAATAACTTTCATATCCCTATCTCCATTCAACGCTTATGATTCGGTAGATTTGTGCCGCTGACGGCGAAAGTCAACCCATTGATCGAACAAACCGGCGACAATGCATAACACGATACATGGTGGTCCGGCGAACAGCAAGAGCAGAACGCCAGCCAACCAGCGGACGCTGGTTGGCAACGGCAGACGCCGCCCCCAAAACAGCGCGATAGCAACGCCCTGCAAGCAGTAAATCACAAGCGTGACAATGAACACGTTCAGACTGAGCTGTTGCAGGAATCCGGAGGGTAACAAGAGGCCAATACCACTAGCCAAAAACACCCATACGAGGTAGTCAGAGGTACGCCATAACGCAACATCCGGCGGGTCAAGCGTCGTCGGTTCCGGACCGTACTGGCAGTACCGTCGCACGAAGAGATAATTGATGATGTTTGTCAGGAGATAGTTTATGGCAGTTAATGCCGGTAAAAATCCCAAAAATAATTGTGGGAGCTGGCTCTGTACTGCCTCATTGTCGCTTGGTGATGCCTGGGGAATTTGTTCTAATGTCTTGGCGTATTCCTGGAGCATCTGCAGCGCTGGCGCAAAATACTCCAGCAGGAGCGCCTGAGGTGATTGCTGTACCCATAGGCTATACACGGCGAGGAAGAGTGCACTGAGTACGAGGGGAGCGCTAACACTCTCGACAATCGTTCGGGACATGGAACAACCCCGTCGAAGTGCCCAGGCCATGACAAGAGGAACAACGCCATAATAGTGGATGAGCACAAGCGCAGGTAGCCCTTGGAGCAGCACTAAGATGGTGCATTGCACGCCGAACACGCTTACTGCATGTCGCCAGGAGTATTTCACCCCCAACACAGCGAGCGGAAAGGGCGCAAAGAGCACTGCCGGAAAACTCAGCAATGGCAGCCACGCAGGGAGCAAGACGACCAGACACGACAACAGCGCCAGCACAACGTATTCTGGCGTAACGGTTTCCGCCTTCACCTTGTTGCCCTTCCACCCGACAAACGATGTCGTATGCTGGTCAAGGTTACTCGACAGTAAACGGCATCAGTGCAAGATGCCGAGCGCGCTTGATCGCGACCGTGAGTTGGCGTTGATGTCCGGCGCAGTTTCCCGAGATACGGCGTGGCAAAATTTTGCCGCGTTCGGTCACGAGATTCCGTAGGCGCCGGCCGTCTTTGTAATCAATTAAGGTGATTTTGTCCGCGCAAAAGCGGCAAATCTTCTTCCGCAAGAACCTCTTTTTGCGGCGTAAGGCACCTTTTTTGCGTGTACTTACCGGTCTTGGCACCGCTGTTCTCCTTGCTATATTCCCCTTGGAAGGACGCGAGACACTCTGCTGCTCACGACTAGAAAGGGATATCGTCATCTTCCGGCGGCTGGGGCATAGCGCCCATGTCACTGCCGCCGGAGTAATTCATTGGTGGCGGAGATTGTCCCATACCTTCATCACGTCCGCGGGGAAGGAATTGGATATTGTTCGCAACAACTTCGTGTTTACTCCGCTTTTGGCCGTCTTCCGTTTCCCAACTGCGCCATTGGAGGCGACCTTCCACCATCGCGAGATTGCCCTTGTTGAGGTATTCTCCGACCGTTTCCGCTTGCCGGCCAAAGGTGACAATGTCGACGAAACACACATCATCCCTCCATTCCTCACCTTGGCGATAGCGTCGGTTCACGGCCAAACCGAACGTGGAGACTGGGGTTCCATTCGGCGTATAGCGCAACTCGGGGTCACGCGTCAGATTTCCTAGCAAAATCACCT
>CAJIAL010000095.1_pt1 | contig 10755 bp, 10 predicted proteins | sample 9199091 | NCBI WGS metagenome assembly CAJIAL01 (sample SAMEA7708270, study PRJEB35096) | sediment metagenome | biome: marine neritic benthic zone biome [ENVO:01000025]; feature: sediment [ENVO:00002007]; material: shallow marine sediment [ENVO:03000034] sea grass bed [ENVO_01000059] ... | reverse complement strand
TGATCTCGAAATGGAATCGCGGCAAATTCGACGCGCACTACGACACGTGGGCGATCCTGCGCCTACGGAGGTGTAAGTCACCGGCGACACCAGCCCTGGGAGCGGCGGCAAGGAGTGCACACCGCTCAAGAGAGGAAAAAAACCATGCTCTACGATAACGTCTATGTCCTCGGTGAGCTGTTTCATCATTTTTTATTGGAGAACCCCGATATTCAGGCAGGTACATCGGCCGACGACTCCAATGCGGACATCACCCAGCGACTAGAAACGTGGCTGGAAAGCGAAACGCAGGTGACTGACCTGACGCATAAAACGACGCTGTTGCAACTCGCGTCGTCGTATGACGCCCTCGTCGAACTCCGGGACACACTCACCGTCTCATCGGGTCTGTAACCCTGGTGGCCAGGTCAGCCAGGCACTCCCCTCCTTCTCGCTGGCCTGGCCCCCTTGTGCGCACTGGACGTATGCTCGACCCACATACGTCCAGTGCGTATGCAAACAAGGCTCGTGCCGGTCCGACGAACATAACATACCTGATAATGGAAGGAGCACAGTATGGCCGACCACAATAGTCCTTCCCTCTTTGAGTTCTGGCAGCACCAGATGAACGACAGCGCGACGTACTGGCAAGAGTTGTTCAAGGCACAGAGCCAAAGTATTGCGTCACTAACGCAGTGGCAGCCGTGTATAGATCAGCACTCTGCAGCGTGGTCGAGTCTGTGGCGACACTGGCAAAACACGCTGGGACAATGGCTGACAAACTGGTCTGATCTCTCGGGATACACCCTGCAATCCACTGTCCCGTATAGCATGCTCTTCCTCTCGTCGGAAGATCTGACCCGCCTGAATCGTGTGATCATCCAACTGATGGAACAATGCGCCGACAGCATGTTCACAGGGTTCGGCGCTCTGGCACCAGGTCGGGCCACAGAGCTGACCGAACAAGTCAAGCAGCTTGAAACCGCCATCAGCCATATAAACCAACACTTGGAGGCGATGACCGCACGCCTCGAGACGTCGGTGGCATCAGATGCCCAAGCGGAGTTGACAGCGCACATGAGGCAACTTGAAACGACAATGGCCGAGGTCAACCAACATCTGGGGACGATGACCGTACGTCTCGAGTCGACAGACACTGCCTTCACTGCGCAGGTCGATACTTTGCGTGATCAGATGCAGGCGACGCACGAGGCGACCGCCCAACAGCTGACGGCTCTTGCCAAGCGTCTTGATGAAATGACGACACCCCCGAAACGTTCCACCACCCGTAAAACCCCACAACGTAAGTCGAAGTCGTAACTAGCAACTATCACCCCAACGGTTACTTCATTCATACATATTTGTATGGTTATCGATACTCCCTACAGTTTGGTATTTTTCGTCATGTGCCTGACAACCCCACTGCCGCTAGAGTCATTGCACATGTACAGGAGAGAGCATGGAAGACGTGCCACAATTTCTGCGTGCCAGGTTTTTACAAGGCGTCTATCCTTTCGAAGGACGCGGTCTGGATCAGCCGTTTCGACTCACAGAGGCGTTGGTGTATGAGGTGCCTCGCGACAAACGAGCACAACTACTCTATTTTCGCGCTGGCAACTCGACGGATGCAATGATGTATATTGTGCTGATGCAAAATGACCAACCGAAACGGTATTTTCCCATTGGGGCTCGAGCCGATTCGCACGTGACATTGGCCATTACAGAAGACATTGACCCCGGCAACCGCTTGGAAGTGTTTCTAGCGGCGCCGGAGCAGATCGCAGGCTGGATTGTGATAGATATCGGCCTTATGGAATTCTAGCAGCGTCCTCACACTTCGCAGATGCTGCTTCTGGCAAGAGATGGTTCAGAGGAGTACCGGAACAGTGGGGCGGTCGTATCTTCTAGACGACGCATTAGACCAAGACCAGAGACTCAGCTTCCTCAGGTTCGGCGGCGAGATCGACAAACGCTTGCGCCACTTCCATCAACATCGCCCTCTGGGCGCTATCCGTCACGCACCCCCGTTCGTCTAGCCAATGCTCGAAACGGCCAAGGAGCGCATGAAATACACGAGCGCCAACCGGGTCTTTACCACGCAGCGTATCGCGCAGCTCATTCAGTACATCGGTCTGTGTTCTCAAGAAGCTGTGGAAGACCTCTCCTACAGAGTACGTATTATCGTAGACCATGACCGCTACCCTTCTCTAAAGTCCGTACAACACCCAATTCACGTCAGCACAGCGTCGGTGGATGTCCTTCTTGGGCCAGTACCCTTGCTACCGTAGGGCTCCTGTCAGCGCATACGCATCAAGGGTACTGACCTACAGGAGGAGAGACACTGATACGACTCCCCTTTGAGAAAGCAAGATGTATGCCAAGAAGGTCGAGGGGGCTTGAGGGTATTGAAATACAAGGGGAAGCCACGTAGAAGCGTATGTATATCTACGGGCCAGGGTGACGAAATTGTCAGCAAATTCGACTAAAAACGACAAAATGGAAGGATACGTCACATTGCCCAAGGGCTCGTCAGTGGAATTGTCCTACCTTACGGTGTGCATCATAGGTCGTCTTGCTTTGTGCGTCATCTAGCTAACTAAAAATATATAGGTCCTCATCGCATATGCGATGAGGAAGACTGCATACAGCGACGAAAGCTCTTTGATCTGGAATAGTTCTTATCTAACGGACAAACAGGAATGTCATAAACTCATTCTGTCGAGACAAAATAGTATGAAGCAGATGGAAAGATTTCATCAGATCAATAACAAGAATTTCCTGCAAAGTAGTTATTATACAAATAGATATAAACATTAATTTAGGGAAAGTATGTACTGGCATCCATTTTGCTTTGCACTCATTACACGTGTTGTCCAGATTGTTTCCAGTCATTCCTGGAGCACGATACAGAGGATGATGGAGGCAGGCGCAAGGGGGCACACGACACATGGATTTCAATGACAAACGTGTTTGCAAGGAGAATGAGGTATTTCACATGGCAACCTTTCCTGACACGCCGGAAGTCGCTTTGTCCACGATGACGCGTCCTGAACTGCTGGGCATTCAGATGTTTGATCTCACCGATCAGGTGGCCGTCGTCACCGGGGCCGGCCGCGGGCTCGGACAGGCTATGGCCCTCGCCCTCGCCGCGGCCGGGGCGGATGTCGTCGTCAGTAGCCGCACCTATCCCGAGCTCGAAGCCCTCCGCGACGACATCCGTGACCTCGGCCCCCGTGCTGAAGCCATCACCGTGGATTGCACGGAGGAAGCGAGCTGCGAACAGCTGGTGACCACCGCCATCGAGCGCATGGGGAAGGTCGACATTCTGGTCAACAATGCCGGCATCAATGTGCGGAAACCGATTCTCGAGCTCAGCGCCGAGGAATTCAATCGTGTCCTCACGACCAATCTTTACGGCTACTTCTATTGTGCTCGTGCCGCGGGCCGACACATGGTGGAGCGCGGCGCAGGGAAGATCATCAATATTTCGAGCATGATGGGCCGGGTGGCCTTGCCCACCCAGGGTGCCTATGCCAGCTCCAAGGGCGCGGTCGAACAGCTCACCAATGTCCTGGCCATCGAGTGGGCGCAAAGTGGCGTCCAGGTCAACGCCATTGCGCCGGCCTATTGCGAGACGCCGCTGACGAAACCCGTCTTTGAGGATCCCGAGCGTAACCAGTTTATTCGCGACCGCACGCCCATGGGCCGTTGGGGCCAGCCGCACGAACTGGCCGGCGCGGTGCTGTTTCTCGCCAGCCAGGCCAGTAGTTTCGTGACCGGTCATGTGTTGCGAGTCGACGGCGGATGGAATGCGTGGTAACACCAGGGAGTCAGCGGTATGAAAGCGAGTGACCTATTCATACAATGCCTCGAAAACGAAGGCGTGCGGTATATCTTCGGGGTCCCGGGGGAAGAAAATCTCGATGTCATGGAGGCTCTTGCCGAGCGTGAACAGATTACGTTCGTCACGACGCGCCACGAGCAGGGCGCCGCCTTTATGGCCAATGTGTATGGCCGCCTCAGCACCTACCCGGGGGTGTGTTTGGCCACACTCGGCCCCGGTGCTACCAACCTGATTACCGGCGTGGCCGATGCCTTTCTCGACCGGGTGCCGCTCGTGGCCATTACCGGGCAGGCGGCGCGCAATTGCGGATTCAAGGAGTCGCATCAGTATATCGACATTGTGCGGATGCTGGCGCCGATCACGAAATGGAACGCGCGCATTGAGCAGCCGAGCGGCATCCCGGAAATCGTGCGCAAAGCCTTTCGTTTGGCGCGGATGGAAAAGCCGGGGGCGACGCATATTGAACTGCCGGAAGACGTCGCGGCAGAGTGGGTCGAGGCGACCCCCATGCCGGTGCGGCGTACCACCTATCCCCAGTCCTTTCCGGAGAGCCTCGAGCGGGCGACGGAATTGCTCTGGGCCTCCGAACGACCGGTAGTACTCGCGGGCAATGGCGTGATCCGGCGGCAGGCGGCAGGCCGCGGGGCTGCGGATCGTCTAGCCTCGTTCGCCCGCAAGCTTGGTATTCCGGTAGTCCCAACGTTTATGGGGAAAGGCGCCCTCGACTATCGTGATCCATACGCCCAACCCGCCGTTGGACTACGCACGCCCATATCCAGCGGGAGTGCCTTGGCGGAAGCCGATTTGGTGTTGGCCGTTGGCTATGACCTGGTGGAGTGGTCTCCCAAAGTCTGGAATGGCCGACGCGAGAAAACGATTGTCCATCTCGACAGTACTGCAGCCGAGATCGATGAGCATTATCTCCCGTCTATCGAAGTAGTCGGGGAAATCGGGGAGAGTTTACGGGCTTTGGAAGGTCTCTGCGACTTTCACATGCCGCGTTGGTTCGCTGGCATTCACCGGCGTGATGCGCTTGATCTCCTTGCCCAACACCGGGAGGATAGCGCATTTCCGTTCAAGCCCCAACGAGTGGTGGCGGATCTGCGCCAGGCGCTTAGCGATACGGATATTCTGATCGCCGATGTTGGGGTCCACAAGCTCTGGCTGGCAACGCTCTTTCCCACCACAAGTCCCAATAGCCTGATCATAGCCAATGGGATGGCCTCGATGGGGATTGCCGTCCCTGGGGCCCTGGCAGCGAAGTTGGTGCATCCCGAGCGCAAGGTCGTGGCGGTCACCGGGGATGGAGGGTTTCTCATGAATTCTCAAGAGCTGGAAACGGCCAAGCGCCTGGGCGTTGCCTTTGTCACGGTCGTCTGGACGGATAACCGCTATGGGGTGATTGCGCTTAATCAGCAGCGGAGGTTCGGCCGAACCTTTGCTTCCGAGTTTACCAACCCGGACCTGGTCAAGTATGCCGAGGCCTTTGGGCTCCCCGGTTTTCGCGTGGAGCGACCTGACGATCTCCTGCCGACGCTCAAACGGGCGCTCGACTATGATGGCCCGAGCTTGGTCGAAGTCCCTATTGACCCTGCCGCCCACCACGAGCTGGGCAACGTGAACGTTAGGGCAGCACATTCCGCTGATGAAACGCATGATCAATTTCACCAGGACAATCACACGCAAGGTTATTGGGCAATCGCCCCATGATTTTGTCGCAACGGCGGCACAATGGGGACGCGGTGTGCTGCAGAGATGGTCGACAAAGCATCGAGGCGATGCATTCACGGCATCTCCCCCCCAACCATTAGCTACCGTCGCTATTGTTGGGGGCGGCATGGCTGCTCATCGATTATGCCGTCAACTTGTCGCCAAGGGTGGGCATCGGCGGTATCGGCTCATCGTGTTCACGGACGAGCCTCGTGCACCCTACGATCGGGTCAAACTGACCGACTTTTTCCATACCCGGAATCCGGACGGCTTGCTGTTAGATACGCCAGACTGGTACCAGGTCCACGGCATCGATCTTCGCCTTGGCGATGCGGTGACAAAAATTGATTCGGCGCAGCAGTGCCTGCAGACCACCTCTGGCGCATTCGTTCACTACGACTACCTGGTGCTGGCCACCGGCTCGCATCCCTTTGTCCCGTCGATCGAGGGCATCAATCAGAATGCCGTCTTTGTCTATCGCACCATTGAAGATCTGCAAGCCATCCGGCAACGGAGTCAATCGGCTCGCAGTGCAGCAGTCATTGGCGGTGGGCTGCTTGGACTAGAGGCGGCCCGTGCCTTACTCGACCTCGGACTTGATACGACAGTCGTCGAGATGGCGGACTATCTCATGCCGCGCCAGCTCGACCCTGAAGGCGCGGCGTTGCTCCTGGCAGAGATGGGGAGGTCAGGCGTAAAGGTGCTATTGGGGCACCAAACCAGCCGTATCACAACAACCAACCTTGGCTTGTCTCTGTGCTTTCGCAAACACGCGTCCATCACCGTCGATCTCGTGGTGGTGTCCGCGGGCATCGTACCTCGGGGAGAACTGGCGATGGACGCGGGCTTAACCTGCACTTCGAGCGGTGCGGTCATCGTCGATGACCGTCTGCAGACGTCGGACCCGAAGATTTACGCTATTGGCGAATGTGCCGCGCATGGCGGGCAAGTCTATGGGCTCGCCGCACCGGCCTATGCCATGGCCGACGCCGTGGCGGACAACCTGATGGGTAAAAAAACCGCCTTTACGGGCGCCGATCTCTCGACACGTTTAAAGTTATTGGGTGTGGACGTCTCTGTTTTTGGTGATTATCTGCAGCCCAGCAGCACGGTGGTCTACCGTTCCTTAGGCATCTACCGCAAGCTCACGCTGCGTGAGGGACGCCTGATCGGCGCTCTGGCCGTGGGCCCCTGGCCCCAGATCGGGCACATTCAGTCTGCCGTGCACGACAAACGCCGCATGGGCAAGGGCCATCTCAAGCGGTTTCAAGCTGAGGGTAACCTTTGGCCGAACACGACAGAGCCGATCTCGACGTGGCCGGACGATAGGCTCGTATGCAACTGTTTCAAGATCACGAAAGGGACATTAGTCACCGCACACCGCGCCGGTGCGATATCAGTGGAGGCGCTGGCGAAAGCGACCGGCGCCTCCACCCTCTGCGGTTCATGCCAGCCTCTGTTGGTCGAGCTGGCTGGCGTGGCGGCGTATGTGCCCGCAACTCGGGATCACGCCTCACGCCCCCTGAAGTGGACCGCCGTCGCGGCAATTATTGCCGTGGCGCTCCTCGCGATGGTACCGCCGCTTCCGATTACCGCATCCATCCAACATTGGTGGCATGACATCGAGGCTTTCCGGCGAGACAGCATCACCAAGCAAACTACGGGTTACATCTTAGTGGGGTTGGCCGTCGCGGCCTTGGGATTGTCGCTGCGCAAGCGCTGGCGACGCGTCTCATTTGGCGCCTTTCGCTCCTGGCGCTTGGCCCACGCCATCCTTGGCCTTGGAACGCTGGTGGGGTTGGTGGCCCATACCGGCTTGCGGTTTGGTAGCAATCTCAATTTCGCCCTCATGAGCGTCTTCGTGGCACTCAACCTGTTGGGCGCGTTCGCCGGCTGGATTGCGGCGGTTGAAGGCGAGGGGCAGGGCCGTCTGGCCCAGTGGGCGCGTCGGTGGCGGCCGCTGACGACGTTTGTACACCTGCTCCTCTTCTGGCCGCTACCTGTGCTCTTAGCGTTTCACATTTTGGCCGTGTACTACTACTGATACAGACGACAGCAGACCATGTTGCAACGATTACGACAGCAGGCGCTATGGGCGATGTGGGGCGTGGGCACGCTTTGTCTTGCTGCGTATCTCGGCTGGGCTATGCAACGGGTAGAAGACGCCGACGTGTTTTTACCCGGTCAGACGAGTCACGGGCATTCCCAAATCGAAATGCAATGCAACGTCTGCCACACCCCTCTGACCGGTGTCAAACAAGAGTCGTGTCTGGAATGCCACGCGACTGAGCTTGCAGCGGCGAACGATTCGCATCCGCCCAAAAAATTTCTCGACCCGCGCAACGCGGATCGGGTTGCCGCGCTCGATGCGCGTCTATGCATCACCTGTCACCGCGAGCACGTCCCGGAACTGACTCGCGCAATGGGCGTCACCATGCCGGAAGACTATTGTTTTCGTTGCCATGCCACTATTGGCGAAGAGCGTCCGAGTCACGTGGGGCTGAGCTTTCAAACGTGTGCGTCGTCAGGCTGTCATAATTTTCATGACAACCGTGCTCTATATGAGGATTTTTTGGTCAAGCACGCCAAGAGTCCTGATCTCTCGGACACCGTACTGACTCCACTATGCGACTTCGCCGTGCGATACCGTCACGCCCATCCGGAAGCGGCACGTCAGCTGACAGTGGCGCAGCACAACGGCCCGGCAGACAGGGCGTATGATCCTGCATTGCTGGCGGCGTGGGCCGAGACTGCTCATGCGCGTGCCGGAGTGAATTGCCAAGATTGTCACAGCGACCCCGCGGCAGACACCCAGTGGGTCGAGCGTCCGACCCATGCCGTTTGCGCGACATGTCACGAAGCCGAACGAGAGGGTTTTCTCCGGGGCCATCACGGTATGCGATTGGCCCAAGGCCTCTCACCTATGACGCCGGGCAGATCTCGCATGGTCATGCAGGCCGAGGCGGCCGACCGAGCGTTGACATGCGTGTCCTGTCATAACGCCCACACCTTTGACACTCGGCATGCTGCCGTCAAAGCCTGTATGGGTTGTCATAACGACCAACATACACGCGCGTACCTCGACTCGAAACATTACACCCTGTGGGAAAACGAAAAAGCAGAGGTATCCCCTCCCATTGCGTCCGCGTGAAAAGCTGATTCGCAGTGTCTGCATGCACTGCCATGGCTTACGCTTCTCGATTGACGCCTTAGCGGATACCAACCTGGTGACCAGCAATTTTACCGGCAAACCCAGCACCTATGTTGAGAGTATCGATTGGGCCATGCGGCGAGAGCACACGAAAACCCAGAAAATGCAAAGAAAGGAACACCAATGACGGACGAATGATGAGGCGCTTTGTACCCACCACGAATGTGACACCATCGAATGCAAGAGGGAGAGAGAGAAGATGCACGTCAAAACGTTGATGCTGGGACTGAGTCTGTGTGGAATGATCGCCTGCGGGATGATCCTCCAAGGGTGTGGGTCGGGGGCATCCGAGGCTGCCAGTGGCATTTCACCCCAACAAATGGCCGATGCGTTACACGCGGTCATGGAGTCAGATCGCACCATCTACACGCGAAAAGTGGTCAATCGGCTGGTCAAAGAAGACAAAGTGATCAAGGCCAGTGAACATTGGCAAGACGATAAGGCTCTACCCTTGCCTGCCCAGATGTTTCGTATGGGTGCGGAAATGGTCACGGAAAAAAATGTGGGTTTCACCTACTCCCTCCTCTCCATGTGGCCTGTCAACAAACAAAATAAGCCAAAGACAAAAGTTGAAAAAGAAGGACTGAAGTTTGTTGCGGACAATCCGGGCAAGAACTACTACGGCCAAGAGACCTTGGGCGATATGACTTACTACACCGCCGTGTATGCTGACACCGCCGTTGCTCCGGCCTGTGTCGATTGCCATAATAAGCATAAAGATAGCCCACGCAGCGACTTCAAGATTGGCGAGGTCATGGGCGGCGTGGTCATCCGCTTTCCCATGACGAAATCCTAGACCATCAAGCGCTTGAACGGTCGCGTACAACCGCGATACATCCTCTACCAGCAGGAGACATCCATGAGCTTCCTATCGAAATTGTTTGGGGCCTTTACGACAAACCAAGGTGCAATAGTCACGAGATCAGACTCTACCGCCCAGTCCGAATTTGATACCGAGCCCGGTGTCGACAGTCCTCTCTCAGCCCGACAAATCGAGCTGGTACAGTCCACGTGGAAAAGCGTCGTGCCGATTGCAGATCAAGCCGCGTCGCTCTTCTACGGCAAGCTGTTCGAGCTCGATCCTGACATCAAACTCCACTTTGCCCAAACAGAGATGGAAGAGCAGAAAAAGAAACTCATGCAGATGATCAATGTGGCGGTGAATGGGCTCAACCGTCTCGAAGACATCGTTCCCGCTGTTCAAGAACTCGGTAGAGGTCATGTGAACTATGGCGTCCAGGATGATCACTATGACACCGTCGGTGCCGCTTTATTGTGGACGCTCGAGCAAGGTTTAGGTGAGGACTTTACGCCCGAGGTCAAAGATGCCTGGACCGTCACATATACCGTCCTGGCTGACACCATGAAAGCGGCAGCGGCAGACACGCCAGTCGACTAAGACGGCTCAGACGCCTCCACATGCTTCCCCAACAACCGGGACGTCACAGGAAGTGCTTGCCGCGGCCCGAGGCGTCTTGGCTGCCCGCTCCCGGAGGAGGAGTCCCATCATGTCAACGTGGTTTGATGACACTGACGAACGCACTATATACGACAACATCAGCTGGAGGGAGGAGGCTAACCACATCCCTCCCTATCGGCGCATCATGACAGTGGTGGCTGATACGCCGTCGATGCACGTCACAGTCTGTCATGCGATCCGTCTTGCCGCTTTCTCCAACGCTGAGGTCGATTTTCTCGCGGTGCCGAATATTCCCACAGCAGCGGGTGTGCCTGGCATGCTAGCCGTCACGGAGGATCTTATCAACAGTCTGACTCAGCGCAACGAGGCCATGCTCGACTGGGCTGCCGATACTGCCGCTTACGCCGGTGTCAGCTGTCGCACGCATATCCGGTGGGGACGTTTTCCCAGTACCATCATGCATTTTGCGGACGAAGCCCATTGTGATCTCATCATCATGGGAACGCCAGCCACATCCGGCTGGCTCCGTGTTTTTCAACCGTGCATTGCCAAGCGCGTCGCCGCCCAAGCGCGTCAACCGGTTTTGGTGAT
>CAJIAL010000412.1_pt1 | contig 10768 bp, 11 predicted proteins | sample 9199091 | NCBI WGS metagenome assembly CAJIAL01 (sample SAMEA7708270, study PRJEB35096) | sediment metagenome | biome: marine neritic benthic zone biome [ENVO:01000025]; feature: sediment [ENVO:00002007]; material: shallow marine sediment [ENVO:03000034] sea grass bed [ENVO_01000059] ... | reverse complement strand
GAACAGTGCCTGGATACGGAAGGAGGCGCAAAGTGAGTGAAGCGGTGGCATCGCATGCCGAGGCCGAAGCGTATGAGTCACCCATCACGCCTGAAAGCTGGGGCAAGATGGGGATGTGGGTGTTTCTTGCGGGTGATGCCATGTCGTTCGGTACCCTGCTGGCCGGCTATGGGGCGATACGTTTTGGTATGGGCGACTGGCCCGTGCCAGCCGAGGTGTTGGGTACTGGACTCTCAGGGTTTATGACCTTCTTGCTGATTTGCACCAGTGTCACCATGGTCTGGGGGTTGGCTGCTGCGCAACACGGTGATACTGAGGGCTTTCGCAAGTGGATCGGGTTGACCATCATTGGTGGTGTGCTCTTTTTGATCTTGCAAGCGTATGAATGGACCCATTTCATTAATGGTCTCGGATTGGGTTTTACGAGGAATCCGTACGGTTCGCCGCTGTTCGGCACGACGTTTTTTGTTATCACCGGCTTTCACGGTATGCACGTGACGGGCGGGGTCTTGTATCTGTTGTGTATTTGGCTGAAAGGCCGCAATGGAGCGTTGTCCGGCGAGAACGCGAACGTGGTCGAGATCGCAGGCCTCTACTGGCACTTTGTCGATCTCGTCTGGATCATGGTGTTCACCTTTATCTATCTACTCTAATGACGACACTGAAGGAGTTCACGTATGGCTGAGCACCATCCGCAACCGAAATACGGCAATATCTGGTGGTGGCTGTTGGGGTTGACGATTGCCGAGATTCTTGTTGCCATCTATATCGAGATTCCCTTGACGAAGATGATTCTGCTCATTGGTATGGCCTTGACCAAAGCGGCGCTTGTCGCCTTGTATTTTATGCACTTGCGCTTTGAGCGTACCACGCTCCTCGTGATTGCCTTTACGCCACTCCTGATCTGCACGTTCCTCGTGTTTATGCTGATGCCGGATTTGGGCGCGATCGAAGGCGGACGGAAAACGGAAATTCGCAGTGAAAAACCGGCGGGAAGCCATTAGAGACGGCGGAGCAGAGGTCGACGATGCCAGAGCATAGCGCCGCAGAGCCATCCTCTCGTGACCGTGCAGAGCATGCTGCGCGAGGTGGGAAGAGTAGTGTCCTGTTGGGACTCCTGGGCTTGGCAGTTGCTCTGGTCGCAGGTCTGGGTGCGCTGGCGTTGTGGGGCGGCGGCTTCGCCGGTGTCGACCAGAAGAGGTCGCTTAGGCCTTTTGGTGATGTCCCTGATTTTTCCCTGCTCGAACGCAATGGGCAACCGGTGACGAAGGCGGACTTGCTCGGTAAAGTCTGGATCGCCGGTTTTATTTTTACCCGTTGTGTGGAGGAATGTCCGTTATTGAGTAGCCGCATGGCGAAACTGCAAGACGCTTTGGCCACCGAAGACGACGTACGCCTGGTGTCGATTAGCGTTGATCCCGAGCACGATACACCGGCCGTACTCACGCGCTATGCGGCAGGGTTTGGAGCGCATCCCCAGCGCTGGCTGTTTCTCACGGGCGATAAAACCCACATTTATAAGCTGGCGCGTGAGGGCTTTCGGTTAGGCGTATTCGATGCGCAGACCGCACCGCAAACCTCGATGCGACAGTGGCGGCACATCCGACAAGCGCTTTGGTACACTCTACAATTCCTTGGTCCAACCGAGGCGCGAGCACATCACGGGGCGCATTCCCCGGGCGGAGCACGCCAGGCGATTCAACACAGTGCGCGTTTGGTACTCGTCGATCGCCGGGGTCGTATCCGGCAGTATTACGACAGTAATGATGAACACGCGCTCACCCGTCTTCAACGCGACGTCTACTCCCTACTCCGGGAGCGTTAAGAGCCGTAACCAGTTGCAATGAGCCCAGAAGCTCCTGACAGAGCCGCAAAGGCAACGGTCTATCGTGACTCACTTCAACTGGGCTACGCAGTCGTACCGACCGAGAAGGTCGCCGACCTGTGAAACGCTCCGAATCTGTTGTCTCCCGAGTTCGACTATGCATGATACCCGAAGATTGACGCGAGTAGTGCAAGTACTCTGGAGAGGATGGTGCTTGCGTTGTCCGCGCTGTGGGGCGCGGACGTTGTTTCGGACATGGCTGTCGATGCACGAGCGCTGTGCGGTGTGTCGCTGGCGCTTCGAGCGCGAACAAGGCTATTTCGTCGGTGCCATGTATATTAATTATGCCTTTACGGTAAGTATCGTTATGCTTGGGGCGTTGCTGCTCGGGCTGTTCACGTCGGTCACGCTGACGCAGCAGTTGGTGCTCTGGGGAACTGTCAGTCTTCTCTGTCCGTTTTTCTTGTTTCGCCATGCCCGTGGTGTGTGGCTCAGCTTCGATTACGTGATTAATCCTGCGAGCGACAACGTGCCCGAGGACGATGAGCGGTAGGGTGGTGAGTACATCCGATACGAGAAAGAAGCACGCTCGTGAATACTTCTGAGACACAAGGCGCTGCGGGCACAACGTCGGCTCCAGCTATCCGTATCGAAGAGTTACGGCATACCTATGGCAGCCGCGAAGCGCTCGCTGGCGTAAGTCTGCAGGTGAGGCGCGGCGAGATGTTTGGCCTGCTTGGTCCCAATGGCGGCGGTAAAACCACCCTGTTTCGCATTCTCTGCACACTGATGCCGCTGACTACAGGCCGTGTCCACATCCTAGAATACGACCTCGCCCGCGACCCGCATGCTATCAGAGCGCACCTTGGTGTGGTGTTTCAACATCCCAGCCTCGATGGCAAACTCACCGTGTTTGAAAACCTGTGGCATCATGGCCACCTGTACGGCTTACCACGGAAGCGCTTACGAGAACGGGCAGAAGTTGTGCTCAAGCGGCTGGGGTTGCAAGATCGGCGTGAGGATCTGGTAGAAACCCTTTCCGGAGGGTTGCAGCGCCGTGTGGAGTTGGCCAAGGCCTTTGTACACGAACCGGCTCTGTTACTGCTCGATGAACCCAGTACCGGGCTCGATCCGGGAGCACGCCTTGATTTCACCGCCTATCTCGAATATCTGCGTGACCATGAAGGGGTCACGATTCTCCTGACGACGCATATCTTGGAAGAAGCCGAGCGCTGCGATCGTGTCGGTATCCTCCATCAAGGTCGGCTTGTCGCTGTCGGGACGCCGGAAGAGCTGAAGGCCCGCGTAGGTGGCGATGTGGTGGTGATACACACGGCTGACTCCGCTTCACTGCAGACACGCATTCGCCAGCGTTTTGATTGCGAGCCGGTTGTAGTTGAGGGCAGCGTGCGAGTGGAAATTGACCATGGCCATGCCTTTGTGCGCGATGTGGTGGAAGCGTTTGCCGAGGATATTCAAGCCGTGACCTTCGGCAAGCCAACGCTGGAGGATGTTTTTATCCACTTGACTGGTCATCACTTGTGGGAACGTGTCGAAGAAGGAGCACACGTCTGATGGGCACCGCACTCCCCGCAGTGGCCACCCTGTGGTGGCGTGAAATCACCCGTTTCCGCCGTCAGCGGAGCCGTGTGGTGGGCGCACTGGGGCAGCCTGTCATCTTCTGGTTGCTGCTCGGAGGCGGCTTGAGCGCCTCGTTTCGTCCCATGGGCGCGCCGGAAGGGACCGGGTATCTGGAATATTTTTATCCCGGGATCATCCTCCTGGTAATGTTGTTTACGGCCATTTTTGCCACTATCGCGGTGGTGGAAGATCGGCGCGAGGGTTTTTTGCAAGGGGTGTTGGTCGCGCCGGTCGCACGATCGAGTATTGTCGTGGGACAGGCGTTAGGCAGTACCACCTTGGCGCTCATCCAAGGTATCTTATTACTCATTCTGGCGCCGGTCGCAGGTGTGACGCTGAGCCTGGGGGCCATTCTTGTCGTCATTGTCGTGCTCTTTTGCGTGGCGTTCAGCATGACCAATATGGGTTTGATCATCGCCTGGCGTATGCAATCCACGCAGGGGTTCCATGCCATTATGAATCTCATTTTGATGCCGATTTGGCTGCTTTCCGGCGCGTTTTTTCCCGTTACCGGTGTGCCGCTGTGGCTGGAATGGATTATGCGCGTGAACCCATTGACTTATGGCATGGCAGCACTGCGCCGCGGCCTCTATCTGCATGCCCCGGCACTTGCCGGGGATGTGCCGGCGTTGCTGCCGTCGCTCGGCGTTATCGTGCTCTTCGGAGCTATCACCCTGATTGCCGCAGTCCGAACGGCGCAACGTAGCACGTTGTCGGTGTAATAGGCACCCATGCTCTTCTCGTTCCGCGTCTTTATCCTCTGGATGCATCTACTTGCCGCCTTTGTGTGGGTTGGTGGGCTGTGTTTTCAACTCCTTGTGCTCCCCCCTACCCTCGCCCGTACTGCAGATGTGCGTGAGCGCATCCGGCTTGGCCTCAGTCTGGAAGCACATTTTCGCTTCATTGTGTGGCCTGCAGTCGGTGTGGTGTTGCTCACTGGCCTTTACAACGTCATGAACGTGCTGTATCTCACCACACTGTCCGGCGGCAGTATGCCGTCGACATTTGTGCGCGTCTTGAGCCTGAAACTCGGTTGTGTTGTGTTGATGATTATTCTGCAGGCCGTGGCGCACTTGGTACTGCGCCCGAAGCGTATTACGTTGCTGCGCGAGGTCCCCCGAGAAGAGCCTACGGTGCCGCCTGCGTTGGCGCGATTGCAACGTGTGTCAACGACCCTGCATATCTTGATAGTCGTCCTGGCCGCCGCTGCAGTATTGGGCGGGATTCTCCTCCGTGGGTGAAGCCTCTCACTCATGCGATGAGAGATGCGGGAGCGTGTGTGCTAGACTCGGGACAGGATGCAGAAGTGCGACGGAGAAACATTGTCAACGATAGAGAGAAGAACGGGAGAGCAATGCCATGGATGGTGTAACCGCGATTGCCACGATTTTGAAGCAGGAAGGCATGGAGTTCATCGGCTGTATGCCCTCCAATCCTCTGATTGAAGCCGCGGCGATTGCCGGGATCCGTCCCATTGTGTGCCGGCAGGAACGCACCGGTGTCCATATGGCCGACGGATTTTCCCGCGTCAATAACGGGCGACGCCTAGGCGTCTTTCTCATGCAAGCCGGTCCCGGGGCAGAGAATGCTTTTGGCGGGGTGGCCCAAGCCTATGCCGATTCCGTCCCGATGTTGCTCCTGCCCGCCGGTGCCCCGCGTAGCCGCCGTGACGTGCCGCCGACGTTTAACCCCACGCGCAGTTATGAAACTGTCACCAAATGGACGGCGCAGATTAACGCGGCCAACCGCGTGCCGGAACTGATGCGCCGGGCGTTTGCGAAGCTGCGTTCGGGACGTCCTTGCCCGGTGTTGTTGGAAATTCCCACCGACGTTGCCGGCGAGCAGTTGGACGATGCGGCGTTCGCATACGAACCGCCGCCGATCCTCCGCTCTGCAGGAGATCCGGAAGCGATTCGGCAAGCAGCGCACGCCTTACTTGCCGCCGAGCGTCCGCTGCTCTACGCTGGACAGGGCGTGTTATACGCGGAAGCGACAGATGAACTGCTCCAACTTGCCACGTTTCTGCAGGCACCGGTGATCACGAGCCTGGCAGGAAAAAGCGCCTTTCCCGAGCACCATGCATTGTCGGTTGGCACGGGCTCCTCGAGTAGTTCGGACACCGTCTATGAAATGCTGAAGCGTGCCGATGTCATGTGCGGCATTGGCTGCAGTTTCACTACGACGACGTTTGGCATACCGATACCGACCGGCAAAACGTTGATTCACATGACGAATGATGCTGACGACATCAACAAAGACCACGTCAGTCTCTATCCAGTGGTGGGTGACGCCAAGCTGGTATTAACCCAACTCCTCGACGTCTTGCAACAACAGGCGGGGGCGCCTCGCCCTGCCAACACGGCGCTCATCGAAGAAATCCGGGCCAGCAAAGCTCGCTGGCTGGAGCAGTGGATGCCGCGACTCACGTCCGACGAAGTACCACTCAATCCCTACCGCGTTGCCTGGGATGTGCAGCAGACCGTTGATCTGCACAATGTCATTGTGACGCACGAGTCAGGGAGTTCACGCGAGCAAGTGGTACCGTTTTGGGAGTCGCGTGATCCACGCAGTTTCCTCGGCTGGGGCAAATCGACCCAGCTTGGCTACAGCTTAGGGCTGGCGATGGGCGCCAAACTGGCAGCACCGCAGAAGCAGGTGATCAATTTCATGGGTGATGCCGCCTTCGGCATGGTGGGTATGGATATCGAAACCGCTGTGCGTGAACGCATTCCGATTCTCACCATCGTGCTCAATAACTTTACCATGGGTATCTATCCCGATAATCGCTTTCCGGTGGCAAACGAGCGCTACCAGACCAAACAACTCTCGGGCAACTTCGCCCAGGTGGCGCAGGCACTCGGGGCCTACGGTGAGCGCATCACGACGCCCGATGCGATTATTCCGGCAGTCAAACGCGCTCTGGACGCAACACAGGACGGGCAGCCGGCGGTGCTGGAGTTCATCACACGGGAAGACGGGACGTTTTCGAATTGTACGATTCCGGGACGATAGTACTGCCTACCGCACTGGATGAGTACCCGACATGTCTGACGGAGTGTGGCGCAGTGATAACCGCAGGCGTAAGCGGGAAAGCGAGAGGTGCGTGGGGTACGGTAACGCGTTATAATCACCGCCATTACCGCAAACATGAAGTTGATGAGGACACCATGATACCCCTGCGGGCTTCGTTTTATACCTTGGGTTGCAGGCTGAATCAGGCCGAAACCGCCTCCATTAGCGCCACCTTTGCTGCACGTGGCTATACCATCGTTGACTTTGGTGATGAGACCGACGTCTGCGTCATTAACACCTGCTCGGTGACCGAAGGCGCCGAGGCCAAATGCCGGCAGGCGGTACGCACCGTGCTGCGACGCTCGCCACAGGCGTATGTGGCCGTGACGGGGTGCTACGCCCAGGTAGGAGTCGAGCCTTTGCAGCGTATAGACGGGCTTGACCTGATCGTGGGTACTGAAGACAAGATGCGGGTCGTGGATCTGATTGCCGAGCCGCTGCAGAAGTCCGCGGCGCCGCAGGTGGTGCACACCAAGAAAATTAGCCGGGATGCGTTTACTATAGAGCTGGTTGGGAACTACAGCCACCAGACGCGTGCGAACTTAAAGATTCAGGACGGGTGTAATTTCGCCTGTGCGTTTTGCATCATTCCCTTCACGCGTGGCGGGGCGCGCAGTCGTCTGCGAGACGATATCGTGCGCGAAGCAGAGGGGTTGGTGGCGCACGGGCATCGGGAGATAGTTCTGACCGGCGTGAATATCGGCACCTACGCCAGTGCCGAACACGATCTCTTACAGGTGGTTCAAGCCCTCGAACCTATTGCCGGACTCGAACGCATCCGCATGAGCTCTATCGAGCCTACGACCATTTCCGATGCACTCATCGAGTGGATGGCCACCTCGTCAAAGCTGTGTCCGTACCTGCATATTCCGGTGCAAAGCGGGGACGATGCGGTGTTAACGCGCATGAAGCGTCATTACACCCAGGCCGACTTCGCGACCTTCGTCGAGCGAGTTGTCGCGCAAGTGCCGGACATCTGTCTCGGGACCGACGTCATGGTCGGCTTTCCCAGCGAGGATGACCAGGCGTTTACCGCTACCCGCACGTTGCTGGCCGATTTGCCGCTGGCATATTTCCACGTCTTTTCCTATTCTGAGCGTCCGCACACCTATGCGCAGCGCTACACGGACCAGGTGCCCCCGCCCGTCGTGCAGGAACGCAGCCGCCTGTTGCGGGAACTTAGCGCGCGCAAAAAGGCGGCGTTTTATCGTGCATACGTCGGCCGTACCGTGCGCGTGTTGTTCGAGCGTCAGGAGCGCTCGGGGCTGTACACCGGCTATAGCGATCAATACATCAAAGTCGGCGTTGAGACCTCTGCAGATGTGGCAAATCAGCTTCTTCCTGTGCGTCTGCGCGCCGTCGAGAACGGGCTCGCTGTGGGCGATTTCGCCTAAAGACAATGCGCCTCGCATACTGCTCCCTTCCCGGCAAGGGCGATGCAACCATGCTTCTTGACCGCACCGAATTCTCCACCATGCTGGCGGCGCACTTCGCAACCCATCAATCCCTGACACCGCAGGATGTCTACAAGCTGCTCTACCAGCGGGTCTTTGGCCCGGAACATGCCATTGACAACACCCGTGCGGCGAAGGAGCATCTCTATCTCGAAGTCGTGCGCTTACCCGATACCTCCGCTACGGTACCACTCCTCGAACCGGTGTCACCCAGCCTGTGTCGCGTGAACCTGCAGCCGTTTATCCGACAGGGGGGAAGCACCGAAGTTCTCTGGCGAATCTTCCGTCAAACCGCACGCGAGTATCAACCCGGCACGCTGGTGGATCTCGAACGCCATTGGACAGGTTTCCTCGCGACGCCTTGGGCCACACGCTATGCGCCGGAAGTACTGGAGCAATTCTGGCTGCGCATGGCCACGGCCGATTTCGCGCCCGTGCATCACAGTCGAGCCTATGCCGTCGCCAATGCACCGCACTACCGTGTTGTCCTGCGCGCGCTGCTGCAGGGGCAACCTGGCTTTGACGTGTGATGTCATATCAGAGAACTCGCTGAAGCGTTTGACAGCTTTAGGACAAGGGCGATATGCTGGCGCAAAGCCGACAACGGTTTAGTTCATCGTTGGAGGTCCTGGATACACGTGAGGACAGAAAGGCTGTGGGCATGCAGAGCCAGGATCAGTTAGACCCCCGGGCGGCAGGCGCCAAACGGTTCGACGGGAAAATTGCCATTGTTACAGGTGCCGGGCAAGGCATTGGACGAGCCACAGCGCGGCGTTTGGCGCAGGAAGGTGCCACGCTGGTTGTCGCCGATGTGGTTGCGGCCTCTGCAGAGCGGGTGTGTGAGGAATTGTGTGCTGCAGGGGCAGCCGCTATCACCTACGTCGGTGATCTCACCCAATGTGAACAGGCCCAGGCCTTGATGGCCCGGGCGACTGAGGCCTATGGACGCATTGATGTCTTGGTGAATATTGTGGGGGGAACGATTTGGTTTCAGCCGTTCCACTATTATCAGCCGGCGCAGATTGAGGCCGAAGTGCAGCGCTCCTTCTGGTCGCCATTGTGGTGTTGTTGGGCCGTCTTACCAGTCATGATCGAGCAGCGGGCCGGCGCTATTGTGAATGTGGGAACACACGCCGTGGCGAGTCGCTATCGTGTGCCTTATGCGGCTGCCAAAGGGGGTGTACTTGGCCTGACGACCTCGCTGGCCAACGATATGGCCCAATATGGTATTCGGGTGAATTGTGTAGCGCCACATAGCACCAAAGCCCTGGATCGAGTGACGCCACGCAACGCTGGGGTGCAGCTTGCCGCATCCGAGCTCCCGCCTGAAGAGCAGGAAGCACGTGCGCGCTTTTTACAGGAGTTCGTGCAGCGTGAGATCCCGCTAGGACGCAGTGGGGAGGTCGAGGAGCAAGCGGCAGCTATTGCGTTTTTAGCCTCCGATGACGCCTCGTTTATTACCGGCCAGATCCTGCCGGTAGGCGGTGGGGCCACGTATCCCTTTTAAGTATTGAAGTCGCCGAACAGCATTACCTGATATGTGGAAAGCCCACTCCGTCACGCACAGGAGACAGGTATGGAACTGTTGAAAACCTTGAAGAAGATTTGGGGCGGTTACCCGGGTGGTTGGAAGCAGCACGCACGGGGCGAACAGGGAGAGCGTACACCGCCGTTTGTGCCAGCACCTTCACCGACGGATAGCCGCCATGGTATTCCGCCCTTGGGACTCCGGGAATACTGGTATCCGGCGGTGCCCGCTAAGGATGTTGGCTGGAAAAAGCCCGTTGGCCTCCGCATGTTGGGCACGGATCTGGTGTTGTTTAAAGATCCGGGGGGAGACGTGCAAGCCCTGTGGGATTATTGTCCACACCGTGGCGTGTATCTGTCCTGGGGGGAGTGTTTTTGGAAGGGATTTGTCAGTTGTCCGTACCATGGGGCCACGTTTAATGGCGAGGGGGAGTGCGTCGAGTTCATCACCGAAGGCCCGGATTCCACCATGGTGGGCGCACTGCAAGCCCGTAAGTATCCGACCCGTACGCTCAAAGGCATTGTCTTCGTCTGGATGGGCGAGGGAGAACCCGTACCGCTTGAAGACGACGTGCCGCCAGAATTGTTTGAAGCAGACGAAACGGTGGTGCTGCACACCTTCCGGTATTGGCCGTGTAATTGGATGATTGCTCTGGAGAATACGTACGACTCCCATAACTGTTTTTACGTCCATCGCAACGCCTTGGTGCAGCTGCGCAGTCGCACCGGAGGGCGCCCGCGGACTCCCCTTGGGTATCGTGGCAAGATCGTGGCCAACAAGGCTGTCGTGGCGCAACCAGGTGCCGAACAATACTATGTTCGCGATGGTCAGATTCCCTACCAGATGTATTATCCGCGTGTTGGAGGCTATTGGCCGAAGCATCGCTGGCGTTTGTTATGGACCTGGTTTTTCGACAAGCGCGATCGCCGCAACCGCCAACGTCCGCGGTTCGATACCCCTGAAGAGTGGCGGGGCATGCGCCTTCCCGGCATGCAGCGGTTGTTCTTTTTCGGGCCTGGGGCGATGTATACCCGCTGGTGTGTGCCGGTGGATGAGAATCTCACACGGGTGGTGTATTTCCGCTCCAAACGGATCAAGAGTCCGTTAGGGCATTTGTGGGAAAAAGTCGCCTATGTGCTCTATCGGAACTGGATGCTGCACTACAATTTCTCGGATATGGATTACGACGCCATGCGCAGCGTGCGCTACCAGTATCCGGAATACTTGTCGCCCACGGACGATTACATG
>CAJIAL010000190.1_pt1 | contig 10776 bp, 11 predicted proteins | sample 9199091 | NCBI WGS metagenome assembly CAJIAL01 (sample SAMEA7708270, study PRJEB35096) | sediment metagenome | biome: marine neritic benthic zone biome [ENVO:01000025]; feature: sediment [ENVO:00002007]; material: shallow marine sediment [ENVO:03000034] sea grass bed [ENVO_01000059] ... | reverse complement strand
TCCCCTGAGCCCTCTAGCGAAAAATCAGGGCGGAGTAGGCAAGACGACTCGTGGCGCGGGATCGACAGCACACGCCTCATCATCAGCCCATCACAGATCAGCGCTTCCTGGACTCATCGTTGCATACTCCCAACATCGCCGCGCGGCGTATTTACCCCTTCGTACACGACTATCGTCCATATATCAACACATTGTTGAGAGCCTAAGCCCTTTACACAGTTACTGTCAAGCATTCCGTCGACTTGACTTCCTGCCATAGACTTGCTAAGAATCCCCTACCACAGCTTCCCCACGGCACCGCCCCATACCTTAATCTCGGTGCACAAGAGGTGGAACCACCATGAGGCACTACCGCTATTCGGCATGGGATGGCTCGCAAGCACCCTTCCGTCCTTCCCCTGATGACGTGCTCGATGGCCTCACCGATGCTCTTCTGCAAGATGGCGATATTCATAAAGCTCTGCGCATGCTCATGCAGCGTGGCATGATGAATCGGGAAGGCCAAATTATGCGGGGCTTGCAAGACATCCTCAACGACGTACGTGCGGCAAAAGAGCAGCAACTGCGCCAGTATAATCCCGACAGCGTCCTTGCCGATTTGCAGCAACAACTCGACGACATCGTCGCGCGTGAGCGCCAGACGCTGGAGGACCAATTGGCCGCCACCCGCCAGCGTGCAGCACAGCACACAACGGGAAGTGACGATGACCCCGACGCCGCGCAGCAACGCGCTAATGAGGCCCGTGCCGTCCAGGAGATGGAAGACGTCGTCGCGGAGCACCGCGACACCTTGGATAACCTTCCTGCCGATGTAGCAGACACCATTCGACACTTGCAGCAGTATGATTTCGTCGACCGGCAAGCGCGCGAGGACTTCGAAGCCCTCGTGCAATCGCTGCAGCAACGAGCACTCGATCCCCTGTTTCAGATGATGAAACAGCGCCTGCAACAGATGGATGCCGGCACCATACAGCACATGCGAGAGATGATCGAGGATCTGAATCAGCTTTTGGAACAACGGGCCCAGGGAGCAGACGGCAATTTCCAGGAGTTTCTGGAGCGCTACCGGGACGTATTGCCTGAGGGCACTCCAGACAACCTCGACGACTTCATCGAGCAGATAGCACAGCAGATGCAGGCCATGCAATCGCTCTTGAACAGTATGTCAGACGAGATGCGGCAGGAATTGCAGGACCTGCTGCAGAGCCAGTTCGCAGACCCGCACATGCAACACGCGCTCTCGGAGCTGATGCAGCACCTGCAATCGGTCATGCAGCAGCATGGCCTCGGCACGCCCTTTCCCTTCCAGGGCGAGGAGTCGTTATCACTGCAAGAAGCGTTACGACTCATCGAACGGCTCCAACGGCTGGAGGCTGTGGAGAACAGCCTGGAGCGTGTCCTATGGGGTACCGACCCGTCAGAACTGGATGCCCAACAGATTGGCGACCTCATGGACGCCGAAACTCAAGGGCAGGTGCAGGCCTTACAGGACCTCGCCAAGCAACTCGAGCAGCAGGGTTATCTACGTAAAAACAATGACAAACTGGTCCTAACCGCGCGTGGCATCCGCAAAATTGCCCAACGCGCCTTGCAGGACATTTTCGCCTCACTGCGGCGTGATCATTTCGGCAAACACACCATGCAACGCCGCGGCAGCGGCGGTCAACGCCTGGAAGACACCAAACCGTATGTGTTCGGGGATCGATTCGACGTGCATCTGCCGCGCACGGTGATGAACGCGGTGTTGCGCACGTCCGGGCAGGGACCTCTGCGTTTGGCACCGCAGGATTTCGAGGTGCATAACTCCGAATCGCTGGCACGCTGTGTCACCGTCTTACTCCTCGATATGAGTGGCTCGATGGAGCGCTTCAGTCGTTTCGTCGCCGCCAAGAAAGTGGCGTTGGCACTTGATGCACTCATTCGCACGCAGTTCCCACGGGATCATCTCGCGATTGTCGGCTTTTTCACCTACGCGCAGGAAATCACCCTGCAAGATCTGCCGTATCTGACGCCAAAGCCCTTCGGCTTCTTCCCGTATATGTACGATGATATGTATTACAATCCCATGGGGTATCTCGACCTGCAAATCAATGCCGCCGATGCCGTAGCCGGACGGGTGGAGGTGCCGCAAGCGTTTACCAATATCCAGGCCGGCTTACAGGTTGCCGGACGTATTTTCGCGCGGCATAGTACGGTGAATAAACAGATTATTCTCATTACCGACGGCGAACCGACGGCCCATATCCGCGACAACAACATTTGCCTCGAGTACCCGCCCTCGGAACGCACACTGCTGGAAACGCTCAAAGAGGTAAAACGCTGCACCCGCCAAGGCATCACCATCAACACCTTCATGCTCGGGCAGGATTACTCTATGGAGCGTTTTGTCAACGAACTTACGAGTATCAACCGTGGGCGCGCGTTTTTCACCTCTCCGGACAATATTGGGGATTATATCCTGGTGGATTACCTCAACCATCGGCGCAAAAAAATTGCGTAAGCACGTCCCCCACGATGCGACTCCAGGAACCGGGCGGCACACAGTACTAGCTGACAGCAGAGGGGTTCTGTATACTTGCAGGACAGTACGCAGAGGAGACGGAGCTGATGCCCAAAGCAACGATGCAGGATATTGCCCTCCAGGGCAAACGCCTGTTTATTCGTGTCGATTTCAACGTCCCACTCGACGCCACACAACAGATTACCGACGACACCCGCATCCAGGCGGCGCTGCCGACGCTTACCTATGCCTTGGACCAAGGCGCCAGCGTCATTCTCGCCTCGCACCTCGGCCGCCCGAAAGGCCGCGTAGAGCCAACGCTGAGTTTGCAACCGATTGCCGCGCATCTGGCCGTGCTGCTGGGGCGTCCGGTACGTTTAGCCCCGGACTGTATTGGCGCAGAGACGGAAGCCCTGACACAGGCCCTGGTTCCCGGGGATGTTCTGCTACTCGAAAACGTCCGCTTCCATGCCGAAGAAGAACAGAACGAGCCCGCGTTCGCGCAGGCGCTGGCCCGGCTGGCAGACATCTACGTCAATGATGCCTTCGGAGCCGCGCACCGGGCTCATGCGTCGACAGCCGGTATGGCTGTCTTCATGCAACCGGCCGTGGCCGGGTTACTCATGGAGCGGGAGATCAGCTATCTCAGTCAAGTGACGGAGACACCGGACCCGACTCTTGTCGCCATTCTGGGCGGCGCCAAGGTATCGGATAAGATTCCGCTGATTACCAATTTGTTGGACAAAGTCGCTACTCTCGTGCTCGGCGGCGCCATGGCGTACACACTCCTCCAAGCCCAAGGCTATCGCACCGGAAACTCCTTGGTGGAGCCGGATTGTCTGTCGCTAGCACACGACCTCCTAGCCAAAGCCGCAGCGCAAAACGTACAGTTCGTTCTGCCATGCGATCACGTCATCGCCCAAACAGCAGCTGCGGATGCCCCAACGCAAATCGTCGCCGAAGCCGGAATCCCCGACGGCTGGATGGGACTCGACATCGGCCCGCAGACGGTTGCACGCTTTGCCGACGTCATCGCAGCCGCACGCACCGTGGTGTGGAATGGTCCTATGGGCATGTTCGAACTAGAGCCTTTTCGCCAAGGCACCGTAGCCACAGCCCAAGCAGTGGCGGCAAACCCGGGGACTACGCTCGTTGGCGGAGGCGATACCATTGCGGCTCTCGCGCTCACGGATTGTCGGGACGCGATAACGCATATATCCACCGGTGGCGGCGCCACGCTCGAATTCCTTGAGGGGAAAGCGCTACCGGGAATTACGTGTCTGACCGAGCGTCACGCACTCAACACTTAGTACAGGCCGGAAGGTTTGCACCATCAATGCAAACCACGAGAACAGTATGTGGGGTACGCAGTACGAGCCTCACACATATATGGAGCCCCTGTCGTGCGTCAGCCGATCATTGCCGCAAATTGGAAGCTACATAAAACGGTTGCTGAGGCCGTGGAATTCGTCACGGATTTACAGGATCTGCTGCCCTATCCTATAGATATGGACATCGTGCTCGCAGCTCCCTTCACAGCCTTGGCGTTCATGCATTCACAAATTTTGGGGACGCCATTGTATCTGGCGGCTCAGGATATCTTCTGGCAAGAGGCAGGAGCATACACGGGAGAAATCTCGGCGCCTCTGCTCCTCGATGTCGGCTGCTCTTATGTCATTATTGGCCATTCAGAACGGCGGCAGTATTTTCGGGAAACCGACGAGACCGTCCGGAAGAAAGTCAACGCCGCACTCCACGCACGTCTGCGGCCTATCGTCTGCATTGGCGAATCGTCTGCTCAACGCGAGGCAGCGGAAACGTTTACGGTCATCGCCCAGCAAATACGCGCTGGCCTGGCCGACTGCAACGCTGCGCATGCTACACAGATCGTGCTGGCTTACGAACCTCTCTGGGCCATCGGCACCGGCGTGACCGCCACACCCGCCCAAGCCCAGGAGGTGCACAGTCACATTCGCGCACTGTTACAAGAGATGTGGGGCCCCGAGGCGGCCCAAACAATCCGCCTGCAGTATGGCGGGAGTGTCAATCCGGACACCATTACCCCGCTGATGGCTGAAGCCGATATTGACGGCGCGTTAGTCGGCGGGGCAAGCTTAGACGTCAAGACATTTGCACATATTCTATCGTATGGGAGAAGCACACCGTGATTTCTACTCTCGTGGTCATAGTACACATTGTTGTGGCACTGACGTTGGTGCTCGTTGTCCTGCTCCAGGTTGGCAAAGGCGGCTCAATTGGCGCGGCGTTTGGCGGCGGAGGAGGAGGCGGCTCCTCCCAAACACTGTTTGGAAGCCGCGGCCCGGCAACATTCCTGTCGCACCTGACGACAGCCGCCGCCGCGATTTTTATGGTCACCTCCTTAGCCCTAGCCTATTTCTCGTCACACACGCAGCAGAGTTCCACCATCCTCGACCGCGCTCCGGCCACGGAAAGCGCTCCACCGACCGAAGGTACACCGACCCAGCCGGAATCAGACACCAAACCAACGTCAGAAAGCACCCCGATCCCCATGCAACCGGCAGAAGACAAGAAATAGAGGGCTTCCCTCACGGGAAAACGGAGAAAGCCATTGACAATGTCCCAGCCGAATCGCTAAGCTGTATGGCTACATTTTTCCATAATTACCTATGCCGAAGTGGTGGAACATGGTAGACACGCCATCTTGAGGGGGTGGTGCCTTACCGGGCGTGGGGGTTCAAATCCCCCCTTCGGCATTCTTCTATGCGAACACCAAAAGGACATACCCGACACATAGACACCACAAAAACAGACACTTGTGGCCCTTCTTCATCTCCTCCCGCACACCAAAAATACCCATCTGAGCACGAACATGACATATGTTTGCGCGCGGAGCATGTCATATGTATGTCAGACCTTCCCGATGACCTCCGCACTGTCATAACCGCCTGGGAGCGCCTTCCCCATCCCCAGGCCGTGCAGGCCGGCATCGTGGCGATGGTCAACGCGGTGCAACCGCCGTGAAAGAGGTTGAGAGCACTGAGACACCTTGCCCCCAGATGGCCAGAGAAGGACTTGGGGTGCCATGACCCGCTCCTGCCTGGCGGGAGGGAACGAGACGCTCGGGATGACCGACGAGCACCGTGACGATGCGGTGCTGGGGGATGATCTGCACGGCTGGCGTTGTACCAGAGCCATCGGGGTACATGCCACACACCGCGTAGGTGCCTACCGCAATCGCCCTTCGAAACTGGCAGAGCTGATGCCCTTGTCCAGGACTCGCCAGCTCAGGGTTCCGATACCACATCGATAGGTCAGGGGCTTGCCACAGCAATGTGCCCTTCAATAGGAAATGCCACGCCCGCGTCGTTCACATAAGACTGCATCACGACTCGGACGTCACGGAGAAGCGCCGTCCGCGTCTCATCACGAACCTGGGCCACGTGGCTTGCCAGCGGTGAACCGGCGACCTGATGCTGGACGAGCGCTTCAGGGGACTCAAAACGGACCATGCGTACGTCCGAATGGATACGTACATGGGTGAACTGGGCATGGTCGAAGAGGTCGTGGAGCTCTGTAATTGCATCTCCAAAGACAAAAGGAGCTCGCATGACATCTCCCGCTGCCACACTCACATGCTTATCCAGCGTGTCCGCGATAGCAGCAAAGCCTGGGCTATGAGCTATCGCACGCCATACGAGTAAGACCACCCGACCGCCAGGAGCGAGGACACGCCGTATTTCGCGCAAGGCTTGCACCCTATCTGAAAAATATTGGAGACCCAGCTGACTGAAGACGGCATCAAATCCGTCGTCGGGAAAAGGTAAATGGACGGCATCGCCCTCACGCCATTCTACGGCAGCCCCTGCAATCGGTGGAAGAGCACGGGCGACTGCAAGCATGCCAGGATTAATGTCTAAACCAATCACGTGCCCTGCGGCACCGACTTGTTGTGCTGCATGGCGAGCCACAACGCCTGTGCCACACGCGATATCGAGCACCCGTTCACCAGCTTGGAGCTGTGCGTGTTCGGTTAAGAGAGGTGCCCAGGGGCCAAAAATAGCTGGCACCAAATATTGTTGATACATTTCCGGCGCGTTGCCTCCAAGATGCCATCGTTCCGCTTGGCTCATGGTCATTCCTTTTAACGCAAGCTTTGGCCGCCGTGCTCACAGACCCCCGCGATCCCCGACGGGTCGACTTGACCTTGCACGATCTGCTCAAACAACGCGTATTGCAAATTGCCGCGGGCTATGAGGACGCCAACGATTCGAATACTCTGCGACACGATCCCATCTTCACACTGCTGCTCGATCGCCTGCCGGAAACCGGGGCCCCCTTGGCTTCGCAACCGACCATCTCGCGCTTTGAAAACCGCGTCTCACGCACCGACCTGTACCGCCTGGCGCAGGTGTTTCTGGATCAATGTATCGCCTCCGACAGCTCTCCACCCAAGCGCATCGTCCTCGACTTCGATGACCCCGAGGACCCGGTCCATGGGGCTCAGGAACAGGCCCGTTACGATGGCTATTATGGCGGCTATTGCTTCCGCCCTCTCCACCTCTATGAGGGCCTGTCCGGACGCTTGATCACTACGATTTTCAAGGCCAAACGCTTCACGGGCTCCCAGATGCTCTCGGTGTTGAAACGCCTGGTCAAGCGGCTGCGCCACGCGTGGCCTGACACGCTGCTGATCTTCCGGGGTGACAGCCACTTTGCCTCCCCCGAGGGGATGCAGTGGCTCGAGATGCCACCCCACCTCAGCTATGTCACAGGGTTGACCAGTAATGCGGTGTTGCAGAGGCGCGCTCACGAGGTCGTCGAGCAGGCGCAGCGGGCCTATGTACGCGATGGAGCCAAGGTCACTCGCTTCCACTCGACGCCTTACCAGGCCGGCACCTGGTCGCGCGCGCGTCGGGTGGTCATCAAAGTCGAGGTGTCCGACCAAGGGGGGAACACCCGCTTTGTCGTCACGGACCTGGAGCAGACGCGTACCAAGGTGCTCTATCAACGCATTTACTGCGCCCGCGGCCAAGCGGAGAATGAGATCAAGGATCACAAACGGTACCTGAAATCGGATCGCACGTCGTGTCATCGCTTCGCGGCGAATCAATTCCGCCTGTTGTTGCACTCGGCTGCCTATGTGTTACTCGACACCTTACGCCGTGAGGTACTCAAGACCGGCCCCTGGACCCGGGCGACGATGGAAACGATCCAGTGACGCTTGTTCAAACTGGGCGCCCGCGTGCAAGAATTCACCGATCGGATCCAGATATCGTTGCCCTCGTCGTGCCCGGTAGCGCCGGTATTCAGGCGGAGTTTGACCTTAGTAGCCTGCGTGCGCCTGACCTAGCCGGCCCAATGCGGTCGATCGAGAGCCTCGTCGGTTCACATGCAAAGCACGGGATGGAGGCCCCAGGGAGCTGACACGATACCAGAGCGTCTGATCACACCTCTCCGATCGCTGGGGACCGTGTCAGGATGGCCGCACGCACGTGGTGTAGGCGCAGAATGCGCGAGGGATACCGCTATTGGGAGGCTTCGATTAGCTCCAGAAACTCCTACTCTGACCGTTTTGTAGGCTGATGAATAATTCGGGTTGGGCGCTTGGGCAGACATTATATTTTCTTGGCGAGTTGAACGCTACCCCTAGCCATCTGGAGCAAAGTCACATGCTATACGCCCCAATCACTTGCCTCCCAAGCCAGCCGTGATCAAGCGGGTACACAGATTGCGTGCCTGTTCTTCACGGACTTGGTTTTATGGATGCTCGGCTATCCGGACCAGGCACTGAGGGTAAGCCACGACGGGCTCGCTCTCGCCCAGGAGCTTTCTCACCCGTTTACGCTGGCGTTTGCCTTCGAGGAAGTGGCGATAATCCATCAATTCAGACGGGAAGTGCCGGAAACGCGGCGGCAGACCGAAGCGATGATAGCGCTTGCCAACGAACAGGAGCTCACTGTTTTTGCGCCTGTCGGAACCTTTTTACTTGCCTGGGCGCTGACCATGGAAGGCGAGCAACAAGAAGCAATAACGCAGGTACGACAGGCGATGGCCAGCTTACGAGCTGGCGTCGACAATGCCGATTGGGCACTCCATTATGCTCGACTTGCCGAGGCGTATGGAGCAGTCGGACAGATCGAGGAAGGGCTGCAAAGTGTCGCTGAAGCACTGGAATTGATCGAGAAAACCGGCTTTCGTGTCTACGAGCCAGAGCTCCATCGGGTTCAGGGCGAGCTCCTGTTGCGGCGGACCCATTCTGACGCGTCCCAGGTCGAAGCCTGCTTCCACCAAGCCTTAGACGTTGCACGTCGCCAACAGGCCAACAGGGGGGGAGGGCGCGACACGTAACGATACGCGGCCGCAAGTGCTACAGCTATGAGAACGACAATAGCCAGCCGGCGCCACGTGCGAGGCGTGTTGCGCGTCGGAGTGTCCATAATACGTCGGAGCCTCGTCAGGGAGGTCGTGGTGATGCGTGCCAGGCGGTGGCGCGTACAGATCCTGCCTCAAACGCACGGCATTGTCCATCAGGCCGTTGTGAGCACGCCCCTTGTTTCAGCTGATGCCCACCGCTTTTGTGCGCATCCTGTACACTGACGTTCGGGTTGTAATATACAGGGTCTGCAAGTCATCCCCGCCCCAGGCACAATTGGTTGCCTGTTCAGGCATGCGGATGGTTCCCAAATGATGGCCGTCAGCATCAAGCACCCAGACGCCACCGGGGCCTGTACAATACACATTGCCATGCACATCGACCGTCATGCCATCGGGTACACTCGGTTCACGACTCTTCATGGTGTGAAAGAGCCGACCATTGGTCAATGTGCCGTCAGATACAACGTCGAAGACGCGGATATGGCATCGGGAGGAGTCGTCGATGTAGAGTCTGGTTTCGTCTGGCGAAAAGGCCAGACCGTTGGGAAGGACAAAGTCACTGGCCACAAGGGTCATTTCTGACCGATCAGGATGGAGTCGGTAGACACCTTGGATCGGTAATTCTTGCTGAGATGGATGAATGCCTGAAGGGGGGTCGGTGAAGTAAAGAGCCCCGTCGCTTTTGACAACGACGTCGTTAGGACTATTGAGCTTTTTCCCTGTAAAAGAGTCGACGAGGATCGTCATGGACCCGTCCGGTTCGGTCCTGGTGACGCGTCGATTCCCATGTTCACAGGTTATGAGACGTCCCTCGCCGTCGCGTGTGAGGCCGTTGGCGTTCCCGCTTGGCCGTCGAAAAATGGTCATATGGCCATCCGTCGTCACCTGCAGAATGCGGTTGCCGCCAATATCGGTAAAGAGCAGATGCCCTGCTTCCCGGAACCACACTGGACCTTCAGCGATGTCGAATCCCGTCGCCACGCGCTCCATAGTCGCATTGCGGGGGAGAAGGTCATACAACCTTTTGTCTCGTATTTCTAGTACTCCTCCAGGAATCAGGCATGTGATTCTGAAGAGGCCTTGGCGCAATCGTGAAGAGATCCGGGATATGTGGCGTCGCATGGTGGCAGACCTTTGCGTCACTATTTCAGTACCTGGACTTGAGGTGTACAAATGTCATGCGGCTTCATTTAGACCAGCCGGATGTTCTGCACGACAATGCCGAGGGCCGGAGCACGTGTCAGAGGGCCATCTGCCGTGAGGAGGGGAACGTCGTAGGTGTGTGCAGCTGCAACGTAGAACGCGTCGTACGCACTGACGTTGTGGCGGTGCTCCCAGGCTTTGCGGACCAACACGGCGTGCGGAATGCGATCGACCTGCCACTCAATCAGATCTTCAAGAGCCAACAGCGCCCGATACTCCGCAAGGTGCTGGCGCAGGACAGCACGTCTCAATACCGACACAACCTCGACATCCAACAGCTCAGGAGCCAGCAAGAACGCCTGCTCAATGAGATCAGCAATGCTCAATCCGAGAGATGTGCGCAAGAGGTATTCTGCGGCAACAGAGGCGTCGATAACATAGCGTATCACTCGCGCTCCTTCTCTCGGTGCTGCCGCTCCTCTTCAAGTAGTGCAGCAGCCGAGATTCCCAGATCAGTCGTGGGACGGCGCGCGAGGTGTTCGTGCCATTCGCGTCGAGCCAGTTCACGTTCGATGGCAGCAAGCACGACGTCGCTGAGCGTACACTTGTGCTCTCGCGCATAGTGACGCAACCGTTGGTGCAAGGTATCAGGTATATTTTTAACTTGGAGATTTGCCATAGCATGAATATGGCATGCTCTGAGCATGCCGTCAAGGAAAAGTAGGAATTTCGAACGCTGTTTTGACGCCTCGCCAGGCGTAGGAGTGCCCCAGGGC
>CAJIAL010000003.1_pt1 | contig 10812 bp, 13 predicted proteins | sample 9199091 | NCBI WGS metagenome assembly CAJIAL01 (sample SAMEA7708270, study PRJEB35096) | sediment metagenome | biome: marine neritic benthic zone biome [ENVO:01000025]; feature: sediment [ENVO:00002007]; material: shallow marine sediment [ENVO:03000034] sea grass bed [ENVO_01000059] ... | reverse complement strand
GTCGAAAGTCATACCGTTCCCCTTTTGATTGACTCCTATCAAATATCGAAGCACGAATAAAACGCCATCTTAGCACAGGTTCGACGAGAGACGTCGTCAGCCATCGGATCACGAGATCGGCAAACAAGACCAGTCTACAAAGACCAGTCTACAACAGTGGGGCTAACTCTGTCTGTGCTGACACCGATACTCGTCAGCTGCTATCAACATCTGATGAGATTGATCCCGGGGCCGAACGAGTCACGTGCGTTTCAAATCTCGGCGCTGATTCTTCGCAGTTGGGCGACAAATGTCCGCAATCCCTGTCGCTCCAATTGTGACAGAAAGTCCTCAGAGCTGATCGGCGGTCGTTTTCGCCGCGCTCGCATCTCCCTGACAACGGCAATGACAGCTTCCGGGTCGTCTTGCAACAACTCACTTGTGAAATCGTCGGGGTGTTTGGCGGTGAGATTCCAGACCGCGAGCGTCTGTTGAGGGAAGTCTCTCAGATTCATCGTCACAATGAGCGTGGCCTCGGATTTGATTGCGGCGGCCAGAACGTGGCGATCGTCGTTATCCGGCAAGGTGAGCTGTGGAATCAGCCCCTCGTACCCTTCCACTAGTGACTCCTCAATGGCCTCAATCATCGCATCACGGCGGGCTTCCAGCCTTTCGCGAGTCACGGGTCCGCCCACGCCCCGATGCTCAATCACATTGCGAATCCACTCCCGATGGATTTCAAGCGTCCAGCGGGGGTGATACAGACCCGCCTCGCCCAACGACGTGAGCAAATCGGCCAGGGTAATGGGATAGAGCACACACGCATCCAACAGGACCACCGACGGACTTGCCGAGTCGATTGGATCAGTCGTCATACAATCCCATCTCCTCGGACACTTCTGTCATCCGTTGTAACGCTTTCTTCGACTTAATTTTCCGCTTGTGCTTGTACTCAATTAGATCGGACATCGTGATACGGCGGTGCGTCCCGACGTAGTGAAATGGGATTTCATCCCGATCCAGCAGCCGCACCAGGTAGGGGCGTGAAACCTGCAAAAATTCGGCTGCTTTTTCGGGTGAAACTTCTTCATCTTCTTCCACCAATCGCAGCATTTTCCCCGAGGCAGCGGCATCAAAGGCTTCATAAACGAGCCGAAGAATCGACTCGGGTATCGTGATTTCCTGGCTTTGATCCGCTTCAAGCTTGAGACTCGCCGTGGCGTGGTGGGTCAAATAGTGTTTCAGGATTTCCCGGTTCTCCTGCGCCAGCCGCAGCATCTCCGGAGACCGGATCGAGATTGACAGCGCCCGCTCTTCGCCCTTCATGAATCTTACTCCCCAACTTTGGACTATTCGCGCGTCGACCAGGGTTGATCATGACCGATGCCGTTGTCAGTCTACATTATGAGGCGATCCGTCTATATCTGCAATATTTAATAATAAATGAAATAACTGAAACAAATCTATCATGAGCCGATGGCAGGATCGTACAGTCCAAATGAGATGTGAGGTGTTCGCTACCTTCGTGTATACCGTGCAAGCTCGGCATTGGAGAGCACGAATGACTCAATAGCCAGTGAGGCTGTCAGTTCTACCGGAGAACTGATACGTTCTGGGCGAATCCGTAGCGCAGTTGCCATGCGGATTATAGCATCATTTTAAGTTTGCTCCTGGTCGCTCCGATAGAAGAATCACCGTCGGCAAAACCGCTTATGGGAAAGACAAAGGAGCGATGTATGAGACCTGTCAACACGATGGTCCACTATTCCCTGGGGGCGATCATGCTATACCTACTTGGCTGTACCCCACAGACCACACCCGTGTCCGAGCTACGACATTATCCCCTCGATAATGTGGAGACGATCATCACCAAGGCCGGCGTGACACTCGACCCAGAGATTACGACAGACGGTCAGGGAGCACTCCGCGTGTCGACGTCCAAACCCACCACCGTTCGGCTCTATGAAACCGGTGATCTGGATGTTGAGGCCGCCCGATTACTCTACCAAGCCAAGCTGCGCCTAGACGGGGTAGACGGACAGGTCTACCTCGAGATGTGGTGTCATTTCCCCGGAAAAGGTGAATTTTTCTCACGCGCCGTTCATGCCTCACTTTCCGGAAGTACAGACTGGGCGACCCAGGAAACGCCATTCTTTCTACAAGCAGGTCAAAATCCCGACAATGTCAAATTGAATCTGGTGATCAACGGGTCAGGAACGGTGTGGATGGATGATATTCGTCTGGTCAAGGGGCCACTGGGTTAGGATGCAATCCCTGCCTGCCTTTCCCATATGATTATGATGGCTCTCGGTTAGACCGGTGTCGTCAGGACGCAACCAGGGTATGTCATGATTTCATCATACCTTGACGCACAGCAGTGTCGATCATATCTCTTCTATTGCTGGGGGACACCCGTATGCCACACCAAGTGGAACTGATTATTCGGATGATGTTTCTTACGACAGGTCTGATCTGCCTGGGCTATGCGCTCGCCATCGGCGTGCGTGGCAAGGCGCACCTCATCGCAGGGTACGATGCCGAAAAAGTCGCCGATACTCCGGGCCTCTGCCGCTTTCTGGGAGTCTGGACGGCTCTTGTCGGGAGCTACTGCATTCTCTATCCCTGCCTCCTACGAAGAGTTAGCTGATTCTTGTGAGCACGAAACGCACGCCCACCTGAGCCGCTTCTTAGCGACTTACAATCCTTGCGTATCAACGATCCGATCAATCGGCGCTACGCCACTTCACCCTCGATCACTTCAAGGGCCACGTTGGAGTATAAGCATTCCAAACGGCATTTGTGCCCCGCCATCCCGCCCAGCGCCCTCCACCGGCGGCCACCCCCCGCCCGCGGCGGGGAGGCGGAGAAACGGGGGTTGCCACCATATTGAGACCCTCCGAGACGTTTTTGGTGAAGGTGATTTCGTCGGTCTGCGCATGAATCATGGACGCAAACCGCGCTCGTGTGCGCTCGACCAGTGCGAAGAAGTCCTCTTTATTGACGTCACCATTGGTGAGAACGTCGAGATGCGCATCGAGGGCGGCGCGCACCTGCCGCGATATTAAGCCACGTGCCGCAACATCCATATACGTCAATGCGGCGGTGGCCGGATAAACGTATAGGAAAAAGAAAAGCCTTTTTTGCCCCGCCCCCCTCGGCCGCCCGCCTCCGCCGGCGCCTGCCCCTGGCTCGCGGCGAGGCGTAGCACGGCAACGCGCCGCCTGGACAGGCCGATCAGGAGAGGAGACGGGAGCCTTGGCTTGACATATTGTCTGGTCGAACATGGCAAAATGTCAGGGGAGAGACACCCTGGGACGAACTACATGTGGGCATACATCGAAACGCTGCAGCCAGAGGCGAAACGCTTGGAGCCCCACGCGCCCCTCGACCTGATCTGCTCCCTCGTAACGTTGCACCGCATACGGGAAGCCAATACAATCCTCAGGCCTGTAGTCGTCCAGAGCCCGACGACATTGCTCCACGAGCTGGGGCTCCTGTCTTGTAGCCTGAGCGTTGTACGGGCTCGGTTCTTACACGCTCATTAGCCAGATGGCGTCGATACGCCACCGCGTTGGGTACAACACGGTCGACACAACCGGTTATCGGACCCATCGGAGACGAACCACGCGTAACACCGGACACAAAGGCGTAATCGCCTATCCGTATGAACCCTCATGTACCTCATGATAGAGCTCCACGTCATTGCGTTGCAGAGACAGACCGGAATCCTCCATTATGTTCCCAAGAGAGCAAACGCCATGCCAGCTGTCCCATGCAACCGTTCGACCTGTGTCCACACTCCCTGAGAATTCTCGTGGGGAGCACACCACGTAGCAGTACTGTCGTCTGTTGACGAAGGCATCGATAACACTATCCGTCACAGAGTCACGAATGCTCGGGACGGGTACAGACGTATGATGAGGAATAGTACGATGAAAAGGGCGTATGTTGTTGGTATTGCTGCGTTGGCCTTGTTACTGAGCGTTGGCTGTGCGTCCAAGGTGCTGTTTTTCCCAGGCCCCATGACGCCTGCCGCCGAAGCCGCTGCACGATTCACGCGGGATGCCAATCAGAACACGAAGCTTCGACTCCGCGTCAAACACCTTGCGTTACCGCAACGGCTCAGCCAGCCCAAAGCGTTCTATGTCGTGTGGGCCCAATCCCCGCAAGGGCAATCGATGAAACTGGGGCGTCTTATGGTCAAGAGCAATAAAACCGGCGTGTTCAAGAGTGTCATACCTCTCGATGTCTTCCGGCTGCTCATCACTGCAGAAGATGTGGTAGGTGTCCTCGCCCCCAGTGAACATGTTGTGTTGTCAACGCAAGTGCTGCGCGCCAAGACCTTGAACCAAGGGTTTTGGCAGTCTTTGAAACCCCGGAAAACTTCCGACAAGTAAAGCGCGAACAATTGACGGTTCTAACGCTCATGGTTGGTGCCATCCGTGCGGTGAAACCCACCCCGACACACAGAGACAGCACATGACGAGACTGAAGTCACCTATTTACCCGGTTTGCAGACTATAGGAATTATCCGCAGCGCTCGGGTACACGACCCTTTTTTGGTCAAGACCACCATGGTCTCCATCTGTGGCAGCGATGTGCACGCCTGTCAGCGGCGCTGACGCTGACGCTGCAGAAGAGAGGGACGTGGCCCCACGGGCCATGTACACGGCGTGTCCGTCGCTGCCACACATTGCGCGTGCGTCCGCATCGCCTCCCAAAACGCCGCCTGCTGCTCGCGCGGAATGCGGACGGGTGTGGGCGAGCCGATCATCCAGATGCTGACATCCTCTCGAGACGTCCTTCCCGTGCTATGGGAGATCGCCGTGACTGCCGCCAGATTAATGTACTGACTATCCCCCGGCGCATCGATCCGGAAATAGGCACCGGCGGCCTCCGCCACCCCCGTCACTCCCAACAGTACTAGCGCAATGGTCAGCCCCCGCACCATGTCGTTTCCTCCCGAAGTTGGGTTGTTGTCGCTCGACTCTCCCGGGTCTCCACCCTCGATGTTGGTCTCCATAACTGTGATTTCGGGACGTTCGCCGTGCATCGGAGGGAAGCGATCAACGGTTTGAATCCCCTGATATCATACGGTATCATACGATGTATTACACTCTATGATAAAAAGGAGATTACTCATGGCCAATACCTCTCGTGTATCGTTTGTGACCGAGACGAAGAAACGCGCCCGTCTGGACCAGATTGCCACTGTTTTCGGCACGAACTTGAGTGCCGTTATCAATGACGCCCTGGACCAGTATATTGACCTGCACGAATGGCAGCTCAAACACATTCAGGCAGGTGTTGAAGAGGCAAAGCAGGACGATTTTGCCGCCGATGAAGAGGTTGATGCCTTTTTTAGCGAATACGGGCAACCTTCATGACGCTCAAGTGGACACGCAGAGCCTTGCGGGACATGCAGCACCTGTATGACTATGTTGCTGATGACAACCCCGCCGCCGCCCGTAGGATGGTTTCCCGTATCCGCGAAGCCGCTAGCCATTTACGGAGAAGTCCTCAGATGGGAAAACGAGGACGCGTCGAGGATACACGGGAACTGGTGATAGCCGGAACCCCCTATATCGTTGTCTATCGTCAAGAGGCCGAACAGCTCCAGATTACGGCCGTGATCCACGGCGCACAAAGATGGCCGGACACTGTGTAAAATCTGAGAGCGCAGGACATGCAAATAAATGATGATTTAGTAATACACCGCCTGCCCAACCCCACCGTTTGCCACAATCAACTCGCCGGTGATCGCCCACGCTTTGTCTGACGCCAGAAATACCGTCATGTACGCAACTTCCGAGGCATCCACCATACGCCCGATCGCATTGCCGCGCGGGGAGCCTTCGGCGAAGTCACGCTGCTCCATTTCTTCTGCGCTGATCCCCAACTCGGCGCCGCGGGCTGCGAGCATGCCTGCGGTACGCTCGGTACGCGTCACACCGGGATGGATACAGTTCACGGTAATGCCGTCGCGCCCTAACTGCATCGCGAGAGTCTTGGTGAAGTGCACCAAAGACGTGTTGCGCGCTCCGCCACTGAGGTTGCCGGCCGTCCGGGCATTGGTGCCGCTAATGTTGATGATACGCCCCCAGCCCTGCTGCTTCAGATAGGGAATGGCGGCGCGGGAACAGCGTAAGGCGCCCATATATTTGACGTCGAAGTCGTGCAGAAAATCCTCATCGACAATGCTATCTATGCTCCCGGTAGCCGTGGGTGACCCGCCTGGTAAAGAGGCACTGTTGACCAGAATATGGAGCCCGCCAAGCTGTTCCGCCGCTTGGGCGACCATGCTATCGACTTGTGCACGGCTGGTCACGTCTGCAGCCATGGGAATAATGCGCCGCCCCGTCTCCTGCGTCAGCTCCCGTGCGGTGATCTCCAATTGCTCACCGGAGCGGGACACAATCGCCATATCAACACCTTCTAACGCCAGTTCACGCGCAATCGCCTTGCCGATACCACGACTCGCACCAGCCACGATCGCCAGTTTGCCTTGTAGTCCGAGTTCCATTACATGCACTCCTTTTTCGTATGGTGCTGTCACTGGCGCAAACGTCAGCGACACAAAGTGGAAAACAAACGGAATGAAAACAACTCAGGAAGCCCAAGAGAGATCAGGCCGGCGTTGATGCCACGTGGTCGCTTGTTCAAAGGCATATCCGACACGCAAAATCATACCTTCGTCATTTGGCTTACCGCTGATCATGAGACCGATGGGCAGGCCCTCGGAGGTGAAGCCGCATGGCACCGTGAGACCACACATGCCCAGAACATTACCCACACGAGTATTGCGGGAATGCCGCGGATTCCACACGGCGTAGTCATCGAGGGACGCGTCAACTTGTGCCAACGGTAAGGCAGGAATCATGGTAGTGGGCGTCAAAATGGCATCCACATCCTGCAACGTCCGTTGCATCTTGGCGCGCAGCGTGGTGTGGAGCTCCAGGGCCCGAAGATAGTCCGTGGCACGAGTTTCCCCGCCTATTTTGATGCGATAGGTCACGACCGGGTCGTATTCCTCAAACCGCTCTCCCAACCGATCCAGATGCGCACGATACGCCTCGGTGGCACTGATCAAGCCATTGCGATTAATCACGCCAGACTCGGCGGCTTCCGTAAAAGGAATACTATCGACATGCGCCCCAAGATCTGTAAACACGTCACCACAAGCACGCACAACCTGCACAATTTCCGGGTCGACATCGTCCCAAAACACGCTTTCCGCATAGGCCAGCCGCAGCCCGCGCACGCCGTCTTTGAGTCCGGTGAGCACGTCCTGCATCCCCACCCCATGCGTTGTAGAATCCAGTGGGTCGGGACCACGCATGGCTTGATACACCAGCGCAGCGTCTTCGACAGACCGTGTTAACGGTCCAACCGAATCCAGTGTCCAACTGAGCGGATAGACCCCGGCGCGGCTCACCTGACCCACGGTGGTTTTCAAGCCGACGGTGCCACATAACGCCGCCGGAATTCGCACCGAACCGCCAGTGTCAGTACCCAGCGCCATAGGCACGAGCCCTGCACCCACCCCCACACCCGAACCGTTACTTGATCCACCAGGCACGTGGTGTGTCTGATGCCACGGATTGTGCGGCGTACCGTGGTCGTGATTAATGCCCGGCGCGCCCATGGCAAACTGCACCGTGTTGGTTTTCCCCAGGAGAACCATCCCGGCCTGTTGCAATCGCTGCACCACTGTCGCGTCGGTATTGACAACGTTATCTTCCAGCAAACGCGAACCAGCCGTCGTAACTAAGCCCTGTACATCAATGATGTCTTTGGCAGCAAAGGGGATACCATGCAACGGCCCCATATCCAAACCAGCTCGCAAGGCTGTTTCAGCCGCCTGTGCGGCGGCGAGGGCACGTTCATGCGGCACCAGGCGAAACGCGTTCAAAGGCGCATTCAAGGCTTCGACACGATCGAGGAGATGCGTCATGAGGTCGACAGGGGACAACGTGCCGTCGTGAATGTGTCGCGATAGTGCGGAAATTGTTTGCCAGTGTAAGGGTGCCTCGGCCATGAACACGTCTCCCATTAATGTGCGCGTTGAACACTTGGAGTGCCCATTCAAACACGCCAGCAGCGTCCCGTCAAAGGCTTTATCTCCCGCAGACTTGGTGCTATGGTAGCAGCACCAGCGACGCTCACACCTCCCATCAGCACGTGAGGAGCACCACCATGTATCAGACTGTCGGCACCTCTGCTCCACGCATTGATGCGTTTGAAAAAGTCAACGGCACAGCACAATTCACCGCCGATCTCATGTTGCCAGGTATGCTGCATGCGCAGCTCTTGCTCAGCGCTCACGCGCACGCGCGTATCCGCGCCATCGATACTTCAGCCGCCGAGCAGCTCCCCGGCGTGCATGCCGTGTTGTCCGCTAATAACACGACCCCATACCGTTTCGGTAGCGAATTCCCCGATCAAGATTTATTCACACGCGACAAAGCCCTGCATCGCGGTGCGGTCCTTGCAGCGGTCGCGGCTGACAACATCGATATTGCGGCCGAAGCCGTACGGCTGATCAACGTCGACTACGAGCCATTGCCTGCAGTAGTCGATGTACTAGAAGCGATCAAACCTGGAGCGCCGATCCTACACGAAAACCTTGCCAGTTACCCCGGCGTCGAGCCTGCGGACATTGACGGCAACATCTGTCGGCGCACCACCGTTGCCTGGGGCGATGTCGACGCAGGCTTTCGAGAAGCCGACCGTGTCTTCGAGCACACCTTTCGTACCGGTACAGTGCATCAGGGGTATATCGAACCGATGGCAAGCCTGGCGCAGGTCACCGGCGACGGTAAGGTGACTGTATGGACCAGTACCCAAAGCACGTATATGGTGCGCTCCCGCATCGCGTCGTTATTCGACATTCCGTACCACCACGTTCGGGTTATAGTGCCGCACGTCGGCGGGGGCTTCGGAGGCAAGTTGCAAAACGTCCCGGAGCCATACTGCGTGCTGTTGGCCCGGGCGACGCGACGCCCGGTCAAATTGGTGTTGTCGCGCGAAGATGAATTTTTCCTCGGGAAACCCCGCTCGGCCAGTGCCATAACGATTAAGACCGGTGTCACTAACGACGGCAGACTCACTGCACGGCAGGCGACGCTGTACTTTGATACCGGCTTTTCCTGCCATCCGCGCAGTGTCGAAATCGGGCCACAGGTCATTCGCGGGCCGTACAACATCCCCAACGTCCGTTTTGACGGCCTCTGTGTGTATACCAACAAAATGGGCTGCGGCTCCTATCGTGGCCCCGGAGGCATTCAGGCGCATTTTGCCGGAGAATCGCAGATCGACATCATCTGCCGCGAGCTCAGCGTCGACCCCATCGAATTCCGTCGGCGCAACGGCGTGAAAGTCGGCGATCGTTCTGGCGCTGGTGTGCCGCTGCGACAAGTTGGTATGCTGGAATCGCTCGACGCCGCAGCACGGGAGATAGAACAAGGGCGTGTCCGCTCATCGCCCCAACGCAAACGCGGTCGCGGTGTCGCCTGTTCCGAATGGCGTCTTGGCGGCGGACGCGGTTCCGGCGCGTGGCTCAAGCTGAACGAAGACGGCAGCGCCATCGTCAACGCCGGCATGACCGAGATCGGCAGCGGCTCCAGCACCGCGCTGGTGCAGATGGCAGCCGAAGTCCTCGGGTTGCCTGCTGATCGTGTCGCGCTGGTAAGTGGTGATACCGATGTCACCCCCTATGACACCCTGACTGCAGCCAGCCGCGTCACGGTCGCCATGGGCAATGCCGTCACCCGCGCGGCCACCGACGTACGTGAGCAACTCATAGAGATGGCCGCAGAGCGCTTGGAAGCTAGACCCGAGGATTTGATCCTGGAAGAGGGGAGGGTCTTTGTTCAAGGCTCGCCTGAGCACGGCTTCAGCCTCGGACAGATGGCCGTCTATGCCCAAACTCTCGGCCCCGGTCCCATCCTTGGACGCGGGTCGTTTTCCTCCCGTGTGCCGCAATCACTGCACTGTTACGGTACACAGATTGTCGAAGTGGAGGTGGATGAAGAGACTGGCGACGTGTCTATTCTCCGCATCGTGGCGGCACACGACGTTGGCAAGGCCATCAACCCACAAGGGGTGGAGGGGCAAATTCAGGGTGGCGTCACGCAAGCCATCGGGCATGCGTTATCGGAACACGTGTCCTACGATGCTGAGGGGACCCCCATGGCGCAGGGATTCCTGGACTACAAAATCCCCTCGGCCATGGATCTCCCGGCAGTCGAGCCGGTAATTGTCGAAGTCCCGGACGAGGAAGGACCCTTCGGTGCCCGCGGGATTGGCGAACCGCCCATTTTGGCATTCGCTCCGGCGGTCGCGAATGCCATCTACGATGCCGTCGGGGTCCGAATTACCTCCCTGCCGATTACGGCAGAGAAAGTGCTGGCGGCGTTGAAGGCGCAATGATCGCATTGCCGTGACACGCTGTCTGTGTACGTCCGTCGCCAGGACATCACGGAATCAGCGGTGAAGAGAAGACTCCCTCCAGGTGGGCAGCGCCGGGTTACGCGTCAGCCACCACGGGCGGGCGCTGTTTGTAAAACATGGTTGCCTGTTCGAAGGCATGAGCCAGTTGTAAAACGGCGACATCGGCATGCGGCCGGCCGACGATTTGCAAGCCCACCGGCAAGCCGTCCGGGGTAAAGCCACAGGGTACGGAAATGGCCGGGCAGCCGGTGACGGTAATGGCGTAGCAAAGACCCATCCAGTCGATATACGTCTCCAGTTGCTGGCCATTGATTTCCGTTGGATACTCCTGCTCAATCGAGAAAGGGGGGACTTGCGTTGTGGAGACCCAGAGAAACTCGT
>CAJIAL010000076.1_pt1 | contig 10813 bp, 13 predicted proteins | sample 9199091 | NCBI WGS metagenome assembly CAJIAL01 (sample SAMEA7708270, study PRJEB35096) | sediment metagenome | biome: marine neritic benthic zone biome [ENVO:01000025]; feature: sediment [ENVO:00002007]; material: shallow marine sediment [ENVO:03000034] sea grass bed [ENVO_01000059] ... | reverse complement strand
GTCCCAAGGATATAGCGGGCGGGCGGCACGACGTCAAGTCACGGGGAGTCGAGCTGTCCAGGAAGCTCCAAGCGTTTGCATTGCAACACGGGTGGCGCTAGCATGACGCCGGAAAATGCCCACGACGATTCAGGCGCACCGCGCAGAAAGGATGCACCGATGTTTGCACCGCTTACCGGTTTACGGGTTATTGATATCACGCAAGTTCTCGCCGGTCCGTATTGTACCTATCAGCTGGGCTTGCTCGGCGCCGAGGTGCTGAAAATTGAGCTGCCGGGCACGGGCGATTGGACGCGGGCCGGCGGTGCGGATGCCGAGCTCGTCGGCGCTCAGATGGGGATGAGTTTCCTGACCCAAAACGCCAACAAAAAGTCCGTTACGATTAATTTGAAGAAACCGCAAGGGGTGGCATTGCTCAAACGGCTGATCGCCGATGCGGCGGTGTTCATCGAGAATTTCAAACCCGGGACTGCTGCTGGTCTAGGGTTGAGCTACGACGATGTCCGCTTGCTCAATCCGGCGCTAGTGTACTGTTCCATTTCGGCCTACGGCCAGGATGGTCCGATCGGCCACCGTCCGGCCTATGATCACATCATTCAGGGCATGTCAGGCATCATGACCCTGACCGGCACACCCGAGACCGTGCCCAATAAAGTCGGCTCGCCCTATATCGACTATGCCACCGGTCTCAACGCCGCCTTCGCCGTGCTGGCGGCGCTGCACGAGGTGCACCGTACCGGCCAAGGGCAGCGGGTGGATGTGGCCATGCTGGATACGAGCATGCTGCTCATGGCGTCGTTGATGTCGGCGTATCTGACGCTGGGGAAGGTGCCGCAACCGGCGGGCAATGAGGCTTTTAGCGGCAGTCCGTCGTCCGGCACCTACGAAACCACCGAGGGCCTGGTGATGCTGGCCGCCAATAACGAACGGCAGTACATCGCCTTGTGTCAGGCGATCGGCCGCCCGGAGCTGGCGACTGATCCGCGCTGGGCGGACCCGGCCGCACGCAAACAACACATCCCAGCCCTCCGCGCCGAAATGGCCGCAACCTTTGTCACCAAGAGCGCCGCCGACTGGGAACAAATTTTAGAAAAAGCGCATGTCCCCGCCGTACGGGTGCGCACCTTGGCGGAAGTCCTGGACGAGGGACAACTCGCGGCGCGTGGTCTCACCACGGCAATGACCCTGCCACAACCGGAGCGCACCGTCCGGGTGCCGACGCTCGGCTTTAAAGTCAATGGCGAGGTCGCGCCGCCTACCGCGCCGCCGCCGCAGCTCGGCGAGCATACGGAGGAGGTGTTGCGCGGGTTGGGGCTGGAGGCAGAAGAGCTACAGGAGCTGCGGGCGGCAGGGGTTATCGTTCCTGAAATCAATTGAGTCTGACCCTTTCTTTTGATTTTTTAGGCCTGTCGTGCTGCGAGGATGGTGAGCAATTCGGGCGGGGTGTAGATCGGCAGAACAGCCTGAGTAAAGTCCTGGGTATTCCTCGTCACAATAGCTTCGGCACTGGTATGACATGCTGAGGCGTGGATAACGGCATCCTCAAAATCGGCAAAGTGCGCTTCGAGAGCGGTCTCGAGTACCGCTCGATTCACCGGCGCCACTTCAAACAACTGGAGCAATCGTTCGACGTTGTCGATGGCCCGTGCGGTCCGAAGCGCTTTCGAGAGCAGATAATAGATTGTTGTCACTGTTGTCGCACAAAGTATCCCGCCACACTCACCGTGCTCAACTTTCGTAAACAGCTGGACCGCGACGTCGGCAAATGGCGCACGGTCCAAGAGTACATCGAGCACGACATTCGTGTCGAAGAGTACTCTCACAGATATTTCTCCTCCAAATGCTTGCGGTAATCCTGCTCATCAACTCCCGTGCCGCGTAACACCCCTCGAAGTGCCTGGGTAATCGGCCCCACATCCTGATCAACAGACGGTGTCTCCGACCCAAGTAACGCAAAATACTCCGCCACGATTTGTGAGACCGACTTGCCGCGATGTTTGGCATAGGCTTTGGCTTGCTGAATTAATGTTTCCTCAAGGCGTAAGGTGAGTTTGGTTTGCATCATCTTTCTCCATAGATATGACGTACTAAATTCGCAAAAATGTACGTCAATTCGACTGTCTTGTCAAAGCGCTTAGGGAGAAAATCAATCGAGTCTGACCCCTTTGATTGCTTTTGATTTTTACGATTTTATTTGACCCGTCGGTGAGCCTGTAGTCCAATGCGGATGTTCAGCGCATAGGTGGACGACAAGCCTCGTAGCCCAGGCCCTGCTGAGAAGCCTCGGTTTCTCAGCACCATGGCGGTGTAGGAGGCTCGTGCCACCGTGTGCCAGTAAGGCTGTATGTCCAGTAAGGCTGTAGGTAATGTACAAGGTCGAGTCGGTGCTAACAACGCGCTTCCATGGCAACGCCATGGCAGAGCAAGTCAAGTGTCCTGAACTGCAAGTGGAGGAGGGTGAAGTATGGCAGGCTACACGTTAATCTCATCTGATAGCCACGTGTATGAGCCGCAAGACCTCTGGACGAGCCGGATCGAGCCGAAGTATCGAGACCGTGCCCCGCGGATTATCAGCCAAGACGATGGTGATTGGTGGTACTGCGACGGGCACAAGGTCTCGGGAACCGCTGCGGGATCACAGGCCGGGAGGCGATTTGAAGACCCGGACGAACTCAGTCGGACTGACCGCTTCGCGGATGTGCGGCAGGGCGGCTACCTGCCCGATGCGCGCATCAAGGATATGGACCTGGACGGCGTCGCCGCGGAAGTAGTGTATCCGACCGTGGGTTTCTTGTTGTACAACATGGTGGACGATAGCGCGCTCCTCTCAGCCAACTTCAAAGCCTACAATGACTGGCTGGCAGAGTTCTGTGGCGCCTATCCCGACAGACTGAAGGGTGTGGCCCTGATCAACCTTGATGATGTCCAGGAGGGCGTGCGTGAGCTGCAACGCGCCCGGCAGATCGGCCTGGTAGGCGCCCTGATCCCGGCGTATCCGCACATCAGTCGGCCGTATAGCGGCGCCGAGTATGATCCCTTCTGGGCGGCGGCGCAGGATCTCGACATGCCTCTGGCCATGCATATTGCCACCAATCGCCCCGGGCCGGACCAGTTCCATGGCTTCCAGGACATCGATCACTTATCGCCGTCCTTCCTGGCCAATACCGACCACTGGGTGCGTATGTCGCTGGGCGACATGATTTTCTCCGGGGTCTTTGAGCGCTATGAGCGCTTGATGGTTGGGACCGTCGAGCAAGAACTGTCCTGGATTCCCCACTTCCTCGATCGCATCGATTACACCTACACGCAGCGGGCCCGCAGATCGTACTGGCATCGGTTTGCGGGAGATATGCTCCCGAGTGATTTCTTCCATCGCAACGTCTTCTGCAGTTTCCAGGAAGACGCGCAGGGCATTCGCGATCGCTATCTCATCGGCCTGGAAAACCTCATGTGGGGTTCCGATTACCCCCATCAAGAGTCGACGTTTCCGAAGAGCCGGGAAATCCTGGACAAAATCCTGGCGGATATCCCTGAAGAGGAGAAGGCAATGATCGCGGCGGACAACGTCGCCCGCTTGTACCATTTCGCCTAGGAGAGGTGCAGTTACCTCGATGGCCAGGGGACAGATTTAAGTTAACTTAAATCTGTCCCCTCTGCTTGTAGGAGTCGGTACATGGACCGCACGGAGGCCCGTCAGATCGCCAAGCACTGGATGTTTCCGACCGCCAAGTCCAGCTATATGGGCGGGCTCGAGGAGCGTCCCATCCTGGCACAGTCGCGGGGATCAACCGTCACCGATACGGACGGCAAGGCCTATCTCGACTTCCAATCGGGGCAGATGGGCGCAGCCCTCGGCCATCAGCATCCCCGCATTATCAATGTCATCCAGCAAACGATGCAGTCGCTGCTGCACGCCTCGAAGGCAATGCTGAACGTGCCCCGCCTGCGGCTGCATGAGACCCTGGGCAAGATCCTGCCGCATCCGTTACAAAAATCCCTGTTCCTGGTGAGCGGCAGCGACGCCATCGAGGCGGCGATCGACCTGGCACGCAAAGCGACCGGCGGGCTCGACATACTTGGGCTGCACACCGGACTGCACGGCTCGACTTCCTATCTGACGCGGTCGCTCTCTTTTGCCTGGAACCGCAACAAGCACGCCATCGTGGCGCCCGCAACCTCCGCCATCTTGTCGCCGCATTGCTATCGCTGCCCCGTCGGCTCAACATTTCCGCAGTGCGAACTGCAATGCCTGACAACCAGCATGGAGCTTGCCGATGCCAATTTCACCTCGCAGCCTGCAGCGTTTATCGGCGAGCCGATTCTGAGCGCCGGAGGCGTCATCGTACCGCCTCCGGGCTATTACAAGGCCCTGCGCCAGGAGTGCGACAAACGCGGTATGCTGCTGATTTTTGATGAATCGCAGACGGGACTCGGCAAGACGGGGAAACTCTTCGGCTTCCAACATGAAGTGGGCGTGATGCCGGATATCATCACCATCTCCAAACACTTCGGCGGCGGCCTCCCGATCAGCGCGGTATGCACCACCGATGCTATCGCCGAGCGCGCCGTGAACCAGGGCTACTTCGCCACGCGCTCGCACGCAGCCGACCCTCTCTTATGCGCCGCGGGTGAGGAGAGCATACACATCGTGGTCGAGGAAGACATGGCGGGCAAGGCCGCGCGCATCGAGCGACGCATCCACAGCGCACTCGAAAGCATGGCCAAGGAGTTGGAGCTCATCGGCGATATTCGGGGACGCGGCGTGCTCGTCGGGATCGAATTCGTCACCGACCGCGACAAGAAGACCCCGGCCAACGCCGCCGTGCAACAGATCGCGCAGACCTGCCTGGACAACGGGCTCATTTTCCAGCTGCGCGGCACGCAGGGCGATCTCAACGTGATCCGCCTCGTGCCGCCGATGACCACGACGGAGGCGGAAGTTGATCGCGCCGTGTCTATCCTCTACGACGCTATTAAGGCCGCCTGACATAGAACCAACTCACGTCACCAGATAGTGTTTGACCGCGTCTTCGTTCCAGGCAATACCGGCACCGGGGCGCTCGGGAATCAGCACTGTGCCATGTTGCACCTCGAACGGCTCCTGCAGGATGGGATTGCCCCAGTCCATGTATTCGAGCCAGTGGCAGGTTGGCGTCACAGCCAGCAGATGGGCACTAAACTCCGGAAACAGGTGGCTGGACATCTCCAGACCGTTGGCGTGCGCCAGCGCTGCGGCGCGCATCCAACCGGTCACGCCGCCGATGCGCTGCACATCGGGCATGTAGTACTCCGCGGCCTCAGCCGTGATCGCCTGCTGCATCTCCATGGAACTGCGCAAGTTCTCACCGATCTGGATCGGTGTGCGGATTTCGGCCGCGATCTTGGCACAACCGGTGTAGTTGTCGTGACGTACCGGCTCCTCGATCCAATACAGACCTTCGTCATCAAGCGCCTGTCCACGCAGAATGGCTTCATTCACCGTCAAGCTCTGGTTGAAATCGGACATCAGTGCGACGTCGTCGCCAAGACGCTGCTTCACCTGGCGCACCGCCGTCAGATCCTCCGCAAAATTCGGCCGGCCCAGGCGGAGTTTCAGCGCCGTATAATCCCCTTCGGCCAGCAGATGTTCCGCTTCATCGGCAAGCAATGCCGGGTCTTGAATCCAGAGTCCGCAGCTATTGTATGTGCGAATCGCTTTGACGCCGCCGCCGAGCGCACGCACCAGCGGCAAGTCCTGCACTTTCGCAAGTGCGTCCCATACCGCCATGTCGATCCCCGCCAGTGCCAGGCCGACGATGCCCGGCGTGTCGAGCAGCGTCAGGTGTTTGCGCAGCTTGGCATCAATGTCGTAGGGCACAAGTGCGTCACCACAGATCAACTCTGCCAGTGTCTCGACGCAGTGCACCAGCGGCTTCAGCATACCGCGTGTGAACGCGAACAGATAGCTGTTGCCGGTCATACCGGCGTCGGTATCGACGTCCAGCAGCACCAGCGGCGCTTCGGGTATGGCGCCGCTGGCCGCAACCGGCGGACGCTTCAGCGGCACCATCACGGGGCGCGCGCGGACCTGCGTGATTGTGGGTGTCATGTCATCCTCCCCTCATGGTTTTCTTGCACGGGTTGTACGGGATTTCCCGCTGTTTTGCAATCATCGCCTCGTGATCCACCCACCCGGAGCGACACGTGTGCCTCGCGACGGATGCGTTGGCGGTGTACGCCACAGAATATCCCGCATGAAATAGATAGGTTGGCCGCATGGTTCTTGTCAGAAGGTCCATTCGTGTTTTCCTGTCACTGCGCGAGAACGATGGAGATGACCATGGACATCTGGGGGATGATTGCCGAGCAACGCCGTCAACTCGCCGACGTGTTTGAGAGCCTTGACGACTCACAATGGATGACACCCAGTCTCTGTACAGGCTGGACGATGCGCGAGGTTGCCGGCCATCTCGTGTCTCCGCACGAATTGGGGACGGTCAAGATGCTGCTGTCTATGGCCGTCAGCGGCTTCAACTTTGACAAAATGGTGGACAAAGTCGCACGACAGTTCGCACAACGCCCGACGCACGAGTTAGTGCGTCTCTTGCGCACCCATGCCGAGTCGCACTGGACCCCGCCCGGGCTGGGGCCCGAAGCGCCATTTGGCGACATTATCGTGCACACCCAGGACGTCTGCCGGGGGCTGAATATCAAGCCCATTCTCGATCATGCCAAGGCTCGGTGTATGCTCGACGTCTTGGTTGGCCCCAAAGGCAAGATTTTTGGCAAACTCGCATCGATTGCAGGGCTGCGGCTCGCGCCTAGCGATCTCGAGTGGACCTGGGGAGACGGGCCTGAGGTGCGAGGTCCGGCCGAAGCCATCATCATGGCATACTGTGGCCGCCCGGCCGCCCTTGACGACCTCTCGGGTGAGGGCGCAGCGACCTTCCGCTCGCGACTCACACCGTCGTGATGACATCATAGAAGGCCATCTTGTTGCAGTCGCCGTTTCATGTCTTCGAGTGTTATAGGTTCTTCGTCTCGACGCGCGGCAATGACTGCCAAATCGTGGCGATCCTCCAGCAATTTTTCGTATTGCTTTACCGAAAGCAGTACCCTCGTTTTTTGGTCTGCGGCATTCACAACGAACTGTGCCTACGGAATGGACATGGCTCACGACTCCCTTACAAATGGCGCTCTTATCATAATCCTTTGAATTGTTGGAACTAACGCCGCCGCTCAGGCGCGGGCGACCGAAGATACACGTTCAAGGGATGAAAAGCCTACGCTGTCGCCCGTCGCTTACAGCGCTATGTTAGGTTATCAGGATTCTGGTGCCTTGCTTGAATCTTCTTCGCCACTTCAGTGAGGTCTGGATCACCGAGCCACTGATACCGCTCCTCGGTGTAATTGCCCCAACCCATTTCCGATTGCTGGAGGAAGCGTATCATACCAACAACTCCGAGATGTTCGCTAAGCGCTTCAAGACCCTTCTCACGAATCTGTGCCAGCGTCATTGTTTGGTGTCCCATTGTTATGTCACCTCCAAGAGCCAGTCCAAAGGATTTGCCACGCGTACCTTTAGTTTCTCTGCATGACGCGTCGCTGCGCGGATGACACGATCGTCTGTCGTAAGAAAAACGTCCGCTCCTGACTGTTCCGCACATGCAAGATGCAGGGCATCGTAGGTGCGAAAACCTATGGCTTTGATTTCCCGCGCGCGTTCGCTTCCTGTTTCTGTCAACGCAACCGTTACACGGGCGCTTCTAAGCATGCTCCTGACGCGATGCCGCCGTTCACTATTTGGGGTGTTGGCGACTTCTTCTTCCACGACAGCGCTACTGATCCAATGCCATTCGCTGGCTTCGCAGTGCTCCAAAATCAGGAGGACCGCTTCAGCTTCGAGCCGGATACGGTCTTGGCGCTGGTCATCAAACGGACGGTTCAGGCAACAGACATCAAGATAGACTTGTAGCATCTGAAAACTCTACCATAAAGAATGCTGGTCACGCAGAATAGGGACCCACTCCTCGATCACTAGGAGGTCGCTTTCAGCTTTGGCCACCCATGCCTGGATCAGCTGCCTCTGGTTCTCTTGCATACAATACCACCCCGTGTTTCAGCATGTGGGAGATGAACGACGAGGGCAAATCTTGCCAATATTCCACCTCCGCAGGCGTGTATACAAAGATATCCATTGGGCACGGAAGCTTCTTGAAAAGCCGACGAATCTCTAAAGCACGCTGCAATCGTGTCCCTTCGGTTTCCATCACCACCAGCAGGTCGATGTCGCTATCCCAACGGGCCTTCCCGTCAGCATGTGAACCAAACAGGACGATCTGCTGCGGCTTTCTCGCCTCAACGACAGTTTGCACAATCATCTCAAGAGCGTTGGACAGCACCAGTTGTGGTTGTATCTTTTTCAGTGATACTTGCGGTAGTGGCCCCCCGTGAGCCGGCTGCTGGGGTCGCTCGTGGCGGCAGCCAGCGCGGCCTCTGGTAGCGCTGCTGGGAAAGGCGGGGGTGTTGTAGCTTGCTTTACGACACGTTCCACGTCTGCAAAAGATGCATGTAGTTGGCACGGGCAAACAGGTGGGGATTCGGACAGTGTCGAATATCCATACTGCCGCGCATTTCCGCTAGCGATTGATACGCTTTCTCTTCCATCCACTGGACTATCTCCCGACGCAGCGTGGCCAGATGACCCGGTCCCTGCTCCAGCAGCGCCGACACCGTTTGCACGGCTGCGGCACCGGCCATAACGGCTTTGATCGCATCCACCGCAGTATGTACCCCGCCGCTCACGGCTAACGTCGCCGACTCTAAGGTCCCGGAGAGAATCGCCAGCCAGCGCAGCCGTAGCAGTAACTCGGGTGAGTGTGACAGGACGAGATGAGACACGACTTCGAGTTCGTCAATATCGATATCGGATTCGAAAAAGCGATTGAACAACACCAGACCATCCGCCCCGGCGTCTTCAAGGCGACGGGCAAAATGCCCTAGCGAGGTGTAAAAGGGGGAGAGCTTTGCGGCCACCGGAATGTGGAGCGCTTGCTTGACCGCGGTGAGCATGTCGATCGAGCGCTGCTCAATGTCTGCAGCAGATTCCGTGGCATCCATGGCGACGTAGTAGAGATTGAGTTCGAGTGCGTCCGCCCCGGCCTCTTCGATCGCTGTGGCATATGTTAGCCAGCCCCCGGGGGTATAGCCGTTCAGCGAGCCGATCACCGGAATATCGACCGTGGCTTTGATCCGACGTAGGCGTTCAAGATAATCGTGCGGGCCAATCACGAACGCTTCGGGATCGACAAAGTACGACAATGCTTCACCATAGGAGTCCGCATGCGTGTCGGTCGAGGCATGCGTCGCTAGCGACTCCAGATGAATCTGTTCTTCGAACAACGAACGCATCACGATGGCTGCGGCGCCGGCGTCCTCGACGCGCTTGACGCTGTCCAGCGTATCCGCCAGAGGGCTGGCACCGGCGATGAACGGATGCGGTAGCGTCAAGCCAAGATAGGTCGTCGATAAATCCATTACGCACTCTCCGTGGATGGGCTCATGTAGCAGTTGTGGGCAGCTTGAGCTGGGCCATGTGCTGATACACCGCCATACGTCGCTCGGCGGCTTGCTGCGCCTGCGTCGCATAGAGTCGAAAACGCTCCGGGTCGATGCGTTCGACCATGCGGAAGCGCGTTTCGTTCTGCATGTAGTCCTGCACCGGAATTTTTCCGCCCGGTACATCGATGATCAGCGGCGGCTCACCGGCGTCGACGCGCCGCGGGTCGAAACGGTACAGCGGCCAGATGCCGCTGTTGACCGCCCGCTTCTGCTGCTCCGTCCCGAACGCCATGTCATAGCCGTGGGCGATACAGTGACTGTAGGCGATGATCACGGCAGGGCCGGGGTACGCATCGGCCTCTAGAAAAGCGCGCACCGTCTGGGTATCGTTGGCGCCGAAGGCGACGCTGGCCACATAGACATGGCCATAGTTCAGGGCCATCAAACCGAGGTCTTTTTTGTCCACTGCCTTGCCTGTGGAAGCGAACTTGGCGGCAGCGCCGATTGGAGTGGCCTTTGAGGCCTGCCCTCCGGTATTCGAATAGACCTCGGTGTCGAGCACCAGGATATTGACGTCGTGGGTCATGGACAATACATGGTCCAAGCCGCCGTACCCGATATCGAAGGCCCAGCCGTCGCCGCCGACGAGCCAGATACTTTTGCGCACCAAATAATCCGCCAGCTGTTCCAGCCGCCGCGCGGCCAAGCTATCGAGGTTCGTCAGTCGTTGGCGCAAGGCCTCGACGCGTTCGCGCTGTGCCTGAATGTCGGTCTCGCCGTGGAGGTCGGACTGGAGCAGCTCCTGCACCAGCACATCGCCAAGCTCAGGCGCGAGGGTCTGCAACAATGATTTTGCTTGTGTCAGGTGCGCATCGATCGCCAAGCGGAACCCCAGACCGAACTCGGCGTTATCTTCGAACAACGAATTTGACCACGCCGGTCCCCGGCCCTCGTCGTTCGTCGTGTAGGGGGTAGTGGGTAAGTTACCGCTAAAGATCGATGAACAGCCCGTGGCATTCGCAATCAGGGCGCGATCCCCATACAACTGCGTGAGCAATTTAATATATGGCGTCTCGCCACAACCGGCACAAGCGCCGGAATATTCGAATAGGGGCTGCAGGAATTGTGAACTCTTCACATCAACGCGTGGCATGTTGGTCCGGTCCAATTCCGGGAGTTGCAGGAAAAAGTCGTAGTGCTCCCGTTCCTGGTCGCAATGATCGAGGTGCGGCGCCATATTAATTGCCTTACGCCGCGGGTTGGCTTTGTTCTT
>CAJIAL010000314.1_pt1 | contig 10814 bp, 13 predicted proteins | sample 9199091 | NCBI WGS metagenome assembly CAJIAL01 (sample SAMEA7708270, study PRJEB35096) | sediment metagenome | biome: marine neritic benthic zone biome [ENVO:01000025]; feature: sediment [ENVO:00002007]; material: shallow marine sediment [ENVO:03000034] sea grass bed [ENVO_01000059] ... | reverse complement strand
GCGCGCCGGATACGGCGTTGTGGTTGCATGTGCGCTGCAAGCGTTGTGGCGAGGCCATACGTATTCGCATCGACCGACGCTACGACTTGGCCAGCGAATGGCGTGCCCCCGGTGAGCCAGGAGCGGCGTACACCACGCACAAAGATATTGTGGGCAATCGCTGTTTCCAACGCATTGCCGTGGATATCGGCTTCGACGCCCGCATGCAGATCGTCGAGCATCATGTCACCGGCGGCGACCTCCTGACGGCCGACGAATACGCCGCCCTGACCGACCAACCTCCCGATCCTACTTCCTCAGTATAGGCAGCGTCTCCGGACGCCGATGCCCGGGGTGTATTTTCTATACTCCCTTGGCCTTACCCTCCGTCGCTTTTTAACGCCTCACGCTTATTCTGCGCCTTGGAGCGAATATTCAGCGATTGCAGAATCCCCGCATCCACCGCCGCGATGACATCCACGGCGCAATCCAGCTCTTCCTCACTGATGCCGGCTTTCCCTGCGTCCGCAAGGCGGCGTTCCACTCACGGCTGACAATTGCGCGTCATCGCCACGGCCAGCCCCATAAAGATTTTCTCACGTTCGCTCAGATTGGTGACGGCATGGGCGTCGCGGTAAAACTGGCGGAAATCGGCCCGTTCGGTCATTGAGTGCTCCTTGTCTTGTGCGGTTGCAGGTTTTCCGTACAGTCCTGATGCGCCGTATGCACGGACGCGAGATGCGCTGCGATATCGGTGCAGTCACGCGTATCGCAATAGTGCGCGATCAACGATGCCGAGGCGACCTCCGGCCGCCAGATAATGCCTCACGTTTTGGCCGTGAAGTGGTACGCAATGCCCTCCCGCACGTCCAGCGTGAACGGCGCGGCATGCTGTCCGGCGTGTTGCACACTACCTTCCGGGCCGGCATTGACATGGACAAAACGCAACGTGTGTTGCCCCGGCGTGACCCGGAGGTTGGCAATTGGTGTCGGGGTGGAGATCGCTTGGTCATCGACAGCGATGAGATGCATGGCCGAAGAAAATGTGAGCCGGGCGTGCGACGTTGAGGTTTCCGGCTGCTGCACCTGCGTGGCGCATCCAACCAAAAGGGCAAGGAGCCCCGCTGCTCCCCACTGTAGCGTGCCTGATATGACGTGCATGGCATGCGATCCTTTTATACAACATGTAGACAGAGTGATTCGCCAGCAGTATAGCCCGTCGTTCTGCGGGATGCTACCATGGCTCGCATAGGTGGAGTGACCATTGCCCTGGGGTAAGGGGGGTGGTACGATGCTGCGGCACGAGTCATCTTGAGGGGCGTTATGAGCAGAGATGTGGCCGGCAGCACGTTGCGTCGATGGCCGACGTGTGCTGCCGGCTGCGCTATGCTTGGGTGGGCTCTTCAGGAGATGCTGCTTTGGCAGCGGTAGCGTCACCCAACTTATCGGCGGGAACAACGTCATCCACTATGACACGGCCTTCAGCTATTTCGCGCATGGCGACGGAGAAGGGGCTTTCTCCCTCGGCGCGTTCGACATAGGGGGGCGCACCGTGTAGAAGTTGGCGGATACGTTTGGCCACGAGCATGGTTGCGACGTACCGATTCCCGACTTGTTTGATAGCGGCGTCGAGCAGTTCATGTTGTGTAGTCAAGGCTTGGTCTCCTGGCGTGTAGAGCGCTGCGGAAAACCGCGAGGGTTTTCCAAGGCAGTCAGACAGTATAGCACAAAGAGCAAATTACGTGCCAGGTGCGCAGGGGCTCGTTACGTAGACACTCCTGCAGGTTGTTGGGGTGCAGAAGCCATGACCACAGGCACGCGAACGACGCGACATATGGAGAACAAGGATGTATCTGTCTGAACGTGTGTTACAAGACCTCGCTGGCCGTTTTCTTGACGAGGACGTTGGTGCAGGCGATATCACGACTTTGGCCGTTGTCCCTGATCACGTGCGGGGACACGGACGGCTGTTGGCGAAAGCGTCGCTGGTCTTGGCAGGACTTGACATGGCGCGTGCGGTGTTTCGAGCGGCTGACCATACTGTCCAAGTCGATAGTACGGTGCAGGATGGCGCAGCGTTGACACCGGGGAGCGTTTTTGCGGAGCTGTATGGGCCGGGACAAGCGTTGTTAATGGCCGAACGGGTGGCGCTGAATTTGTTGCAGCGGCTCTCCGGCGTGGCAACACTGACGCGTCGGTATGTTGATGCCGTGAGTCATACGTCGGCTCGCATTATCGATACGCGGAAGACCACGCCGGGACTGCGATTACTCGAAAAGTATGCCGTGCGTGTCGGAGGGGGGCATAATCACCGGTTTGGCTTGGCCGATGGAGTGTTGATTAAAGATAATCACATCGCGCTTGTCGGGAGTGTTACGCAAGCGGTGGCCATGGTACGCGCATCGGTGTCGCATTTGCAGAAGATCGAGGTGGAGGTGGACCATCTGACGCAGATTCCGGAGGCGATGAGTGCTGGGGCCGACGCGATTTTGTTAGATAACATGACGCCGGAGCAAACCTGTGAAGCGGTCCGCTTGGTACGTGCGACACCGGGTGGCGAGCGTATCCTGTTGGAATCGTCTGGGGGCGTGACACTTGAGACCGTTCGCCACTATGCTGAGGCCGGGGTTGACCTGATTTCGTCCGGCGCGTTGACGCATTCGGCGCCGGCGGTAGACATCAGTTTGGACGTCACCATGGAGTCGGGTGCGGTCAGCCGGTGAGATGGTGACGGTGCAGAAAGTCGAGTACCAGTTCTGCGGTCCGCTCCGGCTGGTCCAGCGTGAGATGATGGGCGGCTTGATCCACGGTGGCGACTTCAACGTGTGGGCAGGCATCTTTGATCTGTTGCAGCATGGCTGCGGTGACGCGTGAGTTACAGCCAGCACGAAGAAACAGGACAGGGCAGGTGATGTTCTGCCACAAAGGGCGCGTGTCGATCATTGTCCGTTGGGCATAGACACGGCGGTCGATCTTATGTACCCACGTGCCGTGCGGTAACTGCTTGCCGGCAAAGCGGGCGACATATTGCCGTACCTCGTCTGCTGCCACCAGCCCATCGGGGCGAATGCGAAAGTTGGCGATATACTCGGCTTGGGTGGTGTATTCGCGTCCCGAGCGCTGGCCGGTGCGTTGCAAGCGCTCTTGATCGTCTTCGCCATACACGGGGCGTGCATCACAGACAATCAGCGCACTGATATCGCGCGGCCATGTGCCGGCAAATTTCACCATCAGCATCCCGCCCATGGAATGACCCATGACGATCGGTTGGTGCAGCTGCTCGGCGTTGATCACGTCCCGAATGTCCTGCATGTACGCGTCGTAGTCGTACATGGGGGGCTCGGTGGGGTTGCTATCGCCGTGGCCGCGGAGATCAAGGGCGAATGCTCGCACGTGTTCGGCAAGTGGTGGGCCGACAAAATCGAACCAATGGGTGTTTGCTCCACCGCCATGAAGCATGACCAGACCGTGGGTCCCGTTGCCCCCGTAATCCACATAGTGCAGACGTGTCTGTACACCTTGTACACGCTTACTTGTCCCAGACATGATCCTATCCCTTCTGTCGGCCACTCTCTGTGCTGGCGTGGCTTATTCCAGATCCCGTCGTGGCGGACCGCCGTCAACGTAAATTGTCGTTCCGGTCATAAAACTCGAGGCCTCCGAGGCGAGAAAAATCGTGGGGTACGCGATTTCCTCGATGCGGCCCCAACGGCCTAAGCCGACGCGCTCGGCGGTTTCACGATAGACTTTATCTGCATCAGGGTTGGTTTGATGCAGGACTTGCAGATAACCTTCGGTTTCGATCGGTCCCGGCGCGAGGCAATTGACCCGAATATTGTGCGGTGCCCACTCGAGTGCCAGCGTGGTAGTAAAGTTGATTACCGCAGCTTTGGAGGCGCCGTAGTGGGACATCCGTTGCGAGCCGCGCACTCCTGCCATGGACGAGATGTTGACGATTACCCCTTGTTGACGCGCGATCATGTGTTTGCCGACAGCTTGGCAGAACAAAAACACCCCATTGAGATTGATACTAACGACCGCGTTCCAGCCGTTGAGACTGATGTCTTCGACCGGTGCGCGAAAACTCGCGCCGTGATTGTTCACGAGGATATCGATGTGTCCGAACTCTTCTACCGTGCGTTGAACGACCGCGTTGACCTGCTCCTGGTCGCGGACGTCAACTGTTAAAGGTAAGGCACGTCGGCCGAGCTGACGAATTTCCTCGGCTGTAGGTTCGAGATTTTCCATCCGGCGGCTACACAGCATGACATCGGCACCGGCCCGGGCAAATTCAATGCTGATACTTTTGCCGATGCCGATACCGCCGCCGGTGACGATAGCGGTTTTGCCTTCGAGGGAAAACGGTGAGAGCGCCATAGCATTGTGTCCTATGGACGTGTATATGGCCGTGTGTCATGCCAGGAGTCTGCGCCGTGCGCACGTAGCCTGGCTGTCGCGGCATGCCACGTCATGCGTGTTGTCCCTGGGGAGGGGAGATCAACTGAGTTTGCTGAGTAAGCCGGAAACTTTGTCTCTGTCACAGTTCGTGCACAGATATTGACTCTCCGGCGCGAGGGTTTCGAGGAGGTACAGGCGATGATATTCACGTGTTGTGCCAAACAATGCACTTTCGCAGAAGGGGCAGACACCTTTACGTATCATCCAGGGCCGTGGTTTTTTCGCGGGACGATTCATGCGAAAAATGTACAGCGAAAATCCCACGAGCACGATGACCCACAGGGCGAGCCAGAGACCTGTATTGCTGAAAAAATGCGCCAGGGCCTCAAGCATCTCGTAAAGGAGGAACATGCTTTACCCCTTTCCAAAGCGACTTATAGGGGGGATGTGCCGCTTGACTGCGTTACGCAACCATACAACGCGTGCCATGGCCCTATAAACCCGAGAGGTAGTGTCCTAGCCGATGAGGTACCATCCTAGCTGATATAGAACGTGAAATTCAAGTCCACATTTCGCCATTTTTTTGCCAGGTATTACATGGCTCCAATAGCACGGGCCATTTCGAGGACTTGTTCTGAGGTTTTAACCATGGCGATATCGATCATCGCTCCTTCATAAGTCACGGCTGCTGTCCCTTGACGTTCGGCTTCCTGCATCGCTGCCAAAAGTCCCTGATGGTAGGCGAGTTCGTCTGCTGTGGGGGTAAATGTCTCATTGACAATGGGCACATGCGACGGATGAATGAGAATTTGGCCGGTATAGCCAAGCTGTCGATTCAGCTGGGCGTCAGTCCGGAGTCCGTCGAGATCAGTGATATCGAACCAACTGGCGATGAGAGGGTATGCCACGCCTGCCGCCCGGGCCTCCAGGAGGACTTTGGAACGAATGTATAAGGTTTCCGTACCCTCCTTGGTCCACGTATAGCCGAGTGAGCGGGCGGTGTCCCCGCCTGGCGAGGCGGCGACGCCCAGGGTGGGCACACGCGGCGAGCAGCTGGCGATCTGGTAGGCATGGTAGAGGCCTTTGGCCGTTTCCAACGTCGGGAAAATCTCGACATGGCCGGTTGGCAAACCGGCGCGCCTTTCGCACTGGGTCAAGAGGGCGTCGAGCACTGCGATGTCGTCCGGCGTTTCTACTTTGGGGGCGACGATTGCCGCGAGTCCGCTGCACACGATGGCTTCGAGATCATCGCCGGTTATACCAGTTTCCAGGGCATTGACGCGGACGGTCAAAGAGGGGCTACGCGTATGGAATGTTTCGAGCGCCTCGCGTACGAGTGGACGCGAGGTAGCTTTGTCGGTAACGGGAACGGAATCCTCTAGATCAAAAATCAAGGCATCGGCACCGTAGCCGAGTGCTTTTTCCATCCACGCCGGTTTATTGCCCGGAACGAAGAGCATTGAGCGAAGGGGTTTCACGACATTCTCCTTTCGGCTATGCTGGCGAGTAGGAGCATACCGGCACTGGGCAGTGGTGGAACGAGCAGGAACACTGGCACTGGTATTGCGTTGATAAAGATGAGCATACTACACGCGTAAGCCATGCGCGTATGCTATAACTCTGGGTCGTCCCCGTCAAGTTGGCGCGGGGCGGAGGCAGGATTGCGGGAGCATGGGGGCGAGCATGAGGACGCTCGAAGCATTGCAAGAAGCGTATGCTGCGTGCCAGCGGTGTGCTCTGGGGCAGTCGCGGGCACGCGTGGTGTTTGGCCATGGAGCTGTGCCTGCGCCGCTGTTGCTGTTGGCCGAGCGCATTGGCGGGACGGATGAGCAGGTTGGCCGGCCTTTTGCGGGGCCAGCCGGGGAACTGTTACGCCGCATTTTGGCAGCGCCGCAGGTCGAGATTCCGTTCCATGATGTGTATATTACCAACCTCGTGGTGTGTCGGGCACCCGCCGATCGTTCGCCGCATGTGGCGGAAATCCGCGCCTGTCGGGAGCGATTGTTACAGGAAATTGCTGTGGTGTCCCCGCGCCTACTTGTGGTCCTTGGACGACTCCCCTTGCAGTATTTTCTTGGGGTGAAAGGCGGTGTGGAGCGCCAACGTGGCTGGTACACCTGGGCCCATGCCGCCGGTTCCGTGCCAGCATACGTGACCTTGAATCCCGCGAGTGCTTTGTACGGTGAACCACACGATATCCGTCGTAAAAAGCTACTCATCTATGAAGATTGGCAAGCCATTGCCGAGGCATATCGTACTCTCCCTGCAGAGCCGCAGGAGGGGTGAACGATTCTGGTGCGGCGCTGCAACCTGCGATAATAGCGTAGAGATGATATTATAGAAGCAGTTGATAATGATGTTGCTTTTCTTATCGTAACGTCGTCTTCTGTAACACAGTGCTGTGAGATTAGAGAGGGGGTGGTTGTGTGGGACTCTATCTCTTGCGTATTGTCGTTGTGGTGGTGGGCGGATGGGCTGGTGGTGTTATTGCTGTTGCGCAGGGTGGAGCGGGCTCGCAGTTCCTAGGGGTTGGCATCGGCGCGGCGTGTGCGTTAGCCCTGTGCTTCCTGGAGGGGGTGTTCCGCAGGGTGCCGCTACGAGCATACCTCTTCGGGTTATTTGGTCTGGGGGTCGGCCTGCTGTTGGGGGCGCTGGGAACTTATTTCTTATACAAACTTCCTATCCCTAGCGTAGAGGTTGCTCAGGCGATTTCGCTGTTGTTGTATGTTGTGTGCGGGTATTTTGGTATTGTGCTTGGCCTCTCGAAAGGGCCCGAGTTCGGGTTGCGGGATGATATGTCTGTGCGGCCGCATGACGGCAGTGCTATTAGTCCCAAAATTCTTGATACGAGTGTCATTATTGATGGGCGTATCGCGGACATTTGCGAGACAGGATTCTTGGAGGGCCCGTTAATTGTGCCGCAATTCGTCCTCAAGGAGCTTCAGCAAATTGCCGGCTCTTCTGATACGCTGAAGCGCAATCGCGGCCGACGCGGTCTCGATATCCTGCAGCGTATCCAAAAGGGGTTTGACCTTGAGGTGCGGATCGTGGATCACGATTTCCCCCAGATCCGGGAAGTTGATGCGAAGCTGGTTGCGTTAGGCAAAGCGTTAAAGGGAAAAGTCTTGACGAATGACTTTAACCTGAATAAGGTTGCCGAACTCCAGGGGGTGCCTGTCCTCAATATCAATCAGCTGGCCAACGCGGTGAAACCTGTTGTGCTTCCCGGAGAAGTCATGAATGTCTATGTCATCAAAGAAGGGAAAGAATACGGGCAAGGGGTGGCGTATCTTGACGACGGCACGATGGTCGTTATCGACAATGCTCGAAAATACATCAATAAACATATAGATGTGTCGGTAACGAGCGTTTTGCAAACGACTGCTGGGCGTATGATCTTCACGCGCTTGAAAGAGGACGTTGAGCACGAAGTTCCTGTTGAAGGTCGCTGAGGGAGTACGATGGAGGGCGTGGTGAGTCAGCACACTGCGGCGCTTATTCCTGCCGCAGGGAGTGGGTTGCGTATGGGCGGCCCGGTGGCGAAGCCATATCTCCAACTCGGTAACCAAGAGATTGTGGCACGAACGTTGGCGGTGTTTGAAGCCTGTACTGCGATTGATGACGTGTGGTTAATCGTCGCGGCGGAGCAGCGGGACTACTGCCAACGTGCTATCGTTGAGCGCTATGGTTTGCGCAAAGTGCGTGGAATCGTTATTGGCGGGCAAGAGCGGCAGGAATCGGTCTGGCGAGGTTTTCAGTATCTTGCCGAGCATGTTGACCTCGTCGTTGTTCACGACGGTGTCCGGCCGTTTGTCACGTCGGAGATGTTGTGTCGTGCTTTACAAGGCGCAGTACAGCATGGTGCCGCTGTCACTGCCGTACCCTTGAAAGATACGCTCAAACGTGTGTCGGAGGCAGGCATAGTCGAGACGACAATTTCCCGCGAACGCTTGTGGCGTACGCAAACCCCCCAAGCCTTTCAGCGCTCAGTGCTTCAGGCCGCTTTCCAACACGCGTTGATGCATGGTCTCGTCGCCACGGACGAAGCAGGTTTGGTGGAGGCCGCTGGCCACCCGGTGCATGTGGTGCTAGGGACCGAGAGGAATATCAAGATTACCACGCCGGATGACCTGCAGCTGGGCGAGCGCTTTCTTACCCTTGTTGACTGAGCGATAAGTCTATGCGTATTGGTTTTGGCTATGATGTGCATCCCTTAGTCCCGGGCCGGCCCTTGATCCTTGGTGGCGTGTCTGTGCCTTACGAGCGCGGTTTGGAAGGATATTCCGACGCGGATGTAGTCGTGCATGCGTTGTGTGATGCGTTGCTTGGTGCGCTGGCGCTTGGAGATCTTGGACAACATTTTCCCAGTACTGATGAACGTTGGCGCGGGGTGTCGAGCCTCGTGTTGCTCCAGCATGTGATGACTCTTGTCGCCGAGCAGCACTATATATTAGGTAATGCCGATGTGACTGTCGTGGCACAGCGACCACGGTTGGCGCCCTATGTGCCACAGATGGTGCAGACACTGACCGAGAGCATGGGGAGTGCCCCTGGTCGTCTCAGCGTGAAAGCCACCACGACTGATGGCTTGGGCTTCACGGGGCAAGAAGCCGGCATTGCTGCGTATGCCGTGTGTGTGGTGCAGCCTAGGGCTCGGGTGGCGTAACGTGCGATACAGATGACCATGGTGGGTGCGGGGCAATGCCGGCAGAAAAGCTCTATGGTATCCATGCTGTGCTGGAGGCCTTACAGTCTGAGCAGCGCGGTGTGGAAAAAGTGTTTGTCGATATGCGCCGCCGTGGACAACGGGTGCAGGATATTATGGCACTGGCACGGCGTCGCGCAATTCCCCTGACCATGGTCAGCGCTGCCGACTTGCAGAAGTTGCTCGGGCATGACCGGCATCAGGGAGTTGCGGCGCTCGCACAACCTCTCGTCTATCACACATTTGACAGTGTGTGTGCATCATTGGCTCAGACGACGGAAGCGCAGACGTTGTTAGTGTTAGATGAGGTGACGGATGTTGGCAACTTTGCAACGCTTGTGCGCTCAGCTGTCGCCTTTGGCGTGGAGGCGATCATCCTGCCTCGCCATCGTTCGGTTGGGTTGAGTCCCGTTGTTGCGAAGCGCTCTGCCGGTGCCCTCGAACGCATTGCTGTTGTGCAAGTTGGGAATATTGTGCGCACGCTGACTGTCTTAAAGCGAGCAGGATGTTGGGTCTACGGAACGGATGCGCGGGCGGAGACTGTGGTTATGCGCGTTGCCTGGCCACAGCGAGTTGTCGTGGTCATGGGGGCCGAAGGACGCGGCCTACGGCGTCTTGTGCGTGAGCAGTGTGACGATGTCGTCCGTATCCCCATGCGATCTGGGGTCGATTCTGTGAATGTCGCTGTTGCGGGTTCCATCATTCTGGCCTCGATTTGGGCGCATCGTATGACCATAGCATAGATCTTGCAAGGCATGGCGCTTCTTAAGCGCCATATGCATACGGGGGTATACGAGATATTCCTGTGCTTCTCGTTGACAACGCAGGTATTTTTCTGTAAGGTTATCCGTTACGCATTTTGCTGGCTTGCGCAGGGGAAGATCTTCTCTGCCGATGTAGCTCAACGGTAGAGCAGCTGATTTGTAATCAGCAGGTTGGAGGTTCAAGTCCTCTCATCGGCTCCTTCTATGATGCTTCCTATAGACGATTTCCCAGAATATCTGTACATTCAGCGCTCAGAGTGGGGAGGTTCCCGAGTGGCCAAAGGGGGCAGACTGTAAATCTGTTGGCGAAGCCTTCGGAGGTTCGAATCCTCCCCTCCCCATTGTCTTGCGAGTAAGTGCTGCGAGATGTGTTGGGCGGGAATAGCTCAGTTGGCTAGAGCATCAGCCTTCCAAGCTGAGGGTCGCGGGTTCGAATCCCGTTTCCCGCTCTTCTGTGATCATCGGCACAGAGCCCACGTAGCTCAGGCGGTGGAGCACTTCCTTGGTAAGGAAGAGGTCATCGGTTCAAGTCCGATCGTGGGCTTCAAGTTGCTTCGTAGCGCCCGGAGAGCAAGATGCGTGCACTCCTTTTGCTTTATTTTCTATTTTCTGCCGCGAGAGACAAGGTGGCATAGCCATAGCTATGCGTGTAGTGTTGGGGCGAGGCAGATCATTAATGCCTGGCAGCGCGTGAAGCGTTGTTGCCTTATCTGCTAAGGAGAGGTGAGGGATGGCGAAGGCGAAATTTGAGCGAACGAAGCCGCACGTCAATATTGGGACGATCGGGCATGTGGACCACGGCAAGACGACGCTGACGTCGGCGATCACGGAAGTGTTGGCGAAGAAGGGGCTGGCGGACTACATTCCGTTTGACGAGATCGACAAGGCGCCGGAGGAGAAGGCGCGGGGGATCACGATTGCGACGGCGCACGTGGAATACGAGAGTGCGGCGCGGCATTATGCGCACG
>CAJIAL010000184.1_pt1 | contig 10833 bp, 10 predicted proteins | sample 9199091 | NCBI WGS metagenome assembly CAJIAL01 (sample SAMEA7708270, study PRJEB35096) | sediment metagenome | biome: marine neritic benthic zone biome [ENVO:01000025]; feature: sediment [ENVO:00002007]; material: shallow marine sediment [ENVO:03000034] sea grass bed [ENVO_01000059] ... | reverse complement strand
CCGGGCGGTATCTTCGTCACCAGCACCGCATGTCTCGGTGATACGATGCAGTACTTCAAGCTGATCGCGCCCATTGGAAAGTTTTTTGGTGTTATGCCGTTGGTCAAGGTCTTCACCACCAAGGAGCTGGAAGACAGTCTGACCAACGCCGGTTTCAAGATCGACCACCAATGGCAACCGAGAAAAGGCAAATCCGTGTTTATCGTGGCGAAGAAGGCTGAGTAGGAGCAAGTATCGCAATACCCCGCCGGGAGGACGACTTAAAGCAGTTTCTAGGAAATCCCCCCGCGGTAAGGTCTAGCATGCTGATACCGCTTCGCTCTTGGGCGAGGTCTGGATCGTCCGCCTTGCTCGACATCGATCCGGCGTAGACTCACCAAATCGCACCCGCGAAGCTTGCTATCGATGGACAGGTTGAACAACGCCGAGTCTCTGAGGCGCCCGCCACCTGTAGACGGATCCGGATTGCCCAGACTTCTTTGAGCTTCAGCGGTAATTTCTGACCAAGTAGCTTTCCCTTGTTCCAAGGAACCGACCGGGTTTGGGTAGTTCGGGACATTGTTGGCTCCTTCGGATTGATGAAGAAGCCAGATTGTGATCATGGCCAGCGGACGGAAACCAACAGCTCGAAGGTAGGCTATCAGGTTGGGAAGCTGTGTGCCTACCTCCAGCCATCTGCGGACTTCTCCGCTCGTCCGAGTCTCGACCTGAAGGTGGGACGGGTGCCTACCCCAGGCACCATCCGATCGAAAGGCGCGAGCTGACGCTCTAGTCGGGAGGTGATGATCGCACGTGCGATGAGGCGTAGACTCTGGTGCTCAAGAAATGTGCACTTGGCGGTGAGCCGATCTTCATCTCCGGATCAGCACAGTCGTTCGACACACCGATGCAAAGTCCAGAATCGACCAAAAAGCGACGCTCAGCTAAGCCCCAAATCGGGAATTCTCGCCTGGAGCAACCAGGCGAGTTAAGTCATCTCTATGAGTGATGCACGCGGATGGCTCGACTCTCTTGGCCTCGGGCAGTATGCCGAGGCCTTTGAGGAGAACGCGGTCGACCTGGACATTGTTCCGAACCTCACCGAAGAGCACCTCCGGGACCTTGGCGTTAGTGCTCTCGGTCACCGCTTACGGATCCTCGCAGAAGCCAAATCTATCTCGGCGGAGCCTGATCCGCCTCAGGGCCAAACGCAGATTACAACCGGGGACGCGGAGCGCCGTCAACTTACGGTTATGTTCTGCGACTTGGTCGGGTCAACCGCTCTATCGGAGCAAATGGACCTCGAACCTTACCGAGAGATGCTGGGCTCATATCAATCGGTGGCGACGAGTGCCATTCGTCGGTACGACGGTTACATTGCGCGATACATGGGCGACGGGTTGCTCACGTATTTTGGCTACCCTACAGCACATGAGGACGACGCCGAGCGGGCGATTCGCGCCGCGCTTGATATTGTCGACAGGGTCTGCACCGTGGTCTCGTCGGCCCCGTTGCCACTGCAAGTGCGCATCGGGATAGCAACGGGGCTCGTCGTGGCGGGCGACATCGTTGGAGAGGGTGCCTCGGAAGAACGGGCCGTGTTGGGTGAGACACCCAATCTTGCGGCTAGACTTCAAGGAATTGCCGAGCCCAATCAAATCTTGATTGCCGAAAGCACACGTCAGCTCACACGCACCACCTTCGAATACAGAGACCTCGGGCCTCGAGAGCTGAAAGGTCTGACAGCACCCCAACCGGTTTTGGCGGTTCGTGCGGTGCGAGAGGCTTCGAGTCGATTCGAAGCGACTCGGCGAGTCAGGCTATCACCGCTTGTCGGACGAAATGAGGAACTCGAACTTCTCTCCAGGCGATGGTCGCTCGCCCGCAAGAGCGAGGGTCAAGTGGTGTTGCTCTCCGGTGAGCCCGGCATCGGAAAATCTCGACTCATTGAGGCTTTTCTGGAGGCGACGTCCGACGATGACTCTCGAGTATTGCGCTACCAGTGCTCACCTCATCACATCAACAGCGTGCTCTACCCGGTTACCCAACACTTGCAGATGGCGGCGGGTCTTGAGCGCGGTGATTCGCCGGAGATGCGACTCGATAAGCTAGTGGGCTACTTAGGGGATGCAGACGCGCCTGCACAGACAGCTCTGTTCGCCAATTTGCTTTCGATCCCCTTTGCCGACCGATTCCCCCCGATCGAGTTGACACCCCAGCAGCTCAAGCAACAAACGCTAAGGGCTCTCTTGGATCAGCTCCAGACTAAGTGCATGGCGGGACCCGTAGTCTTACTCTTCGAAGACCTGCACTGGATGGATCCGACCTCTAGCGAGTTGCTGGCCGGTATCGTTGAGCTGACGCGCGATCACACACTCCTGACGCTCCTGACGTTCCGACCCGAGTACGAACCGCCCTGGGTGGGGGATGCGCACGTCACATTGGTAACGTTCAACCGTCTCAATCGACAGACCTCCTTCGAACTCATTTCGGCCAATTGCGGTGGTAAGTCGCTACCCGATGAGCTCGCGTTACAGATCGTAGAGAAAACCGACGGCGTACCTCTTTTCGTCGAGGAACTGACTCAGGCAATCCTCGAGTCTGGGCTAGTCAGGGAGGGGGCTGACGCCTATGCGCTTACCGGAGCCCTCCCACCCCTAGCGGTTCCCGATACACTCCAAGAGTCTTTGACTGCTCGACTCGACGCGCTCGACGAGGTTCGGGGGGTGGCTCAGACCGCGGCCGCTCTGGGCAGGGAGTTCTCCCTAGGCGTTTTACGGGCGGTGTTGAGTCGCAGTGATGCGGAGATGAACAGCGCCATCACTCGGTTGCTCGATTCGGGTCTGGTTATCCAACGTGGACCCGAAGCGCTATTGTTCAAGCACGCCCTAATACGCGATGCCGCGTATGACAGTCTCCTGAGAAGTCGCCGTAAGTCACTGCATAGTAGAATCGCCGAGACTCTGGAAAAAGAATTTCCCGAGACGGTCACCACGCAACCAGAGCTACTTGCCTATCATTACACTGAGGCCGGGCTAGTTGAGCCTGCGTTAAGCTACTGGGAACAGGCAGGCTCTCGAGCAGTCGCCCAGTGTGCTTACCCCGAAGCCATCTCGCACCTCGAGAACGGGCTCGAACTGATTCCCCAGGCGCCAATCGAATTCGCTGCGGCGGGACAAGAGATTTCGTTACGGATCCTTCTCGGCGTTCCGTTGATGAGTCGTGAGGGGTGGGCATCGTCAGCGGTCGAGAGCAATTATCGGCGTGTGGTGGCGCTGAGTGAAGAAAGTGGGGAGAGCGAGTCACTGTTTCCCGCACTTTGGGGGCTATGGATGGGGCTGATGATGCGCTCCAAATTACGTGATGCGTGCACGCTTGCGGATCAGCTGCTCGAAGCTGGCACCGCGCGGGACGACCAAGGTCTGCAGCTCCAGGCGCATCACTCCCAATGGACAAGTCGTATGCTGTTGGGTGAGCTCTCGGCAACATTACGACACACCGATCGCGGGATCGAGCTGTACCGCGCAGATCAACACCACGCACTCACGTATACCTATGGCGGACACGACGCCGGCGTTTGTGCACGTCAGGTAAGCTCATTGGCCTTGTGGCTTTCCGGCTATCCAGAGCAGGCACGTGAACGCCTTGAGTCAGGTTTCGAACTCGCGGACAAATTGAGGCACCTGAATACGCTGGTCGAAGTACTCGCCGTCGGTATGATTCTGGCCGCGACGCAGCGCGACGCACCATCCGTTGCCGACTGGACCGAAAGACTCTTTAGGCTCACTCCTGAGGGCGAATACGAGACCTATAAGCTCTGGGCGAACGGCGCACTTGGCTGGACCAAGTCAGTCGCAGGAGAACCCAAGGAAGGTTTGGCTGCGATGCGCGGGACGGTGGAATCGTGGCTGAAGGATGGGGTGTCTTGGACGGCGCCAATGCTGATGTTGGCCGCGACTGAGATGGGACGACACGGTGCAACGACGGAGGGTATAGAGATCACGAAACGAACGCTTGCACTAGCGCGCCGAGACGACACGCCTTGGTTCGAGGCGGACATTCTTCGCGTCATGGGCGAACTCACGGGATCGATTGGCGGCGAGAAGACGGAGGAATCAGTAGGCCTACTCCAGCAAGCGCTCGATGTGGCGCGAGCGCAAGGCGCGAAATCGCTCGAACTCCGTGCAGCAACGAGCCTCGCGCGAATTTGGCGACAGCTCGGTAAGCAAGCAGACGCTCGCGATCTCTTGAACCCAATCTATGGTTGGTTTATAGAAGGATTCGACTCGCCGGACCTGACAGAAGCCAGACTAGTTCTCCAGGAGCCGGCTGGTTAGCTCGCCCCTTTGACTCGTGGTTCGTTAGCAGCACTTTTTCAGGCACCTTGCAGGCTGATGTGGTTGACATAGTTTCTCTTGACATCTTCACCAGGGGCCAAGTGGCGGCCGTTCCGGAGCCGGGATCCGTCGTCTTGTTGGCAGTTGGTCTCATCGGTCTTGGCGCGGTCCGACGCCGCCATGCCATCCGAGAAGAGAATCGCAACTGCCGGTAGTCGAGCCGCCGTGAACCATGACGGCTATGGGAGCGACGACACCGAACCTGGATCACAAGAGAACTTGCGCAATATCTGTTCCAGAACGGTCGTCCTGCAAGGATGGTGACATGTTACGAACAACTGTGTACACAATCGTAGCTGCTCTATTTGTTGTTGCTGTTTCACCGAGTTGGGCCCAGTCTTGCGCTCCCAATTTGGGTTCCGTTGTCGACCAGCTCGAATTCGACCCGAAGTCTGCCTGAGGCTAGGGTTAGCGTGCTATTAACTGAACCTAGGAAGCGAATTTGAGATCGGCCGGAGAGATCAGCACGCCAAACTCGGCACACCAGATAACGACGCTTGCATAGTTCGCCAGATTCACGCCCGCTGGGATACTGTATTTCTGGCTGCCTTTGAAAGCACGCAGCCCGCCGAGATCGATAAACATCGTGCCCTTGACGTCGGCCGACCCGCGGATTTGCGCCTTCGGAACAAGATAGACGTGGAATGCTGGCCCTGGCCCGACCTCGAAATCCGACTCGAGAAGGAGAACTTCATCATAAACGGTGACCGTCCCCTTCCCGTAGTGGATCGGGTCGGAGGGATTGGCATGGATGAAGGATCCGCGGGCGACGACAGCCGTCTGCTCTTCCACCGTAAGCGTATCCATTGCCTCGGGCGGCGGGAACACATACGGGAACAAGAAAAAGCCAACGGCAACGCCGAAAGCCGTACCCAGCACTCCGCCCACCAGAAAGATCGCGATGGATCGCCACATCGAACTATTTCTCCGCGTTGCCCCTTTACTGACGAGCAGACTCTACAATCCCGGGGTTTAAGTTGAAACACCTAGCTTAGCCACGCGCGGGCGAACTGTCTGGATCTGGGCACTACTGTCCGGAGGTTGAAGAATGTCGAGCGGCAGCAATGCCCGCGGGACCGGCCCGTCAATTGATAACAACCTAAGTGGGGTTATGGCCGGGCTGCGACCGTTCTTCCGGCCGCAGTCGGCGCGGGTCTCTCTACACCTCCAACTTCTCAGCGATGTCTAGTGCGTCTTCAAGTTTGATGCCAAGATACCGCACGGCACTCATTAGCTTGGTATAACCAAGCAGCAGTTGGACTGCGCGGAGATTCTTGGTTTGCCGGTAGATCAATGTGACGGGCATTAGGTTCAATGTGCGCTTAGAAATAGAAATCCTGGAGGCAGTCGTTCCGTAGGGACGCTCAATATGGCAAACCACACAAATCCAAGTTACGCGGTATGGAGTCGTCGCTTTCCCTCAGCAGCACCATCGTCGCGTGCGGCCATTGCATCGTTCCCGCAGGTTGTTCGACCACCACGGGGCCGAGCATCCGACGCCAACCCAACCGCTCATAAAACTTAACCAAGGTCTCTTTGCAGAGCAACACGCCGAGATCGGCTTTGAAATTCTTCAAAATAACCTCACCAGCCTTTCTCACCGTAATGCTTCCAATTCCTGCTCCCTGATACTGCTTTGTCGTAAGTACTCCACCAAGACCACCCATCAAGACCGCAGTATCGTCAAGCCGTGCTAATCGTGTGAACACATGGGCGAACCCAACAAGTTCATCGCCACGGTATGTCTGGACATTGAAATCTTTGCCGCGATGGTCCTCCCAGACGAAAGCATCAATGATGTCTTGATCTTCCGCGAACAGGTCCCGCTGCCAATTCGCTATTTTAAGAAGCTCCGATTCCGATGTATTTCCATGCCCTCTAGCGAAGACTTCTACCCGTATGGTCATCAGTTTTCTGCTGATTAAGTGATGGGCGGACCAGCCGAGAATAAGGCGATCATTTCGCGATCGGACTCGTCAAATCTAGGCGCCACCGTCACGGCCTTTCCTTCGATTCAAACTTGAGCCCTCCCACATCCGTAACGGTTCGATTATCCAAACCGTCTAGCTCTACGACCAAAGACCTGAGCCGGTCGCGTTCTCCGGCGACGAGTCGCACAGCTGGCCCCGAACAACTCCGCCAATGGCTTCGGTCCGGATCGCTCTCACCTAACAGCCGCTCCCACTTTTCCCGTGAGGTCGCCACGTCGCGTGCTTCGATAACAATCTCCGTGATTCCGACTACACCCATGCCAATATTTTCGCGCACATATGCTTCGGCAAGCTCGGCACGCCATCTCAATGTATCGAAATGGTACTGACACAAAAAGACTGGACCAGGGTACGAATAATCGGCAAGCGCTGCGGTGGTATAGCCTTCCGTTTGGTCCGGCTTTCCGCAGGAAATGCCTCGTCGCATTAGTTCGGCGACAGCGCGGTCAATTTCCCCGTTCGGCTCTAGAGCAAAGCCCCAAAAATGGGATTGCTTCGCCTGCTCGCTAGAACCATCGAAACGAATCACCTCAACGTTCACATTGCCTGCAAAGAGACCCCCGCTTTCGTACCCGTGCTCAGTGCGCTGCACCGGCCATGCTACCGTGAATCCCAGGGCGCTCCGAATAGCGTTGAAAACGACGAGCGGGTTGCCTGTCTCTACAATAATATGATCGACCCTGCGAATCGGTGTAAACACGCTTCAGGTACTCATCGGACCGGCTAACAATATTCTATCTGCTTTAGGGTGCTGCGAACTTGTAGGTTGAACCAGAGTCAACCAGCCAGCAGCGACCGTAAGCGTACGGGCAGTTGTTCAACGTATGGACGCAGGTTCTCCGGGTTGGACCAGTGTTTGACGATCACCTCCGACAACAGTAACAGGCGTCCGGCAACGTAGAAGTCGACATTCTGTTGCCACCCTAGAGGGAGCGTCCGGCGGCTCGAGTAACCTTCCAGGAACGCAGCGCGGAGCGCTTCATACTCGTCGACGTAGGCCCGCACTCCGGGCAGGGGATATCTCAGCGACCCCAGGGTGACCGCGATGTCATAGATGTAGTGGCCCCAGCCGCTGTCGCAGAAGTCAATCGGCCGGACCTCGCCCTCGTGAAACAGGTAGTTCCATTGATGGAGGTCCGAATGGATATACCCATACTGAGACGGGTCTTTGCTCAAGTTTTCGATTACATGACTGACCTGCGCGATTGCGTCGGCCATCACATGAAGTTCGTCGCGGTCAAAGCCTTTGCGCAATGGATGACTCTCGTCCAGCAGCGCGCTCAGATCGGCTGCAAACGCCACCCTGCTGGTGTCCAGGCTCAGCTCCCGGGCTCGGCGAAAGGCATGCTCGTGCAGCTGGGCCATCGTCTCTCCCACGCGGTACAGATGCCTGCTCGTGAGCGCATCGTCGCAGAACTCCCCGTCGACCCACTCGAGCAACACGCAAGGCCGGCGCTCGTTCCACACGCTGTCGAACACTTCAACGACGAGATTGCCGTTGTGGGCATGCACCGGGCGGGGGACGACCAGCGGCGTCTCGTCACCGAGGGCCTCCAGCCAACGCAACTCGGACTCCACCCCTTGGGGGTCGCTGTCTTCGCCCCATTGCAGTCGCAGCGCATACCTGCCGAGGTCTGCAGACCCCTCCTCTGTCACCAGGAACACCTCGTTGTCGGTATCGCTGATGAACTCCATGCGGTGGATGTCGAGCGGGAACTGCGCCAGCGCGGCCCGCGCCACCTCCAACTGGTGTTCGCTGGCGTGGACAACCGGTAAAGGCATGCAATCGGACGCGTGACGGATATCAGATCTCAACTATACACCAGCCGAACCCCACGCTTCTGGCACAGTCGGTGGTAGCTGAGACCTGCCCGCCCCCTTCGGAGTGCGGGAGCGGATTTCCTTCGTCTAGCGCGGTCGTCGTCTACCCCGTAGCAAACCAGTTGGCTCCCCTTACGGCCCTCGGTGACGGTGCTATCCTCTCGCAAGCAAATCGCGCTCTAGGCGCTGATTGGTCACTTCAGGCGAGAAGTCGGCGCGTTCGAGTTCGCCCCAACGGACCTTCTGCTGACGCTACACTGAGCGCCGACATTCCAGATAGCCGACATTGAGCTTCGGCCTAGGTTTGTCTCTGAGCCAGGAGCGAACATGATCCGCCGCTTCAAAAGTGGCCAGTAAGCCCAGCTTGAATCAATGTGGTGGCGTCCGTGATAAGGAGAACCGTAATGCCGAACTTAACGACACCGCTATGCCGCCTGCTCGACATCACGCACCCGATCATCCAGGCTCCAATCACGGCGTCACCGGAGCTCGTGGCCAACGTTTCAAACACGGGCGGGCTGGGCATGATCCAGGCGACGTGGCTCGAGATCGCAGAGCTGCGCGACACGATAGCAGAGGTCCGGCGCCGGACAGACCGAGCCTTGGGTGTCAATTTCGTGCTCTCGTGGGAAACGACTCAAAACGGGTTTGTTCGACGCGTCTAGACCAGATAACCACCATCTACGGGTAACGCTAAACCGGTGGTGAACGAAGCTGCGTCGGAGCATAACCATATGACTGCCTGTGCTACCTCGTCTGGGGTGCCCAGCCGACCGATGGGATGATGCGATCTCACCCGTTCATAAGTCTCGGGGTCAGTATTAAAAGCGCGCTCGGCCATATCCGTCTCAATGACCGCAGGGCAGACGGCATTGATCCGTATCCCGCTGTTTGCATACTCGAGAGCTGCCGATTTAGTAAGCCCTACCACACCATGTTTGCTCGCACCGTATGCGACACCCATGATACTGGCACCTCTCAAGCCGGCAACGGACGACATGTTAACAATAGCGCCGCCACGCTTTAGAACCTCGGGAATCTGGTATTTCATGCACAGCCACACGCCCTTAAGGTTGATGTTCATAACCTGGTCCCAGACTTCCTCCTTGTATTCTGCGGCACGCACTCCGACGGAGCCCTCGATGCCTGCGTTGTTAAAGGCGAAATCAAGCCCGCCGAAGCGCTCCACGCTAAGCGATACCATGCGCGCTATATCATCACGTTTAGCAACGTCGGTTTGCACGAAACATGCTTCAACTCCATGCTCGCGGGCTTGTGCGACCGTCTCCTCTCCCTGATCAATGCGGCGCGCTGCTACCACCACAGAGGCCCCCTCCCGCGCGAAGGCTATGGCTGTTGCTCGCCCCAATCCTGAACTGCCGCCGGTGACCAAAGCCACCTTGCCATGGAAAGCTTTCATCTCAACTCATCCTTCGATGCTCGAGTGGTCAAGAGTAATCAAAATACACGGACAAGGGTATCTCACTGATGTAAACGAGGGTATCCCTGCTCCCTCGCTGGGTTCGTGTTTTCTTGGATGGTCATAATTGCGGCGGGATAGTGCCGGGACCGGCCTTGTGTTTTGCGGCAGATCGAAATGGATGAAGGTCGGCGCACGAGCGCCTTTCATTGTGACTACCTAGATTCGGCACGTATCGACCCGTCTTCCCTATCCAGGTGAAGGGGTGTCCGGTTTCGGGAGTTGCTGCACATTAACCGAGCCATGGGCACTTGTCCGGTGTCCACTCTTCGAGCATACACGTGCTTCGACCAACTGTTGGGTATCTCTTAGAGGCCTCAGTTCTGCGCGATGGTCGGTGAAGTCCCGTGCCAATCGACCCGTCAACCACATCAGCTCTATGTTGCGTTGACACTCTCGCTCCAGGCGACGACTCGGCTGAACTCGGTTTAAGTAGCCGTAAATGTAAATCTTCAACATCATCGCCGGTGATAGGCGGGACGACCCGTCGCTCGAGGTATGGGGTTTTCGCACACTCTAGACCCTGAGCAGACTGCAACCGAGATTCCTAAACCTTGCACTCACCCGGAGCGACTGCATGCTCACGGCCGTGTTTTCGTGATGGTCATCTCACAAAGCCCTGCCGACGTTGTTGGCCGCACTTGCCGTGACTACTAGATCACAGTGTGAACTAACGTCAACGGTCTGTCGCGATGCGAATCTCCCAATGGGCCCGCCTGAGCCTCGCAATATTGATCTCTCTAAGCGGGGTTGCAGCTGGCGCTGCACCAGCGCTGTCTATCGACGCACTTGCCCGTGCTTCGGTGAAAATATCATTGGATATCGACGGGCCGGTGGAGTTGGAAGCGCTGGTTGTAAGACCGTCGGGCAATGGGCCGTACCCTGTTGCCTTAATCACGCACGGTCTGCCTATCAAACTGCGGTACGTGGATGACTTCACAACGCAGGCTTTGCGGCCACAGGCTGAGGAGTTCGCTCGAAGAGGCTATGCAGCTGTGGTGGTCCTACGGCGTGGATACGGTGGGTCGGGTGGCGAGCTTGCCGACAGAAACCTGAGCTGCCGGGCGCCAAGGTATGTCAAAGCGGCTAAGGAGACCGCGAGAGATCTCCGCGCGGCACTTGGATGGGCGACGGCGCAGACATGGTCATCTCAAAAGGGACATCT
>CAJIAL010000769.1_pt1 | contig 10857 bp, 8 predicted proteins | sample 9199091 | NCBI WGS metagenome assembly CAJIAL01 (sample SAMEA7708270, study PRJEB35096) | sediment metagenome | biome: marine neritic benthic zone biome [ENVO:01000025]; feature: sediment [ENVO:00002007]; material: shallow marine sediment [ENVO:03000034] sea grass bed [ENVO_01000059] ... | reverse complement strand
GACATCTTGACCCGCCAGGCGCATCACTATGAAGGAACGATTAACCAATTCACCGGTGATGGCATCATGGCCTTGTTCGGGGCACCCATCACCCACGAAGATCACGCGGTACGTGCCTTACATGCCGCCCTGGATATTCAGGCGGCACAAACCTGTGAAGCGGCGGGGAACGCCGAGGATACGGGCCAAGCCTACTGTCATTTGCTCTGGAGTCATTTGTACAAGGCCAACTATGCGCAGGTCTTTGCTACGCGAGAGGCGTTCTTACATACGATAGAACGGGGATTCAATCTTCGCTGGTATTTATATGTGTTGACTGGTGCTTCACTTGCCTCCGCGCACCTGGGCTGCTGGGATGATGCCATACAGGAAGCCCAAAAGGCATTACGTCTTGGCGAAGAGTTTGCTGACCATGGTGTGCTCTCGTTCGCAAACCTGACGCTGGCCAATGCCTACCTCTGCCAAGGCGATGTGGTCCGTGGATTGGAACACGCCGAAGTCGCTTTCGAGCAAGCACCCACACCAGGTGATCGAGTATTCACTCAATGCATCCTAGGCTGGGCGTTATGTCGGGCCGGAGACCCCCATCGCGGTATTGCGATGTTGGAACAGGCCGTCTCAATTCAACGCGATGCACGTTATTCTTCAAGCGAATTTTTTGCGACGTTTCTCGTTGAGGGGTACTGGTTGGCGGGAGAATATGAGAAAGCGACGCACGCCTTGCAAGAGCATTTGGCCATTGTCGAGCCTTGGGGCATGCGGTTTCAAATCGGCGCTGCAAACCGCCTCCTGGGCGAAATCGCCTTGCAGACGAACCCGAGGCAGGCATGGTTGTACTTCGACCGCAGCATTGCCACCCTCAGTGACATCAAGGCGGAGAATGAATTGGCGCTGGCCTATGCGGGCTATGGCCGGTTCCATATCCAGCAGGGGAATGTGCGAGAGGCCCGTACCTATCTCAACCAGGCCTTGGAGATTTTTGACCGCTTGGGCACCCTGAGAGAGCCGGAGAAGATCAGAGAGGTGTTAGTCGGCCTGCCTGAGACATAGGCAACGCGCGAAGGATGTTCACAACTTACGCGAAGGTGTCTTTCCTGCTAAACTCCCCAGAGTTGCTCGCTCCGGCCTGCGAGGGCACGGGCCGCCGCACGGCTCGCCTGGGAGATGGCTGGCTGCCCATCGCCCTGAGAGAGCCCGCTTTGCTGGTGGTGTACCTCCACGCGACAGATAATTCAAGCGTCGGTGCATCCGGTACAATAGTCTCCTTTCATCCCGGACCACCGGGGGCATTTGACCTCATCTCATGCATGAGCATCTCATGCATGAGATGAGTGAGCAAAAACCTACGGTTTCACCCCAGGAGCAAAACTCCGCTGGTCCTAGCCCCACTCAAAGAGCTTCGCCTCAGCGGTACCGTCCGGGGAGACTTCCCACTCGTATACGAAGCAACGTCCGTTGAGGGGGGCCAGACGGTCATCATCGCTCCAAAAATAGATCGGGCCCCGAAAACTGCTGCCACCGCCCTCGGTGGAATGACCAACGCCACTTGCCGTGAAGACGCCGGCAGCGCCGTCTGGTGTCAGCACAATGCCGCCCTTTTGCTCGCCACACCAGAAGCCGTTGCGCATGTAAGCGCTGTAAGTGCCCTGCGCTGCGAAGGCAATGCCATCGGTGCTGCCTTCACCTTGCCAGGTTATTTCGACTGCCGGGCTGTTGCCGACATTATCAAGGACACGCTGCCCGCTAATCCGACATTGGATGCTGCCTATCTGCGCACTGAGTGCCACATCATTCTCCTTCCGAGCGAGTCATCAGAGAAGACACAGACTTCTTTCCAACCAGTTCCGATTGCCACCTCGGTGATTGTGGGGTACGTTGGCTGAGCATAGCACACCACTGGATTGTTTGCCCGCAGTCTCGAAAAGATCTATCTCGGCCGAGTTCGCTTTCCATTACTTATTCAGACACATTGCTCGCTTCGGCGATTATGTGGACAACAAACGCCAACCTCTTTAAGTTATCAGAGCAAAAAGACCTGTTCGTCAATGGTTTGGCAAATGAACCGCACGTTAGCCGTACACGACCCAACAGGTACGTGACCGCGGATGAGGAATGAGCTTGCTCGTTTCTACTGATATACGTATACTACTTGGCACAATACGTATACGGAGATAATGATGAAAACCAAGCTCACGATAACCATTGAGGCCGATCTTGTACCGCGAGCGAAACGGTATGCCCGGAAGCGTGGCGTCTCTTTGTCGCAGCTGATTGAGACGGCACTCCGAGAGATGAGCGCTGAGGACCATCCGACCTTTTCACAGCGGTGGCGCGGCAAGTTCCGCCCTGCCGAGCATGATGACGAACGATACAAGCATCTGGCAAGGAAATACTTGTGATCGTGCTGGTGGACACGGATGTGCTTATCGACGTAGCCCTGGACCGCATGCCACACGTCGAATCTTCTAGCGCGTTGTTGGATAAACTTGAGCAGCGCCCTGGCACGGCTTTCGTGGCCTGGCATACGCTGTCGAATTTCTACTATCTTGTGGCGCCAACCCGTGGCCAAGACGACACCAAAGCCTTCCTGGTCGAACTCACCAGATTTGCGCATGTCGCCCCAACCACGACAGACAGTTTGCGGTATGCAGCCCAGCTCACCATGCACGATTTTGAGGATGCCATGCAGGTGGCAGCAGCAATGGCTTGCGATGCAGAAGTCATCATCACTCGTAATATTCGTGATTACGCCAACGCACCGATTCAAGCACGCACGCCGTCGTCTCTGTTGTACGAACTTGCCTAGTAGTCCGTCAAATTTAAATTGTCGGGTATAGTTTTTCCAATTTCCGTCGAGCGGTTTGGATACGGTTGTAAAATCTCGACAAAACTGATTTGACAGACTACTAGTACTGCGTACCGCAATTGCCCCGCCAGTTTGGTGGAGGGAATTCCATTGTTTTCCCAGGTGATACGACCTTGAGAACCGATGAGGGACTTCCGCCCGGCTGTACTAGTTGGGGGGCGCACAAGTGCTGGGCGCTACCGAACTTGGGGTATAAGCAGGTCGCGATACGGATACTCCACATTCGGCCACTACTGAGGAACCGAAACAATGCGCTATTTGCAACGAGGCTTAACCCATCGCGATACCGATCGTGCCACCCCGGGCTTCACGCTGTTTACACCGCTGCGCAATACCACGGCCTACATCGTCAACATGGCCGGTGAGATCGTCCATCAATGGGACCTGACGGCGGGACCAACCAATTACGGCTACCTGCTTCCCAATGGTAATCTCCTGATCGCACTGCGCAGCCACGACAGCCCGCACGAAATGGCCCGCGGCGGCATCATGCGGGAGCTCGATTGGGACGGCAACGTCGTTGCAGAATATATCGATCCGTATCAGCATCACGACTTCCGCCGCTGCGCCAATGGCAACCTCCTGTATCTCGGCTGGCACCTGCTGCCCGAAGAGCATGCCGCCCGCGTCCAGGGCGGCATGCCCGGCAGCGAGCATGCGATGGGGATCTGGGGTGACTATATCCGCGAGGTTGACCCCTCCGGCGAGACGGTATGGCAGTGGAACGGCTGGGAGCATATGGAGATCGAGAAATATCCGCTGCCACCGACGTCCAACCGCCACGAATTTGCTCACCCCAACACCCTTGTGGCGTTAGATGATGGCAACGCACTCATTTGCTTCCGCCATATCTCGATGATCGCCATCGTCGACCGGGCGACCGGTCAGTTTGCTTGGTATCGGCAAGACTATTCCTGGGGTGGCCCGCACGACATTCAGTTCCTCGACAACGGCAATATGATGATCTTCGCCAATGGCGACGGATGCCGGCCGCGCGGCTCGAAGGTCATCGAGTTCGATCAGCAATCCGGCGACACCATTTGGGAATATCAGGGCAATCCCAGCCACACCTTCGACAGCTTTTTCATCTCCGGCTGTCAACGGCTATGGTCCGGCAATACGCTCATCTGCGAAGGCATTTGGGGCCGTATCTTCGAGGTGACGCCCGATGGTGATCTCGTGTGGGAATACATCAACCCCTTTACCGGGTCGCAACCGGCGCCGGGTCCCTCGGTCGGCGACGTCAGCTTCGTGTTCCGCGCCTACCGCTACGCGCCCGACGGCCCCGAAATTCAAGGGCGGCTGCATGGGAAGTTGGGGTAAGTCGACATGAGGCGCTCAAGCAAGGAAAAGGAAGGTGCCGTGGTCTATCTCCCGGTCACTCACCGTTGAGCCGCTCCTTCGCTTGTGTGTCGTATGCCGTGAGCCTACAATGAGAGTCACTGACCTCAATAAATGACTCTTTGATGGGTATAGGAGGGCGGTATGCGATGTTTCCAGTGCCAGCATGACAATGCATCGGACGCCAGGTTTTGTAATCAATGTGCCGCCCCATTTGCCCCGGTGTGTTCGACCTGTGATCGTCAGAATACCGCCGAGGCGAAGTTCTGTAATCAATGTGCCGCCCCGCTCATAGCACCTCCATCAGCCATCGGCTCTGTGCAGTCCATACGACAAGAGGCCGAATCAGAGAACCGTTTGCATGCTCTGCTCCCAGACGTGCTGGCGCGACTGCAACGTGAGGGGCGGGTGACGTACCGCACCCTCAAATATGTCTTCGCCCTCGATGATGCATTGGTCGAGGACATACGGGAAGAACTCTCATTGAAACGACTCGCGGTCGATGAAGAGGGGAAAGTGCTGGTCTGGGCCGGTGAGCCCACGACGATGGACATGCTCCCTACTGCACCGCTCCTTCCCCCGTCTGTCAACGAGCGTCGTCGGCTCTCTGATGCGCCGACAACACCGGCAGAGTTATTCTCCACCGATACTCCGCAGGACGGTTTCGCCATTCCACCCAAGCCCGCCCGTAGTACACGCGAGGCCGAACGCCGCCAACTCACCGTGATGTTTTGTGATCTCGTCGGTTCCACCGACCTCTCGGGCAAACTCGACCCGGAAGACCTGCGTGAGGTCATACGCGCGTATCAGGAAACCGCTGCCGAGGTTATTCAGCGCTACGAAGGTCACATTGCCCAATACCTCGGTGACGGTTTGCTCATCTACTTTGGATATCCCGTGGCGCACGAAGATGATGCCCAGCGCGCTGTGCATACTGGCCTGGGGATTGTCGATGCAATGGATGCCCTCAATACGCGCCTGGCGGCTGACTATGGTATTGCGCTTGCCGTACGCGTCGGCATCCATACTGGACCAGTCGTCGTCGGGGCCATGGGGAGCGGTGGTCGGTATGAAAACCTCGCCCTCGGGGAAACGCCCAATATTGCGGCTCGCCTCGAAGGGCTGGCCCAGTCCAATGGGATCGTCATCAGTCCGGTCACGGCGCAGCTTGTCCAGCGGGCGTTTGCGTTGGAAGAACTCGGCCCCCACGCCCTCAAAGGCGTGGCTGAGCCGATGCAGAGGTTTCGCGTGCTCGGTCCCACTGCGATGCCCCGAGACGCAGACGAGAGCATGCCGGATGATGGGGTGTTCCTGGTGGGACGGGATGAGGAAGTCGGTCTCCTCCTGAGGCGGTGGGAACAGAGCAAAGAGGGTCTTGGACAAGTCGTGCTACTCAGCGGCGAAGCGGGGATAGGCAAATCGTCGCTGGTGGCCACGGTCCGCACACAGATCGCACAGGAAGGCTATACCCGCATCACGTTTCGCTGTTCACCCTATCATACCAACAGCGCCCTGTATCCCGTGATCACCCATCTGGAACAGATGCTCGGCTTCGACCGTGACGATGCGCCCGGTACGAAACTGGCCAAACTCGAACAGGCCCTAAAAAAGACACATCTTCCTCTGGAAGAATCGGTGCCCTTGGTGGCGACGCTCCTTTCTGTGCCACTGGAGAATCGGTACCCCGAGCCAACCTTGTCTCCCCAGCAGCAACGGCAACAGACGCTGGACACACTGGTGGCGTGGCTCATGGAGGCATCGGAACAACAGCCCGTTCTGGCGGTGTGGGAAGACGTACATTGGGCCGACCCCTCGACGCTGGAAATAGTGGGATTGGTGCTGGAACAGACGCCTACCGTGTCCATGCTTCACGTCCTCACTTTCCGTCCTGAGTTCACACCACCATGGCCAAGTCGTTCGCACATGACGCCTCTTACTTTGCACCGCCTGGAGCGCCCACAGGTCGAGGCGTTGATGACGCACCTGACAGGTGGCAAGGCGTTACCGCCTGAGGTGGTCGAGCACATCGTGACCAAGACGGACGGTGTCCCGTTGTATGTGGAAGAATTGACCAAGATGCTGCTGGCCTCTGACTTGCTCCAGGAGGAAACGGACCAGTACGTGCTGACGGGACCGCTCACTACAGTGGCAATTCCTGACACCTTACAGGATTCCTTGATGGCCCGTTTGGATCAAATGAATACCGCCAAAGAGGTGGCACAACTCGGGGCGGTACTGGGACGGGAGTTTGCCTATGAGATGCTCCAGGCCATTGCACCTCAGGACCAGGCCGCCTTGCAAGAGGGACTCGCCCAGTTAGTGGAGGCTGAGCTGTTGTATCAGCGGGGACGACCACCGAGAGCGCGATATATCTTTAAGCACGCTCTTGTTCAAGATGCGGCGTATCAGTCGCTTCTCAGGAGTATGCGTCAGCAAGTGCACCAGCGGGTTGCGCGGGTATTGGAAGCGCGATTTCCCGAGTCCGCTGCAAATCAACCTGAACTGCTGGCGCATCACTGTACGGAAGCTGGATTAAACGAAAGAGCGGTCGATTACTGGTACAAAGCAGGGCAGAGAGCGATGGTGCGCTCTGCGAATAGGGAAGCCATCAGCCATCTCACCACAGGGTTGGAGCTGCTGAAGATGCTCCCAGAAAGCCCTGACCGTAACCAACAGGAACTCGACATGCACATGGCCCTAGGACCCGCCTTGATGGGCGTCAAGGGCACGGCGAGTACCGAGGTGGAACACACCTACGGACGGGCACTGGAATTATGCGAACAGATAGGCGACACCGCACGACACTTCCAGATATTGTGGGGCCAACGGCGGTTTTATAGCAACCGAGGGGAGCTGTACACCGCACGAGAGCAGGGAGAAAAGCTCATTGATTTGGCGCAGCGCCAGCATGACCCCGCCCGTCTCGTTGCAGCTCACGTGGCGTTAGGGGGGACCTTGTTTGTCATGGGTGACTTGACGTCAGCCCAGAGACATCTGGAACAAGCGATAGCCCTTATCGATCCTGCACAGCAGCGTGCCCTGGCTATTGACTACGGCTTGTCCCCCTGGGTGCATTCCGTTGACAATGTCGCTCAGGTCCTCTGGCTTCTCGGTTATCCCGAGCACGCGATACAACGAAGCCAGGAGGCGTGTGCCGTGGCCCGCGAGTTGCGTCACACGCAGAGTCTGGTACACGCCCTGTACTTTACCGCGCAACTCCATGTGTTACGTTGGGAGCCACGGGCAACCTTTGATTACGCACAAGACTGCCTCACGCTGTCTACCGAAGAGGGTTTTTCGACCTGGGCGGTGCTGGCGTCTATTCTAAGAAGCTGGGCACTGTTCCAGCAAGAGCAGACTGAGATGGGCGTGGCGCAAATGCGTCAAAATATGACCGCCGCGATGGAACAAGGACAAGGACTAGGACGGGAACAGTACCTTTCCCTGTTGGCTGGGGCATATCATGCAATGGGGGAAAGCGACGAGGGCTTACGACTCCTGGCTGAGGCACAGGCGTATATGGAGAAAAACGGGGGCCACTGGTACAAAGCGGAAACCTATCGTCTCCAAGGTGAACTCCTTCTACAATTATCTTTAGACAACCCCGCCGAAGCCGAAGCCTGCTTCCACCAAGCCATCACCATCGCCCAAAGCCAGAGCGCGAAATCCTGGGAACTGCGTGCCGCCACCAGCCTGGCTCGCCTGTGGCAGTCCCAGGACAAGCGCCAGGAAGCCTGTGACCTGCTGGCTCCTGTGTATGGGTGGTTTACGGAGGGGTTTGATACCGCTGATCTCAAGGACGCGAAGGCCCTGCTAGACGAGTTAGTCTGACGGAAAGTCCCATTGCTCCCTCTTCACGCCATCACCATAGGAGCGTATCGCTATGAACATCGTCATTCTGGGAACAGGAGCATGAGGAACCGGGCTGGGCGCACACCTGGCGAAAGCAAGAGAAAAGGTCACGCTGATCATGACCGTTTTCAGTCATCATGGAGTCTCATAGGCTAGGCTAAACCCGGAGAAGCCAGATGGATTTCTATGTGGTGTTGGATGACGTTCTCGCGTTGCTCCGTCATCGGGGGCGAGTGACGTACCGAGCCCTCAAAGTCCAGTTTCACCTCGACGATGAGCAGTTGGAGGCGCTCCGGGAAGAACTGGAGTATGCCCATGCATCGTCTATACAGGCGGATGACCGAGGGTTCGAGTGGACCGGTGAAACCGCAAACATCCCGGTCATTACTCCCAGCCAATCTGCGCAGGCTGAGTCTCAATCTGGTGTTGAGCTGGCCCAACCGATGCAGGAAGCCTCACTACCCGGTGAGCCGCATACACTCGATGCAGAACGTCGCCAATTAACGTTGATGTTTTGTGACTTGGTCGGTTCCACATCCCTGTCTGGAGAGCTGGATCCCGAAGACCTCCGTGAGGTCGTCCGAGCCTATCAGGCTGCCTGTACTGAAGTGATCCAACGATATGATGGGCATATCGCGCAGCTTTTAGGAGATGGTCTGCTTGTCTATTTTGGTTATCCCCAGGCGCACGAAGATGACGCCCAACGAGCCGTTCGCACCGGATTGGGTATTATCGAGGCCATCGGTACCCTCAATACCGGGCTGGAACACACGACTACTACTAAAGGTATCAAAATGGCGGTCAGGTTGGGGATACATACCGGGCTTGTTGTGGTGGGTGGCATGGGGGGAGAAGAGCGACAAGAGCAACTCGCCCTTGGTGAAACGCCCAACATCGCCGCTCGTATTCAAGGGCTTGCTGAGCCCGACACCTTGATTGTCAGTGAGACCAACTACCGGCTCATCCAAGGGTACTTTGACTGCGAAGTGCTGGGTGAACACGACCTGAAAGGCGTTTCCCAACCCATAGTTGTCTACCGTATTCTCCAGGAAAGTGGTGCCCAGAGTCGTCTTGATGCCGTTGGTCCCAGAGGCTTGACCCCGCTTGTCGGGAGGGAATCTGAGGTTAATCTACTGGTCGACCGCTGGGATCAAGCCACAACGGGAATGGGACAGGTCGTGCTCTTGAATGGTGAACCCGGACTCGGGAAGTCGCGACTTGTCCAAACGCTCAAAGACCACATGGCGACTGAAGACCATACGCGGTTAGAGTGTCGCAGTTCACCGTATTATACGAACACCGCATTCTATCCGATTATCGACGTCCTTCAACGGACGATCCCATTCCAGGCGGGTGATACACCTGAGATGAGGTTGGAGAAGCTCGAACAATATTTGCGCCACTATCGTCTATCCATGGAAGAGAGTGTTTCGCTTTTTGCGACGCTCCTGTCCCAGCATCAGCTCACTGGCGCGCGGCACGCAGCTCGCCGGCGGAGATCACCGGCTAAGCGGCGGCGGCGCGGGGCAGAAAAGGGCTTTTGGAAATCCTATCCGCTGGGACTACCAACGACGTTCTATTATTTGCCGGTTCCCGCACTGGCATGATGAAAGCAAGTCTGGCAAATATCCTGACCCCTGGCGCTAAGGTATTATTTGTCCTTAATGGTCAATTCGCCGAGGGGTTGGCGCGCCATCAGCGGCTGGCGGAGGAGCTGCGGGCCGGTGGGAATGCCCTCTGTCTTCCCATCTTTTCCACATCCCCCCTCCTCTCCAATACCGTCACCGTTTTTACGTTGCCTCCTGAACTCGATGGGGGAGCGAATGTCAGCCATATCTACAATCGGTATGGCACGGTTACCGCGGGGACACGCAACAAGCTTCACGGCAAAGTCATCCGCTTCGGCACCATGGGGCATGTCGACGCATAGGACATCATCCTCGATTTGCTGCATCTCGAACGAACCCTCGACAATTTCGGTTGGCCGGTGTCCTGCGGCGCGGCTGTCGCTGCGGCTGAAGCCTCTTTCCGATGTTCTGTATCATAACGCTATGATGCACCCTGAGTACGATGCGGTGAGATGCAAACTGAGCCCAATTCTCTACACCGATCCCGTGATAATTCCCGCTGCAATTATCCGTTGCCACCAGACACACGACCGAGATCCCGGCTTAGGGCCAAAACCGCCGGAAAACTGCTACTTCCCGGCCCTCAAACTACCGTTCCTGCTCTCGTCCCTATTGGTGGGAGCCAGAGGTGAACACCAGCCTCTGGCGGCCGGATGGCACAGAGGTCAAACTCACGTCCTACTTACCCCTATCGGCAGTACAACCGTAGCATGGCCGATGACGTGCACCGTCCCTTCTTCACTTTCAATACACACGTCGCACTTTACCTGCGGCTCATTGTTGATCACCTCCTTGGCGGTGATCACGCCCTTGAGCTCAAGTGCGGTGTTATGGGGAACCAGATGTCGAAATATGACCTCAAAATGTTTGAGATACACGGTGGGTGACCAACTGGTGAGGAGCTGCGCGAGCAGCGCACTATTGAACGCGCCCGGAACGATTGCCCCCGGCAACCCTACGCTTTTAGCATGCGCGTCATTGGTAAAAAAATTGGGCTCTTTGACCCCACCATGAATGGCCAGAAACGCACGCACCTGATCCAGCGTTACCCTACGCTCAATAGACGCAATTTCGTCGCCAATCTCGACGTCATGGTAGTACAGGGCATCGTGATGCATTACCGAGGTCGATTCCTTTGCACATAAGAGTCACGTACAAAAACCGCAATCT
>CAJIAL010000517.1_pt1 | contig 10901 bp, 8 predicted proteins | sample 9199091 | NCBI WGS metagenome assembly CAJIAL01 (sample SAMEA7708270, study PRJEB35096) | sediment metagenome | biome: marine neritic benthic zone biome [ENVO:01000025]; feature: sediment [ENVO:00002007]; material: shallow marine sediment [ENVO:03000034] sea grass bed [ENVO_01000059] ... | reverse complement strand
TCTGGGGGCAGCTGTTCGTGTTTGCCAAGCAGTAAAAGGCCTCCCGGCTCCAACCGGGTGGCCATCCGTGCGAGGACGTCCCGCTGCACGGGTAGGGCAAAGTAGGTGCAGACCAGATTCCGGCACATGATGAAGTGAAACGAGCTGTCGGGCAGCTCCTGGCGAATGTCCTGCGCGACAAAGCTGATGCCCTCACGCAAAGCATCTCGCACGATATAGGATGTTCCACGATGCTCGAACCCCACGTCGATCCACTGCGGCGGTAGATCTCTCAGACTTCCCAATGTATAGCAACCCTGTCGCGCCCGTTCGAGCATATGCGGATCGACATCCGTGGCGACGACCTGCAAGCGTACTTCCGGATACCGCGCCGCCAGAGACAGCCGCCAGAGCAGCTGCAGCGTATACACTTCTTCCCCCGAGGCGCACCCAGCACTCCAGCAGCGTAACACCGGCGCAGGCGTTGCCCGTACCGCCTCGGCCAACTGCGGCCGGAGCCCCGAATGATATGCTATGCAACAATTGAAATGACGGGGAAATGGAAAAATGAAAGCGGAAGTCGCCGCCAACGGCGAACCAGTTGATCACTTCGAGGAAGGCATCGGCCATGCCGGTGATCAGGTTGGTAGCGCCGAGTCCAAGGGTGGCCAAACAACCCCCCGGGGTAGGGGCTGAGACGGCCATACACATTGGCCATAAAGGCGGCACCTTGCTCGTACCGCATGGTGACGAAGCTAATCTGGTCGCTACTGGCAAGGGCCTCCATGACATCGAGATTTTCTTCACCGGGTACCCCGAAGATGTAAGGACGGCATGGACCGCTCCGGACGCATAGGCTGCATCAACGGATCGTCTTCACCGTTGATAAGCGTTGCCGCCAGAACGGACGCCATAAGTCCTGAGAGCAGAAATCCGTTCGTGGTCGGGACGGCGACATAGAGATCATCGACTCCCGGGACGCGGCCCACGATGGGTGTACGCTCCGGGTCAGGGATATACGCGGCGAGACCAGCGGCGGCCTCAACCATGTCGACCTCGGCACCGGGCAGAATGCTCTGCAAACCTTCCATGAGCCATTGTCTGCCCGCCGCGCTCGGTTGTGCCAGTAATCCGGTGTCGTCATGCTTGCTGCCGACATGCACCTTCCCATCCCGGCGCGTCACGATGTTAATGTCACGCCACCGCACCGCACACGCCAGCGGTGCTCCGCGCACCTGTACATGGATTTTCTGCAAGCTGTAGGGCTGGATAGGGAGAGACACACCGAGCCAACGTTCGAGCGCCACACCTGTCCAGCCGCCAAGTGTCAGCACCAGCGTATCACACGGGACTATCGACCCATCGTTGAGCTCGACCCCGCGCACCCGTGCTCCATCCCGACGCAGCCCCGTGACCTCGCCATAGGTAAAAGTTCCGCCCCGTGCCCGCACACAGGTTTCGAGCGCGTTGACACAGCGCAGGGCGTCCATTTGCACGACATCCTGGTGCAGCATGCCGCCCAAAACGCCCGGGTGCAGACGGGGCTCGAGCGCAAGTGCCTCGGTCGCGTCAATCCATTGGGTACGTAGCCCTTGCTCCTGTAACGTCGTGGTCAAGGTCTGCAGATCAGCGACGTCTCGTGCATCCAACGCCGCATAGAGATACCTGACATCATGATCCAAAAGATCAATCCCACTCTCTTCTTTTATCGCGGGGAGGTATGCACGCCAACGCCGGAGGCTCTCGGCGCCGAGGGCAGCTTGGAGCGGTCCGGCAAGCCCGGTAACGGCCTGGACGTTTCCCGCCGAAGCGCCCGTAGCCCCGGAGCCGATGCGTTCGCGCTCAATGACCGTGACCGGCACATTGGCAGAGGCTAGACAATACGCCAGAAAGCAGCCAACCACGCCGCCTCCTACAATCGTGACCCTTTGGGTGCGACCCGACGACGATATCGTTTCCATTGCTTCGAGAGATTCCATGCTTAGGCCTCACGGACTAATCAAACCCCACCGCATCGGTCTGATACATCACTTGTCCGCCGACGACGGTAGCCGCCACCTCAATCTGCCCCAATTGCTCCGGTGATTCTTGAAACGGGTTCTGTTGCAGAATCACCACATCACCCAGCTTACCCACTTCCAGCGTGCCTTTAGTATGTTCTTCAAACGCAGCCCGAGCGGCATTGATCGTCATCGTGGCCATCGCTTCCTGCACCAGAATGCGCTCGGGAGCATTCAGCACGTGACGGGAGCTGGTCAAGCGCGAGGCGGCGCTTTGCATGCAAAACAGCGGATTCACCGGGGTGACGGGACAATCGGAATGGAGCAGCGGACGAATGCCGGCCTGGATGGCAGAGCCCACCGGGTCGAGAAACTGCACCCGCTCCGGGCCGAGAAAGAGATCGCGGTGGCGGTCGCCCCAGTAATACACATGGTTGGCAAAGAAATTGGGAATGACCCCGAGTTGGCGGATCTGCTGGATATGCTCGGGGTGACAGACCTGGCAGTGCTCAATACGAAAACGGTGATCGGCACGAGGAATAGCCTGTAACGCCTTGGCATACGCCGTCAGCACGGCATCAATCGCCGCATCACCGTTGGCATGGGTGGCAATCTGATAGCCCTGCCGATGCAGGGTCAGTACCATGTCATTGAGCTCCTCCTGCTCATAGATGAGCCAGCCCTGTTCCTCATCATGACAGTAATAGGGTTCCCGCAGGGCGGCAGTAATGCCCTGGATGGATCCATCCGCGATGATTTTGCAGCCCGCCACCCGCAGCCAGTCATCGCCAAACCCGCTCTGCAGGGCAAACTCCAGATCCCGTAAAAACTGCCATTGTAGAAACATATTGACGCGCAGCTTCAACGCCCCCTCACGGCGCAGTTGTTGGTATGCTCGTAGGATATCGACACCCCGCATTCTGCCCACTGAGGCATCATGAATGGAGGTGACTCCATGGCGCAAAAAATCCTCTTGCGCCTGGGTGAAGCCGCGGCGGATATCATCGTCCTGATAGGCCGGAATGTGCTGGGTAGCCATGGTCATCGCCGGCATTTCGTAGAGGATGCCATCCGGCTCGGCCCGGGCAGGAAACCGACCAATGCGCCCACCGGCGGGGTCCGGCGTTTCGGCTCGAATCCCGGCATGTTCCAAAGCGGCGCTATTCGCGACCAACAGATGGCCGGAGTTGTGCCAGATAATGATAGGATGGTCGGTCGAAGCCGCATCGAGATCATGCCGGGTGGGATGACGCATGTCAGTAATGCCCGTATCATCATAGCCGCGCCCGAGAATCCACTGTCCCGGTGGAGTGGCAACCGCCCGCTGCCGGATGCGCTCGAGGATGTCGCCGAGATTGCGATTGGGCGGCGTACGCACATCGACGCCGAGCAAGGACGTGCCAAACCCCACCATATGGTTATGCGGTTCGATAAACCCGGGCAACACCGTGAGACCATGGGCATAGAGATGCCGTGTCTTGGGGTCTTTGAGGGCGAGAATGTCCTCGTTCGTGCCAATGGCGACGATCTTTTCGTCATCAATCGCCACCGCTTCAGCCACCGTCCCGGCCGGATCGAGGGTGACAACGCGGGCGTGAGTGATTATGGTATCCATTGGAATCCTCCAAGCATGAGAGGGAGTTCCATCTTCAGAGCGATACCTTACATGATCAAGGAATCGAGGCCTCAACGCAAGTCAGATGATAGGGAATCTCGTGAAGCATAACCCTTTAACCCGTGAGCAACTGCTGTCCTGTATGGAACTGGGCAAAGCCCTGACCGCAGAGCTAGACCCGGCTCGACTCTTTGATACGATTCTCCATAAGGTCTCAGCATTGTTGCCGGCACAGCAGTGGTCCCTCCTCCTCCTGGACGAGAGCACGGATGAACTCTATTTTGAGCTCAGTTTCGATATGAATCCCGACATGATGCAAAACATTCGCCTCAAACTTGGCGAAGGCATTGCAGGCCGGGTTGCGCTCGAACAGAAACCCATGGTTGTGACGGACGTGCAACACAGTGAGTTTTTTTCAGAGCGGGTCGATCAGCTTACGGGCTTTCGTACCGAATCGATCCTGTGTGTGCCACTCATTTTCGGCGGGCGTACTCTTGGAGTCATCCAGGTGATAAACCCCGGCAGCATTGATTCGAGCGCCCTGAGCGTATTGACGGTTATCGCGGACTACGCCGCCATCGCGGTGGAAAACACCCGCCGGTATCACCAGCTCCAAACCATGGCCCTCCAGGACAGCCTGACCGGACTGTACAATACCCGGTATCTCTATAGTGCCCTCGAACCGCTGGTTGCGACAAGCACCGCGAGCGGCACGTCCTTTTCTATGATCTTCATGGATATCGACGATTTTAAACGCGTCGTGGATACCTACGGTCATCCCTATGGCAGCCAGACCCTCCAAGAAGTCGCAGAGACGATCCGGCAGTGTTTGCCGGCGCAGGCGTTTGGCGTGAGTTATGGCGGCGACGAATTCGTCGTGGTCCTCCCCGAGTGTGGCAAGCGGCAGGCCCTCCAAACCGCCGAGGAAATACGGCTCACCTTGAGCCAGACGGCTTTTCTCACCACCAAGGGCCTCGCGGTGCGTATCCAAGCGAGCTTCGGCGTCGCGACCTGTCCAGAAGACGCCAGCGATCGCACGGGTCTGCTGGCCCTGGCCGACCGGGCGATGTTCAGAGTGAAAGGTCGGGGCAAAAATGCCGTGGGGACGAGTGAGCTTTTCGGCTCGTAAATTGCGGCAGCCAGACGAGCAGCCACTATCGTAGCTGCTCGTTTCCCTCGGCCGAACCTTGTCGTTTTAGACCAAGTGCTTCTTGAAGAATGCCAGGGTCCGCGACCATGCGAGCTTGGCGTCTTCGGCGTCATACCGTCCGCCGGAGGGATTGGCAAAGGCATGGAAGGAGAAGGTGTTATGCCATTTGTGGAACAGGGAGCGTTTCGGCTGTATTACGAAGATAGCGGTGGGGACAAGCCGGTTATCTTGTTTTTGCACGGCGCCGGAGGGAATCATCTGAGTTGGTGGCAACAGGTCCCGGCGTTTGTAGAGGAGTATCGGTGTATTACGGTTGATCAACGCACGTTTCAGCAGTCACCGGATGTGCCGAACGGTCCCGGTGTGAGCGCGTTGGCGCAGGACGCGCTGGCGCTGCTGGACCATCTGGAGGTCGAGCGTGCAGCAGTCGTAGCCCAATCGATGGGCGGCTGGGCCGCTGTTGGTGCGGCTGTCCTGCAACCGCAACGCTTGTGGGCCGTGGTGTTGGCGAATACGGTCGGGCATTTGAGCGATCCAGAGATCAGCGCGCTACGTGACGAGCTCCAAGCAACACGGTCACCCCGCCCGGCCGTACTGTGGCAAGGCGCGTTGGGAGCGACGTTTCAAAAGCGCCATCCGACTGCGACGTTCCTCTACGCCCAGATTGCCGGGTTAAATGCTCCGCGTTCACCGGCATTTCGTCAGCAACTCTATCAGCGCACCACGCCTGTTGCGCAATACAGCGCCCTTGGCATTCCCACGCTGTTTGTGACCAGCGACGAAGACATCTTGATTTGGCCCGAACTGTCGGAAGCCGTGCAGGCCAAAGTGGCAGGGTCCCGTTTGTTGCGCGTGCCTGAAGCCGGGCATTCGGTATACTTCGAGCAACCCGACCTCTTTAACCGGAAAGTCAGCGCATTTTTACAGGAACATCGTCCCAATGGTCAATGCGCATAGCATAGTCCTGTTAATTCTTGTCTCCCGCCGGGAGTATGGCCGACTGGCTCAGTGATGCCGGATTGCGTGGTCCCCATTTCCCCAGTTCCACAGCAGTGAGGAACTCTCCTACGGCACGGTTAAAAGCCTCGGGTTCTTCGAGATTGATGGTGTGGCCGCTCTTCGGTAGGACAACAAGTCCGGACATCGGTATTGCCCGCTTCATCAACAAGGCCGGTTCCAGGCAGGGCTCGTCTTCATCGCCGGTAATAACGAGCGTAGGCACGCGCATCTGACGCATCTGCGCTTCCAACTCATAGACAGACGGGCGCTGCGCCTGCACGCCACGGAAAGTCATAGCGGCGCCAGTGGCTGAATGCTCCGCTAGTTGGTCGGCAAATTCTTGCCAACCGCGCGGATCTTTATCACTATATTGCACCCGAGTGGGCCCTCGCGAGTACATTGCCGCCATAGCGACCATGCCGTCATGTTCTATCTTTTGCGCTGTTTGCTCGACATCCTGCTGAAATTTCTCCCGGTCGTCTGCCACTGAGCCGTAGCCGCAACCGCCAACGACGAGAGAACGCGCCAGCTCGGGGTAATTGAGCCCGAGATGTAGCACCGCATACCCGCCCATTGACAACCCGACGAGGTGGGCCGTATCAAGTTGCAGATGACGCATGAGCCCGACGATATCTTCCACCGCTTGCATTTGCGAGTAGGCACTGACGTCCTCGGGGACATCAGACGGCGGATAACCCCGGGCGTTATAGGTAATACACTGGTAGTAGCGCGAGAAGTAGCGCACCTGTGGTTCCCAGCTGCGATAGTCTCCGGCAAATTCGTGACAGAAGATGAGCGGATACCCGAGGCCGACTGTCTCGTAGTACAAGTTGATACCATTCACAGATGCATAGGGCATACGTCTCTCCTTCTAAGTTCTCAGCGTTCTGTCACCAGATACGTGTACAGACTCATGGGCACAAGCCAGGACGCGCTTGCACGTCGACGCCTGGGTGTTGTTGTCCGGCCTCCTTCTGTCCTCACCTGGTACTCGTTACCGACTCATGGACATATGCCGGGACGCGCGCTCGCGCGCTGACGTCTGCGTACTGTTATCGTCCGGACCGCTTTAATTAACTTGAATAGTTTTGCCTTCCCAGTAGGGGGTGCGCAATTCGCGTTTGAGGATTTTTCCCGGGCCGGATTTTGGCAACGGATCGGTTTGAAAATCAATCGCTTTTGGAACTTTATAGCCGGCAATAGACTCGCGGCAAAAGGCGATGAGCGTGGTGGCGTCTGCCTCGTGCTCAGGTCGGAGCACGACGGTGGCGTGCACCGCTTCGCCCCATTTCTCGTCCGGCACACCGAACACGGCAGCTTCGAGCACAGCCGGATGTTGATACAACACTTCCTCGACTTCGGTACAGTAAACGTTTTCCCCACCGGAGACGATCATGTCCTTGGCCCGGTCGACAAGAAATACGTGCCCGGTGGCATCCATAAACCCGAGGTCGCCGGTGTGGTACCAGCCGTGGCGCAGAACCTCGGCGGTTTGTTCGGGCTTGTTCCAGTAGCCCATCATAATGTTGGGACCGCGCACGACAACCTCCCCAATATCTCCAGGAGGCAATTCGTTGCCCTCGGCGTCGAAAATCCGCACATCAACACCGGCCACGGCTTGGCCACACGAGCGGGCCAGGTCGCTATCGACATGCCGTTCCTCGTTCCGTAGTCCTGTCGCTAGCGGTGCGGTTTCGGTCGCGCCATAGACATGAATGAGTTCGGCATTGGGAAACGCTTGATGCGTCCGCCGTACCACCTCGGTGGCAATAGGCGCACCGCCGTGACTGATCGATCGTACACTGTCCACCCGGCGTGGACGTACTAATTGCTCCTCCGTCATGGCGGAGAGCATCGTGGGCACGCCCAGCGTCGTCGTGACGGTTTCGGCCTCGATAAGATCCAGCGCCGCATTCGGATCAAAGGCCGGCAGCACCACTTGACGGCCGCCGGTCCACACGGTGGCGAGCACCGCCAGAGACCCTGCGGCGTGAAACAGCGGTGCCATGACGAGGTACGTATCCTCCGGTCCTTGTTGCGTGGCGATGAGCCAATTGACGGTGTTGGCAACCAAATTCCGATGGCTCAGCATGACGCCTTTCGACGCCCCCGTGGTGCCACCGGTATAGAACAGGCCTGCTAAGGTGTCTTCCGTAATGCCTTCACCGAGCGCTGCTTCCGGGGCGTCGGCGAGGAGGGATTCGTACTCGTCAGGCACACTGATAACGCGCTCAACGGTGTCGGCCAGTGCGCCCGGATCGCGGTCGGTGATCAACACGCGCGTGCCGGAATCTTCCAGTGCATAACGCAGTTCCGGCTCGGCATGGCGGGTGTTGAGGGGGACGACGACATACCCCGCAGCAGGCACGGCCATATAGACTTCGAGATATTGATGACTGTTGGCCGCGAGAATCGCAACACGGTCACCTGGTTGTATGCCGAGCGTGTGCAGCGCGCCGGCGAAGCGTCGACAGCGTGACCAGGTGTCAGCGTATGTCAGGCGCACATCGCCACAGACAGTTGACACCGTATCGGGAAACATTTTTTGCGCGCGGTAGAGCGGATCAACAAACGTATGCACGGCGTTACCTCTTTGCTGTGAAATGAAACCATACGACGCATCATCCGTGGCAGCGGCACGCACCGCTACCACCTGCGAGTGTGTCCGTAGGGCGCAGCTTACACCACCTGACGGCCTGCCGTCTACTGCGTAGCGCATTGCCTTCTGCACCGAAGCGCCGTAAGCTGACGGTGCAGAGGCGCCGGCGGATGGCGTGCGCCAGACAGGAGTACATTACAAGAGTAGGAGACGATGATGATTCAGGGTATTGACCATATCGAGCTGATTGTCCGTGACGTCGAGGAATCTATCGCATTCTTCCAAAAAATGGGATTCAAACTACTGACCCGCACGTCGCATCATGGTGCATCGGCCGAGTTGCAATTGCCCGGCCCCAATCAACCGATCTTTGAAATCCATCAAGTGAGCGGCGAGGAAAATATCGGCGTGAATCATATCGCGTTTAGAGTTGAGAACACAGAAGCAGCCTATAACGACATGCGCGAACAAGGCATCACGTCTGCCAACCCACCGAACTTCGTGCAATCCACAGGACGGACGACGGTGAATTTTCGCGACCCGGACGGCTGGCGCTTGCAGTTGGTCGATGCCAAGCGCGACCAGCCGCAATAGATATCGCGGGGCTATCTTGGCGCTGACCTATCATATGCATGTGCGGAGGACAGGAATGCTTCCTTGCACGGCCACGACATACCGGTGGCGTATGTGGTGTTCTGCGAGATTTTGCCCCGGACGTGATGGATACTCGAGGCCGCGTACAAAGTGCCTCGCGACCGCATCCTGGTGGCGTTGAACGCTCTGGTCACTGACGACAGGTTCTGCTTTGAAGACCGACACCGTGTAGCAACGGCGCTGAACCTCTATCTGATTCGCACGGTGTAATCGGGCAGGTGCCACCACCTGCCCTAGCGCGCCCTTAGTAACTGCCGTACACGCCAAGATTGGAGCGCAACCGCTCCTGCATCGGCTCCTTCGGGTCGATGGCGACATCCACCACAGCCGGTTTCTGGCCGCTCAACGCCTCCAGCACAGCGGACTTGACCTCGTCGGGACGCGTTACACGTAGCCCCACAGCGCCAAAGCCTTCCGCCACGGCGGCCCAATCCGTGCGCACGAATTCCGAGGCAATCGGCTGGTCGCCTTGGCCCTGGCGCACCATACCAAGCTGGGCATCATTCAGCACGACATAGGTTACCGGCGCATCATATTGCAGTGCGGTGCTCAGTACGTGATTCTGCATCGCAAAGCCGTCGCTACTGACGGACACACATTGTCGCTCGGGATTGAGCAGTTTCGCCGTCAACGCCGCTGGGAGGGACCAACTCATGCCGGCGATGCCATAGGTGCCGAAGTAGTTTCCGGCTTGTTTGGTTTGGAAATACCGCAGCATCCAGACGCGATTGTTGCCGGCATCAGCGCAGACGATGGCATCATCGGCGAGGCTGTCGGACAATTCGCTGGCGAGCCGCTGGGGCAGAATCGGCATGGCGTCGGAACGGCTATAGTCGTCGGCAAAATACTGCAAGTCCTGCTTGTCCTGCAGCAGTTGGGCAAAGTTCGGTTGCTGGTCGTAGACCGGCCGTTTGCGTACATCATCGGCGAGCGCCTCATTCAGTTGTTCCAGGACGGCTTTGGCATCACCGACGAGACCGAGATTGATCGGAAACACCCAGCCGGCGTTACGCGGTTCGACATCCACTTGAATCAGCGTTTGGCGCATGGGGTCAATCAAGTGCGGGCTCTCGGTAATGGTGTCGGGTCCTTTGAGACGGCAGCCGATAATGAGGACCAGATCCGCTTCACTCACGACTTTGTTGGCCGTCGGCGACCCGAAAATGCCCATCACACCCAATGCAAGCGGATGCACTTCGGCAAAGGCGCCTTTGCCCAGTGTGCTGGTGGCCACCGGTATTCCCAAACCTTCGGCCAGGGTTTGCAACTCCGTATAGGCCTTGGAGGCATGGATGCCATTGCCAGCCACGATCACCGGCCGTTTGGCTGTCAACAGCATTTCCGCGGCGCGTGCCGTATCGCTCGGATGCGGAATACTGGGTGCATTTTGCATATAGCCGCGTGTGTCGTAAATGCGCGGAAAGGTTTCCTCGGTGATTTCACCCCCTAAGGCACCGATGGCCAGCACGGCCGCTGTCGGACCCGGGCGACCGGTGGTGGCGTGCTTGATGGCACGCTGCACCGCTTGCACACCGTCGCCGGGATTGTGCGCTACCGCAGTAAATTTACAGGTGGCTTTGAAAATCGCCGCGATGTCGAAGTTGCCATATTCCCCGCCGCCGCACTGGAGCGAGCCGTGTCCCGGGGGAACACCGTACGTCGTAATATCCGTAATCACCACCATGGGCGAGCTGCCGAGACCGGCTTCGATGACCCCGAAAAGCCCTGTCGATGCTGCGTAGCAGCCTTGCGCCATGAACACGCCCGGTCGGCCGGTGAGACGGCCATACATATCCGCCATGCAGGCGGCGGTTTGCTCATCACGGGCGACGACCACTTTGATTTTGTCCTGTTTGTTATACAACGCCTTGAAAATACGGCCGGTGTCGCCACCGGGAATGCCGA
>CAJIAL010000026.1_pt1 | contig 10981 bp, 9 predicted proteins | sample 9199091 | NCBI WGS metagenome assembly CAJIAL01 (sample SAMEA7708270, study PRJEB35096) | sediment metagenome | biome: marine neritic benthic zone biome [ENVO:01000025]; feature: sediment [ENVO:00002007]; material: shallow marine sediment [ENVO:03000034] sea grass bed [ENVO_01000059] ... | reverse complement strand
TCTCATCCTTTGCTCTTACGACGAGAGGCCGGCAAGATTTTTTTTCGCAGCCGAAAGGCTTTGGGGGTGACTTCGACCAACTCGTCGTCCCGGATAAATTCGAGAGTTTGCTCTAAGCTGAGGCGACGCGGTGGCGTGAGACGCACGAGTTCTTCAGCGGTGGACGAGCGCATGTTGGTCTGTTTGCGCTCGCGCGTGATGTTGACATCGAGATCATTGGTGCGGGAATGTTCCCCAACGATCATGCCTTCATACACGTCCTCGCTGGGGGAGACGAAGAGGATACCGCGCGGTTGCAAGTTTTCGATGGCGTAGGCCGTCGAGCGGCCCTGGCGGTCGGCTACCAGGGCGCCGGACGGGCGGTGGGCGATGTCGCCTTGCCAGGGGAGGTAGCCCTCGAAGAGGTGATTCATGATCCCGGTCCCCTTCGTGTCGGTGAGCAGTTCGGAACGAAAACCCAGCAAGCCGCGCGACGGGACCTGAAACTCGAGCCGGACGCGCCCGCTGCCGTTGTTGATCATCCGTTTCATACGGCCTTTGCGCGGCCCGAGCTTTTGTGTCACGGTGCCGACGAATTCCTCCGGACAATCGATCACCAGCAACTCCATCGGTTCGTGCAACGCGCCGTCGATGTGCCGGGTTAAGACTTGCGGTTTCCCTACCGCCATTTCATAGCCTTCACGGCGCATGGTTTCGATTAAGATCGCCATCTGCAATTCGCCCCGCCCCGACACGGTAAAGGCCTCCGGTGTGTCCGTCGGTTCGATCCGAATAGCAACATTGTGCAGGGATTCTTTTTCTAGACGTTCGCGCAGCTTGCTGGACGTGACGTGTTGACCTTCCCGGCCTGAAACAGGCGAGTCATTGATACGGAAGAGCATGGCGATGGTCGGTTCATCCACATGAATGGTTGGCAGTGGCCGTGGGTCATCCAGCGCCGCGAGGGTCTCGCCAATGTTGACTTCGTCCATGCCGGTGACGGCGACAATATCCCCGGGAGAGGCTTCGGGGATTTCGACGCGCCGCAAGCCTTGATAACCGTAGAGACCGCTAATTTTGACGGGCGTGATGTCGCCGTTGATGCGGCACAAGGCGACTTCCTGCCCTTTGCTCAGGCGACCATTGACGACGCGTCCAATCGCCAAACGTCCGACGTAATCATCATAATCCAGCGTGGTGATCAGCAGCTGCAGCGGATGTTCCGGAATATAACGCGGGGGAGGAACAGTGTTGACGATTTCTTCAAACAGCGGCTCCAGCGACAGGTCTTCACCGTCCGGGCTTGTGCGGCAAATCCCTTGGCGGGCGTTACAGTAATACACGGGAAATTCGAGCTGCGTTTCTGTCGCATCGAGATCGATGAAGAGATCGTAGATTTCGTTTAACACTTCCTCCGCGCGGGCATCGCTGCGATCGATCTTGTTGATGACGACAATGGGCGTGAGATTGGCTGCTAAGGCTTTACTGAGGACGAAGCGGGTTTGCGGCAGAGGGCCTTCGCTGGCATCGACGAGGAGCAGGACGCCATCCACCAGTTTCAGCGTGCGTTCGACTTCGCCGCCAAAATCGGCATGGCCGGGGGTGTCGACGATGTTAATGTGCGTGCCGCGGTAGGTGATGGCCGTATTCTTCGCCATGATGGTAATACCGCGTTCCCGTTCCAGGTCGATGGAGTCCATCACCCGTTCCATCACGGCTTCGTTGTCGCGGAAGGTGCCACTTTGCCAGAGCATGGCGTCCACGAGCGTCGTCTTGCCGTGATCGACGTGGGCGATGATGGCGAGATTCCGAATGTCATCGCGTTGAGCGTATGTTGGTGACTGTGTCACGGTGCGTGTGTCCTACTGAGGGAGCTGTACGAGGGTCGACCAGCGGAGCGAGCCTCACGTCATGTCTGTTTGTGGATATCAACGAAAAAGCAGGGCGTGTTGAGGAGGCAGAAAGAATGGCCGAAGGTCTTCCTGACCTTCGGCCGATACAACAGTGTACCCAATTACAGAGGGGGCTGGCAAGTACGTATACGTATAGGAAAAATGGTCGTGTTTCAGATCTGTACTTAGCAATTCAGAGCGTTAATCCAAACTCATACCGATTGACGAATAGACCGATCACAAGGTCATGCATCTGAATCGACTTGGAAAAACAGATCGTCTTGCGCGTCAATCGCTTGATCCGCGTGCGTAACGTCAGGTGCTTACGCTCTATTTTCTGCGTATTGCGCTTTCCCGGCTCGTGCTCGTCAGCGTCCAGATGACGCATGTATGCGCCCCAATAATCGGTGTAATATCGTGTGATCCCAAACGGCTTTAACAGCTCTTTGAGCTTCAGAAATACCTCATCTTTGCGGCGCCCAAAGACGTACGCCAGGACTGTACCACTGCGGTGATCAATCGCGTGCCAGAGCCAGCGCTGCTGTTGCTTCTTACCAACAAACGACCACTGCTCATCGACTTCGGCCTCATCTGCGATCCGAATGATAACCTCCACCTTACCCGGCTCTAACAAGGCGAGCAGACCATGGTTCACATTGCTGAGAGTCGACGCTTTTTTTTAAGCTCGTTGATGACTGTCGTTGGGCTGATCTTCAGTACCTTCGCGGTATCCCGAATCCCACTCCCATTGAGCGCCATGTCGATAATTTGCTCTTTGATATGAGGCAAGCGCCCGTTGTAGGCCGGATCAAGGACGAAGGAACGGTGAGCGCAGTCGCTCTGTTGGCAGCGATAGCGTTGTTTGCCGGTTTCGGTTTTGCCGCCCTTGATGATCTGGTCGCTTTGACAGTGAGGGCAAAGCACGGGAATGAGTACCATGGACCTCTCCTTTCAATGAGGGGCTCAGCATGGCATACTCACTGATGAAAGTACAGATCTGAAACACGACCAACTTGTCAACACCCGGACGAGGGCTACTGCGTCGGTCCTCACCCCGACCAAGCGCCACGGTAACTGGGAGGTCCGTTCACGGTGATGGCGTGAGATCGGTCCACTGCCACTGGCGGCCATAGGTGCCATCCTCGAGCTGGACCCAGGAGCCCTCGAAGATCCGCTCACCCGCCGTGCGGCCGAACACCGCGATGTAGTTCTGGTCGGTGTAATCCACAACCACCATACTATCGGTGCGGAAGTCCGTTCCGTCTGGCGACTCGTACACCATGTCCCAGTGCCAATCGAGGCGCTGTTGCTGCGGGTGCCAAGTGGACCAGAGGTGGATCATCTGGCCCGGCTGGTGCTCATCGACTCCCGAGGTGAGCGGTGAGGTATGGCCGAACACGTTGACGCGCATCTCGTTGCCGAGCCACCATACTGCCGCGGAGGTCAACTCGAACCAACGGCGGTGTTCGATGCCCGTATGTGCCGCGAGTCTCTTCCACCCGTCGCGGTTCCATCCGTTCCGGTCCATCGTCCGGGCCCACACGCGGTAGCCCAGAGGCTCGTAGCCACCGCCGCCGCTATAGTCCCGGTACTCTGCGACGACGAGCACGGTGAGGTTGAGATCGCCCGTGGAGGGATTCACGTAAGCGATTGGCAGGGGTGCCCCGATGATCGTGTTCCGCCAGACGTGCTGGTCATCACAGTTCGCGCCGAGGCCGCCGCAGATCAAGGGCCCGCGCCCCGTGGGGGGGGACCCGAGGTTCTTCCACACCGCCTCGTCGCCCTCGATGTCAATCACGTAGATTCGATCGCGACCGTCGGCGGCGAGGTCCAATCTGCCACCGGCGACGCGTGCCTTTGCAAACACCATGGCGCGATCGTCGTCGATCGGAACCGCGCCCTGCGCACCGATCTGGAAGTCGACGATGGCATGGTTGGGCTCGACGTGGCGCCCCTCGAAGTCGTGGTGAGTGTGGAAGCTCCACGGGCCGCCTGCGCGTCGCATCTCCATGAGCCTGATCTCGAGACCGCGGTGGTTCGTGACGAACGAGCCGATGCCGAAGACCTGGATGCGGCGCTGCCCGTCGACGACGCGAGAGATCGTCGCACGTGGATCGAAGTCGGGCGGTGCAAGGAAGTAAAGCTCGGGCTCAACCGCGAGGGTCGCGGCCTGGGGCTGGACGCTCGTGCGACCCGAGGCGTGCAACGCGTAGAGCTTGCCGGACACCCCGACCTGGGGAACGTCGGCGAGGTCGCGATGGCCGACAAAGCTCAGCGCCTCCGGCATTCCGGTATCGTCCTCGCTGACGGCGAGGGGAATGGACGGCGTCCAGGCGGAGGGCGGTACCCCATCGGTCGTCGGGTCGGGTAGGGACATCCAGTCGGGTCTCCAAAAGCCCAACGGCTGGGCGAAGGTCCGGTACCAGTGCGTCTCTTTGAGTCCGCTCTCGGTGGCGACCCGCAGACGAATTACCGACCGGGGATGGACGAACTCGGCGGTGGGGCCGAGCAGACCTTGCCGTGGGATCGCATACTGCACGGCTCCTTCCGGATGCTCCACGACCGCACGTGGCGTATAGTCCAGCGTGGCATGTGCGCCGCTGCGCACCCCCGAAACGAGGGTTCCGTAGTAGGTCTCCTGCTCTACGCAGCGATCCGCCCTCAGGCCGAGAAGGCCCGAGGTCTTCGCACAGAGGACGAGATCCTTCGCCACCACACGCTCCCCGCTTCCATCACACGCCCAGTCGAGCTGGATCTGGCCGCTCTGTCGGCACAACGCCGCTTGGTGGAGCGCCTTGTCGCTCACGGCGTCTTCCCCGGACGGGCACCCCTTGGCACGCACCGCGAGCAGCCCATCCTTGCTCGCACACAGCGCCAGCTCCAGATCGGCGTGCTGCTGATCGCGTTTGTCACACGTCTTCTTGACGAAGATCGCGCCGAAGTCGGACGCGCAGGTGTCGATTTCAACCTTGCGCGCGATTGGTGCGGCGTCGGCCGACGCAGGCATCAGAGCCAGGACGACGAAGCGAGCCCAGGCCTTAATCGGAACGGATTCCCCTCCAGCGCCTGGCACGGGCCCCACCGTCAACGCCAAACCGAGCAGCGTCCCAGCAAAGGTGGCGATGCGTCGGATGGTCATCAGGTGCCAGATCGGGGTCAAGGCAGCCGCCAGCCAATCGACCGCACTCGCGACGGCTTCGTAGAGGAGATCAGGCGTGATCCGCGTCATATTGTCAGGGGGATTCTTGGGCATGGCAAGGACTCCTCTGCTGCCCGTCTCAGGCAGGTTCAGGGGATACGGAACTCCGGTCAAGTGATGCGCTCAGCAACGCCTGGATAGTGTGAGCCGATTGGAACCGGGAGAAAGCTCCCGTATCGTGTGCACCCTTTGGTCTTGACGGAGCTGTTGAGTAGGTACGGGCTTACTATAGCCTTTGATGAGCCGGTTGTTCTGTGTCTCGAATCACATACCGTCGGTGATCGGAGTCACCGTACCATGTCGCCTTGAAACAGGATGGCGGGTCGCGTCCAGGAAACGTGCGGTGGAGGGGTTTCACATGGGTTGGATCGAGGATATTTCAGCGGGGTTGGTCGGCTAGTGCCGTTTGGCTCACGCGCGTAGCTTATCAGACCGTTACACGTCATAGGGTCAAAATATTGGTAGTGCTACACAGGTAATGCTCGATCAGGAACGCCCCGCATAAATACCATTGATTTTCAATATGTTAAGAAGTCGCGTTTTCCAGCCAGCATTACCTGTATAGCACTACCGTATAGCACTACCTCAGACGGTGCCCAAAGGGGCCGTTACAATTACCCGCAGGCCTTGGGGACACGACCCAGCGGTATGGTCGCCCGCTCTTTGATCACGTTGGGCATCATAGACAGTGATCAGGCGTACGTCTGCCGCTTTGAGAACCCAGCGAATCGGTATACAACTGACACGGTGAGCGCACCAGGCGTGCCAGAGAGGCATGCGCGCCGGCCTTTCATTGTGGAATTATCACTCTATGCTCGTGTTTATTGACGATTCAGGCGATCCGGGATTTAAGCTGGACAGGGGGTCGAGTGCGTTTTTCGTGATCGTACTGGTGATCTTTGATGACGATTTGGAGACGGAGAAGGCGGCGGTGCGCATCAAGGAGCTGCGGCGACAGTTGGGCTTTCCCGACCATGTGGAGTTCAAGTTTCATAAGTCGAACAGGAGCGTGCGTGAACAGTTCCTGCCCGGCGCCTGGACGCCCAGCAGCGCCTCAGCACGCAGCTCGCCGGCGGGGGGCAGGGGCTAAACGGTGGCGGCGCGGGGACGAAAAGGGCGTGTCTAAATCCTATCCGTCTGGGCTGATTGGCGGCGGTGGCTACCCACAGGGCGCGGAGACTCGTGGTGTCAAGCAGGGCAGAGGAGGCGTCGGGCTGCGGGGCAGAAAGGGGCATTGGAAGGCGCTGTCTCTGGTTTAAGGATCGACGACTCACGTAGGTGCAGACGGCATCATATAGCGCCGACCCCAAAGGTCGCGTATTATATCATGCTGGCCAAGCGAGGCGATATGAATAGAGTGCAATCTACCAGGCGCGCTGTCGTTACACAAGCCATCGCAAACGGTTTAGCGAGCCCCATGGTCCCTGGCGCTTTGCGGTATAGTCAACGGTTTCATACACGACCAGGTGCACAGAGGCTGTCAAACCACAGGGCAGCGTGGTGCTATACTGCAGCACATGTCTGGCATCCAGCCACGACAATCCGTAAGCTCTACGTGTCCCCACCCGTCACACCCAGACAGAAGGAGATTTCGATGATCCAGGGGGTAACGCAAATCGTGATCGCAGTCAAAGACTTGGAAGAGGCAATCACATCCTACGAAGCGCTGGGCTTTCATCTCACGCGGCGCAGTACCAATGACACCTTGGGTATCAACCAGGCTTTTGTGCACATGGGAGATGGGACGGAAATTGAACTGGCACAGCCGTTTGATGCCAACTCGGCAGTTGGGCGCGGCTTAGAGCGCAAGGGTGAAGGCATGTATATGCTGTCCGTTGCGGTGGACGATGTGCCGGCAGCTGCCACACAGATGAAAGCAAACGGCGTGCAGCTCATTGAGAACGGCGACACCGTGTTCGTGCACCCCCGGGCAACAAAGGGGGTGCTGCTGCGGCTCAGTCCGAAACCATAGAGCCGTGGTCGAGATCTCTCGGGGGAGAAGACCGGTCGAGTTTCCCTGTAGTCAAAAAATTCGGTCGCGTACCTCGGGGCTACGGATAATGTGCCGAGACTTCTCCTAAGCCGTGTGAGAGGAGTTGGTACAACAACAGATGCGGTGCCATGATGCGGTCCTCTTCCACGGGGATGAAAGAGGACAATGTTACCGCATTCCCCACTCACGGATTATCCGTCAGCTAGCCATACACGACCACTGCCAGCGGTGCACCGAGATTTCTCGATTTGCTGTATGCGTATATGGGGGAGAAGCGGTGGCACAATCTGGTGACCGCCCAGATGGGCTTCACCCGCGTGGACAGCAACCGGTCAAGTATCATCGATCATGTGCTGGTCAATAAGGGCGCTGCGGTGGATCTGGCCTCCACCACGATCACCAGAGTGGTGCCCCGTGACAGCTCAGATGCCGGCTTCTCCGCATGGCGGCAGAGCTTCAGCGATCATTTTCCGCTCCTGTTCGAGTTGAAGGTGCTAAGCAGGGATAATGATGTGGACTGAGGAGGCGCGGCGCAGCCACCACGCAGGGGCTGTGCTATGATGCGGTGGCTAGCGGTGGGAGCACGATGCCTGGACGACCTCCTCGTGCAACAGAAGAGAGCAGAAGTGTTGCACTCCCCAGCATCCCCGCGCATGACAACGGCTGTAAATTTCAGCGCTAAATGTCCGGGGTTTGGCTCTTGGCCACTTATTGTGGAGTACAAATCTCTAAAAACGATTGGTAACCACTCAGGTTGCATACAGCACACGCTGCCTCAGCAAATCCAGATTTGCCCGCCCATACATCTGACGTTTCAACAGCTTCAGACGGGTCACTTGCCCCTCGGTTTGCCCGTTGCTGTAGGGAAGCTCCAACGCGGCGCGCACCGCCGACACGTCATGGCGAATCCCCTTTGCCAAACTCTTGAGGCTCGAATAGGCACTCGCCTGTACGCTCTCCAGCCAGTCCCCCAACTGATCCGACAACCGTTCGCGTACCATCTTCGTAAAGGTGTCGTTGAGCGTGGCGATCTGAGCAATCATGGAATCGTGCTGCTTTACTTGATCGAGTTGCTCCCGCTCTTCATCCGTGCGATCCCCGGCCCGACGGATCATGATATAGGACAACTCACGAGCGGTTAATGCAGCCGCCTCGCCTGATGCCGTTGGCTCTTGTGCTCTCTCACGTTCCAATTGGCGCGCTGCTTGCCCTCGGCGTAAAGGCGCCACGTAAGAGGCCACGCTCGCATAGGACCCCATACATCCCTGACCTCGCCACTCCCGCCAAAGATGCATGGCGTTGCGACAGCCCTCGGCCCAACGCTGTTGCACATGAGCCGCATAGGGGGCCAAGCTGTGACGGTCACCATGGCGGGGTTGGCGTTCCGGAAACCGACCCGCTTTGAACCAGCGTGTCACGGTCCGTTGACTCACCCCTACCTGATAGGCAATCACCGCCTGGGGCAGCCCTTTTTGCCTGAGCTCACAGGCCTGCTCGTACTGGTCCAGACGTTGGCTCCGGCGGCGTTGTCGCAACACCTCGGCACGACGTCCAGAAGGGGTGTTGGGGTAAATGGGAGGCGGCGCTGGCTCCGGATGGGAGGGTGAAGTCGCAAGGTCCTCCCCCTCAGTCTCGATGGGGGCAGACCACGGAAGCGTTGGTCGCAAGTTGAACTCCGTTTCAACGGCCTCGCGTAGATTATTGCTCAGGTGCCAACGGTCGGCGACCTGAGTGGCCTGCGGTGCTCCTTCCTTCACCCCCGAGGCGTAAGCTTCGGCACGATCTCGGGCCACGACCTTCACCTCGGGATGGGATGTCATCCAGGTAGCCACGGTATCAGCGGTACGATCTGGCAGCAAGTCCACGGGCCGATGTCTCTCGAGATCAACGATGATGGTGCCGTAGGTATGCCCTTTGCGCTTGGCCCAGTCGTCCACGCCTATCACTTCAGAGACGGCTGCCTCAGGCGGGACAAAGCGGCGGATACGCCGAAGCAGGGTATTGCGGCTGCCCGGTAAGCCTTGCTTGATCAAGCGGCGCGCCCCCGAAGACCCGCCCAACGCGAGCCCGATGTCGGTCTGCATGGCATTGAGGCGGGCCGTGGTGCGCGCATAATACGGCGCCAACTCGGATAAGCGCTCGGTAAAGGTCTTGCGCTTACAGCTCGGTGTCTGACACCAGAACCGCCTCACTTGCAAGTGGAGCTGAACCGGTGTCACGGCCCAGGACAGGTCCGACAAGGTACGCCAGTAGCGCCCGTGGACCCGGGAGGTCGTGTGTACACAATCGGGACAGGTCGCCTTGGGTTCGGTCATCGTCACCTTAATTAGCAGGCCGGTCTCTTCAGCGCTGACACCCTCAATGCCGAGCGACTCCGAGGAGGGGGGAAGAAGGAAATCGAGCAGGTCGTTTAATGTCATCGGTGTCCTCCTGGCTACCCAGGCTAGGTAGCCGATCCGGTTGTCCATATAGGAACACCGTGACATGAGACGCATTTATTTTGTAGCTATTGCTTTGAGGGCTCCACACAAAGTGGCCAAGAGCCGGGGTTTTTCGGCATTACATGTCCGCTTAGTTGGTTTCGATAACCAACGAGCATCCGGTCGTCTCCTAGAACTCAATTTGGTATTGGCTTTTCGGAGAAAAGGTTTCAAGAGAACGTTTTAGGAGGTATTTCGAGGGCGTTTTTGAGGAAGAAGGAGGGCAGGGGTTGGGCCTCCCGAAAACCCTCGTTTGTGAGAGGCCCGTGAGACAAATCGGACCGGCGGGGCATTCGAACCTCAACCGCTCAGAGCGAATGTTCGAGATCGCATAGTACGTGACCTTGGCCGCAAAATATGGCAGCATTGCGCCGAACCATACCATTATCCACAGAAGCGCCGAAGGAGGCAATTACCCGCAAGCGGGCAAGGATGCATTCAGCTTAGCGGGCAAGCGTGCAGGTTTGTCGGCATCATGAGGCATCGGTGCAATAGTTTCGTCAGGTCGTGTATGCCTTATTGGATGGATTCACAGGGAGAGGCGCAACTGTGGTATGGTGGAGCACCCAGAGATACACGCATCAGGAGCGGTACGGGTCGTGCGAGGTGCGTCGTCGAGAGCTGGCGATGTCTGCCGATCAGGCAGGTAGGCGGTACAAACGATCCAGGCACGCAGGATACCTACTCGGTGGAGAAGGAAAAACGGTATGCAACGAGTAATGGGTATCGTCCTCGTGTTCCTGCTCGGAGCCATGCTCACAGGAGTCAGGGCAGAGAGCGAACACAGTAGCGCGGTACGCGCTGCGGTCCAAGCTTTACTGACGGCATTCAGCAATAAGGATGTCGATGCAATGGCCCCGTATCTCCTCCCCACCGTCGAGGGCTATGCCACAGACGGCCGCTTCAGGGTCGCAGGCTTTCAGCCTCACGTGGTGCGCGACGCCTTTGCCGAGGGCTTTACCTCGGCGGTCCGCATCCGTAAGGTGCAGGTCCAGGCGTTTGAGTATTCCGCGTCTGTGCGCATTGCTCTCGAAGGCACCGTGACCGACAGCAGTGGGGAGACACAGAGTGGCCCCTGGTCCATGATCCAACTGTGGAGCAAGGACAAGGGAACGTGGAAGCTGGAACATTATCACGGCTTTCCGTTGCTCCCCTGGAAGCTCAGTGCCGCCAAAGCCCTGGGCCATGCCACCGACGCCCTGGAGCGTTTCCGGGATGTCGCCGTAGCTCAGGCGGAGGGCTATGTGAATTACAGCGGCCGCGATACCTTTATGATGGGTGAACACTGGGTCAACCGCAACATCATCGGGCAGTGGTGTGAGCGCACCCGCCCCTCCCATCTGCAATATTTGGTGATTGCTGGGAAGCGCACCCTCATTGGGACGGGGTATGTCTGTGGTCCCACCTCTCTCCAGGGGTGGAGCATCAAGGGGACGGC
>CAJIAL010000428.1_pt1 | contig 10985 bp, 7 predicted proteins | sample 9199091 | NCBI WGS metagenome assembly CAJIAL01 (sample SAMEA7708270, study PRJEB35096) | sediment metagenome | biome: marine neritic benthic zone biome [ENVO:01000025]; feature: sediment [ENVO:00002007]; material: shallow marine sediment [ENVO:03000034] sea grass bed [ENVO_01000059] ... | reverse complement strand
GTGGTAAATTGCATGATGCCGATAAAAATGGGTAAGCCGGTAACGCCCTGCACAATGACGTCACCGGTCTGGGCATCGTAAAAGCCATTGGCCCGGTCGTGGCCTTCCGAGATCGTGGGCGAAAACGCTGCCCGCTTGAGGGTCAGGTCCATTTCCTCGGCGATTTGCTCCAAACCGCCTTTGACTACGGCCAGGGTGATGGGGTCAAGTTGTGTCGCAGACATGGCGAGAGCTCCTTGATTATTGATCAAGCGTTGTGTGCGTGAGGATCAGATTGCCAGCGGTATCCACATGAATCGTCATATCGGGTTCGACCAGAGTCGTGGTATCGGCTTGCTCAATGACTGCCGGGCCGGTAAAGGTTGCCCCACGCGGCAGACGGTCGCGCTGGTAGATTGGGCATGTGACAATCTCACCGTGCATGAAGACGGACCGTGATCCTCGCCTGGCGGATTCTAAGGAGGCGTCGGCGTCGGTTGTGTCTGGAGCCAGCGGCGGGGTCGGTCGTACTCCAATGACTGTGGTGCGGATGGTATTGACCTTGATGGGACGATTGCCCAACGTGTCTCCATACTGGGTGTGATAACTCGTTTCAAACGCCGTGATAATCTCGTCGCGACTCAGCGTCGCCGAAGGAAGTGGGGTACGCACTTCATGAATTTGCCCGTCGTAGGCCATATCGGCCTGGAACAGCGCCTCGACGCGTTCGATATGAATCCCCTCTTCCCGCAACAGGTCTTGTCCGGCATCGAATTGCTGCTGAAACAGCCCGTGCAGCTCGGGCATGTCGAGATCGTCAACCCGCCGGTTGATGGTCTGGACGAAATCATGGCGCGCGTCGGCCATAATACAACCCAAAGCAGAGGTCAGCCCGGGGTAGTACGGCACGATCACCTTGCTGAGCGTCAATTCACGTAGGAGCGCACCGGCGTGCAGTGGTCCCCCGCCGCCAAAAGCCACCAGGACGAAATCGCGGGGGTCATGACCGCGTTCGACGGAAATCATGCGAATGCTCCCGGCCATTTTCGCGTTGGCGACTGCGACAATAGCATTGGCAGCTTCAAGTGGAGAGAGACCGAGTGGAGTGCCGATATGTTCGGCAATGGCCTGCTCGGCGCAGGTGACATCAAGGCGCCATTCTTGATTCTGTCCCAAAGGGGCTGCGGCATTAATCCGGCCGAGCAGAAGATTCGCGTCGGTTACGGTCGGCACGGTCCCACCCAGACCATAACACGCCGGGCCGGGATCGGCACCCGCGCTCTGCGGACCGACTTGAAGCAGGCCGCCCCGGTCAATCCAAGCGATACTGCCGCCGCCCGCGCCGATGGTCGTAATGTCGAGCATTGGCACCCGAATCGGCATGCCATAGCCCAACTCGATTTCACTTGTGGTGGCCGGCTGACCCTCTGCTACCAGGGCAATATCGAGGCTGGTGCCTCCCATATCACAGGTGATGATGTTGTGATACCCGGCGCGTTCGGCAATGGCCTTGGCCGCGATCACTCCTGCAGCGGGCCCTGAGAGAATGGTGTTGACCGAAAACCGGCGGGACACGTCAAGGGACATGACGCCGCCGTTAGACTGGATGAGGAGAATATCGCGATGGTACCCCTTGGCAGCTAGCTGCTCGGCGAGAGAGCGTAAGTAGCGATCGATCAAGGGCTGCACATAGGCACTTGCCGCCGCCGTGCTGGTGCGTTCGAATTCGCGGAATTCGGGCAACACTTCCGAGCCCAGGACGATATACGGGTTGGGCCACACACGTTCGAGGACCTGGCGCGCGTGCAGCTCGTTGGCAGGATTGGCATAGGCGTGCAGGAAGCTGACGACTACGGCCTCGACACCTTTGTCCAGCAATTCGCGGGCTTTCGTTTCGATCTCTGCGTCGTTGATCGGTTGCAGGATGTTGCCTTGATAATCACTGCGTTCGGTCACATCCAGGCGCTTATCCCGTTCGATCAGCGGGGCAAATTGTCCTTTCAAACCGTACGTATCCGGCCGGTCGCGGCGCCGCAATTCCAGCACATCGCGGAATCCCGCCGTGGCCAATAAGCCGCACACCGCGCCACGCCGCTCCAACACGGCATTCGTCGCCACGGTCGTGCCATGCACGATGATGTGCAACGACTCTAGCGGTACATCTAAGGCGGCGAGTCCGTGTAGGAGGCCTTGGGACTGATTGGCCGGGGTAGAGGGGACTTTGGAGGTCGTGACGGCGCCGCTCGCTTCATCAAAAAGCACGAGATCCGTAAACGTCCCCCCGACATCAATGCCGACAATACGCATAGGGTTGCCTTCCTGGTGTCATCAACTGCGATGTACTCACGATAGAACTGATGCCGCATGCCAGGTGAGCACTATAGCAAACAAGTGTATGGCATGCATACTACTGTTGCGCAGACTGCGGATGACCATCGGCTTGACTCGGTGAGAGGGGTTCCATACACTGGATGACTCTTCCATCCTGACACGGCACTGTGCTGCCCACAGTATCCTCCGGCTGAGAAAGCGCCTGAGCCGGTCGCGATTGTTTCGGCTGAGTAGCAATGGGAGATAATGATGGTTGATGAGCTCGCAGGACTACCCGAGCAAGAAGCCCTGCAACGTCTGGTCACGACGCGTTATGGAAGTCGTTTGACCTCAGAAAGTGCCGAGGCCGTGCGGCAAGGCGTGGAAGGTATTGCGCGGGCCCTTACCGCGTTGCGTGCGGTGCCTTTGGCAAATGATGACGAGCCGTTCGCGGTGTTTCAGCCCTATCGTCAGGAGGAATGACGGTATGGCCCAGGACATCGTGTTCTGCTCACTCCGTGAGCTCAGTGCTCGCATTCACACGCGCGAGCTCTCCCCGGTCGCGCTAACCACCCTGTTTCTCGATCGTCTCGAACGTCTGGGGCCACGCTATAATGCCGTGGTTACCGTCACGGCTGAGCGGGCTCTGGCACAAGCCCAACGCGCCGAGGCCGAGCTCGCGGCCGGATACTCACGCGGCCCGTTGCATGGGATTCCTTATGGCGCTAAAGACTTGCTGGCGACGTCAGATGGTATTCCAACGACGTGGGGCGCTGCGCCGTTTCGTGACCAGACTTTTGCGTATAATGCCACCGTGATCGACAAATTGGAAGCAGCTGGCGCCATTTTGGTGGCGAAACTTGCTATGGTCGAGTTGGCCGGCGGTATGGGGTACCTGCAGCCCCATGCCTCGTTTAGCGGTCCGTGTCGCAATCCCTGGGGCCACAAGGCGTGGACAGGAGGATCCTCCAGTGGTTCCGGAGCCGCTGTGTGTGCCGGACTCGTGCCTTTTGCTCTTGGTTCCGAAACCTGGGGTTCTATTCTCGGGCCGGCGAATCATTGCGGTGTTGCAGGGCTACGGCCAACATACGGCCGCGTGAGCCGCTATGGGGCTATGGCCTTGTGTTGGACATTGGATAAAATCGGGCCGCTGTGTCTCACCGCGGATGATTGCGGGCTCGTCCTCGAGGCCATAGCGGGTCCGGATGCTCAGGATTCAACAGCGAGTGAGCGACCCTATGCGTACGACGCTGCACCTGTCGATCGGCGCCGACGTATTGGTGTGCCTGGCGGGATTACCGATGATGTGGACGATATCGTCAGACAGCACTTTGCACACGCCTTAGAGGTCCTTGCGGACCAGGTGACCATCGAAGAAATAGCCTTGCCGGATTTCCCATACGAAGCCATCACCCGCACGATTCTCTTTGCCGAGTCTGCCAGTGCTTTTGACGACTTTATCGAACAGGGCAAGACGGCTGAACTGACCGCGCCCGAAGACCACTATGGCCCCTACGCCCGCAGTGCCATCCTCGCGACGGATTACATTCGTGCCCTGCGTTTGCGGGGAGTGGTGGCGCAACGCATTGACGCCCTCTTTGCCGGGGGACTCGATGCACTGGTGGGCCCCACACGGGCGACCCCTGCAACCGGTATCGACGAGCCTTTCCGTGGTGTCTTGCATGGCAACGCCTCGGATATCCTGGGAGCTCTCGGCAACGGCGCGGGCTTGCCGGCTATTTCCGTCCCGAACGGCTTTACGCCGCAGGGACTGCCAACCGGGATCCAATTCATGGGGCGCGCCTATGACGAAAACGCCATTATCGCCTTAGCGCGGAGTTATCAGAATGCCACCAACTGGCACCAGCGCCATCCCCCGGGGGCGATTGTGACCTAACTTTACTGCCGTGTGACCTGATACCCTACATATCTTCCAAGGGCACAATGGCGTAAAATCGTTGCTGCTCGCCTATTACGCGCGTGATGTGGCCCTGGCCAGTCAGATCTTCCGCCAGTACGACGTCACCTGGTTTGGTGCGCATGGTGGTACCGTCCCCGACTTCGATTTCGGCTTCACCTGCTAAGGAAATGGAATACTGCCGTCGTGGTGCACAGTGCCAGCTGAGTTCGTATCCGGGCGGGGAGACACGAAAGGTAAGGCCTTGCACGTTTTGGAGCGGTGTCCCTTCACCGTGAGCGCCTTCGGTGTCGAGAAAAGGCTGCATGGCTAACGGCATCTGCTCAATGTGCGACTGTCCATCATCACCGGTATAAATGCGTAGAATCGAGGGCATGGGCAATCCTTCCCGTTGTATACGTGACAGTTGAGCGCGTTGCGATTGTAGAGGGGGTGCGTTGGCAAGTCCAACTCCTGGAGCATTTTTCATAAGAGATACACGTGCTTGGCATACAGACATCACGGCGTCCCCGGCACGATTCCACGCGACATCATTCCTTGCCGAGTTGTCACAGATCAGCACGACTCCTGCTGGTGTTGCTTGTCCTGTTGGGATGTGCAACTGCCGCCCCGCCCACTCCGCCACAGCAAGAACATCCCAGACACATTTACGTTGTCAGCCACGGTTGGCACGTGGGTATTGTCGTCCCCCGTGATGACATTCCGCCCCATCTGTGGCCGGAACATCGTGAGCTTCCCCCGTCCGTGTATATCGAGGTTGGCTGGGGTGATCAGGCGTTTTATCAGGCGCCGAAGGGCACACTGAGTCTTCTCCTCAGAGCAGCCCTCACGCCTACGCCTAGCGTGCTCCATCTCGTTTGGTTTGATCAGCCTGTGCCTCAGTACTTCCCGGCGAGTGAGATCATCGAAGTTGGTGTGACGCAACATGGCTTCGAAGCGCTGGGCCGATTTATCGCCACAGCGTACCACCGGGACGTACGTGGCACAACGGTCTCGCTTGGTCCTGGCTTATACGGGACCAGTGCCTTTTATCAAGCCCGGGGAAAGTATCATCTGTTCAACACGTGCAATACCTGGACCGCAAAAGCCCTGCGTGCCGCCGGCTGTGCGATGTCGTCGACGGGTATCCTGACAGCGTCACATATCATGGCGCGGGCGAAAACCTGTGGACGTCTTGTACGTCGGTTACGGTGAGGGCGTATCAAGTGTCGCTTCTCGCTCGTGCTCGGCACCAAGGGGCTTGCACAGCACGAGCAAGAGCGGCAGTAGGATCAAATCACCAAGGAGCGCCAGGATCATGGCAAACCCGGTGAGCAGGCCAAAATAGATCGTGGGGATGAAGTTAGAGAGGGTCAGGATCGAAAAACCCACGGTGATGGTGATAGACGTGTAATAAATTGCGCGTCCGATACTGCCATGACAGCGGATGACCGTTTGGCGGTAATCGGGATTGCGCGGGAACTCGTGCCTGAAGCGATGGATATAGTGAATCGTGTCATCGACGGCGATACCGATCGTGATAGCGGCGATGGTGATCGTCATCATGTCCAGCGGAATATCCAGCCACCCCATCATGCCCAGGATGGTCAGGGCGGAAAACACGTTGGGAATCGTCGCGAGCAGCGCGATATACAGATGACGAAACAGCAGCAAGAACATACACAGTATAGCGAGAAATACCAGTCCAAGCGTCAGAATCTGTGAGCGATACAGGCTATGGAGCATGTTGTTATACAGCACGGCCATACCGGTGAAATGGATTCTGGATGCGGCAATCTGCATCTCGTCGACCAAAAACCGTTTGATCTTCTCGATCAGTTCCCCTCGATTGAGAGTCGGATTGGTTTCTTCAATGCGCATGGTGATGCGAATCTGGTTGGCGTCTGGCGACATATACGGATCGAGGAACTGCTTCCTGGCGTCTTCCGGGAACACCTTGCGGTAGATCGCGAGATCGTAATCATCCGGGACACGGTCGTTATTCAGGAACCGAACCATTTTCAGTGTCGTGCCCAGCGACAGGACTTTCCCGATCTGCGGCAAGGCTTCGAGATAATCGTGGATCTTTTCGACCACCAAAAGCTCGTCAGGGTGGAACCAATAGTTGTCTGCGTCCTCCCCTTCTCGTTTGAATGGATCCTTAAACGGCTCCTCTTCTTTTTCTGCTTCTAATTCCTTCAAGTACTCGTAGAACTTCGGATCCGCCTCGATGATGATGGACAGAGGGGTGGTGCCGCCCAGCTGCGTATCAATGACGCTCAATCCCCGGTAAATTTCCGTGGTTTTCTTAAAGTAGTCGATGAACCGGTTGTCCACCCTCAGCTGGAGTATGCCCACAATGCTATAGACTATGAGCACCGCAAAGACGGTGAGAATTGCGCCTCTGTGGCCGAGTGCAAACACAGCGATGGCGTTGGTCAAGCGCTTGGTAAAATCGTGACCCGAAATCGACGTCTTTGGGCGCATCCGTGCCAGGAACGACGGAAAAAAAATGAAGGAGACGACAAACGCCAGGGCAATGCCAAGCGTCATGATCCACCCGAAATCAATCACCGGCCGGATGCCACTGACTATCAGAGACATAAAGGCAACGATGGTAGTGACTGCCGTAAACAAACACGGCTGGAACATCAATTGGACGGTCGTGCGCACCAGCGTGGCTTGGTCCGCCCTGGGATCGTCCGCGTGTAATTCCCCGTATCGCACGATCAGGTGAATGGTCAGTGAGATAGTGATGATGATCAGGATGGAAATGAAGTTCGAAGAGATGACGGTGACCCGCCAGTCCAGCCAACTCAAAGCCCCCACGATCAGACACACGGAAATGGCGGAGGATAACAACGGCAGCAGCACCCAGCGGGCCTTGCGAAAGAAGAGCCACATGACGAGCACGATCAAGCAGGTCACCGCGATGCCGAAGCTGGAAATATCGCGCGCGATGAAATCGATCATGTCCGAGGTGATCATCGGCACCCCGCCCAGGAAGATTTGGGCGTGGCCACGGTAGCGGTCCAGGATGGCGCGCACCCTGGCAACGTCCGAGCTCTGGATTTCCAGGAATGACGTGAGGTACTGTTTGTACTCCAGGGAGACGTCATGCAGTGTTTGTGCCTCCGCATCCGTCAAACGGCCGAGTTCTCGCCGCTTGTCTCGCAGGTCGTTGCGCCTCTCGAGCAGAGAGAAATAACGCTCATCCCGCTTGAAATAGGCGAGCAAGACTGTGGTGTTGCCGTCTGGGCTGACCAGCAGTTTGCGATAGATCGGACTTTCAATAAACTCTCGGTGCGCCAGTTGTTTGTCGACACCGGGAGTGGCGAGCGTGCGCTTGTCACGCAATTGCCGCAGCGTGATCCTCGGGCTATTGAGTAACGGCACGTCTAGAATACTGACGACAGAAGTGATACGGTCCAGTTCTAAGAGGTCTTTTTTTAACGCCCGAAGGGTTGTAAGAGAATCGTCAGAGAGTAAAGCTCCGACAGGAGCGTACGTGATGATAAGAAACTCTTCAGTGCCATACAGCTTGCTGATGGCGCGGTGATACCGCAAGGCCGCATCATTTTCCAAGACCAACGAGTCAGCCGACGCATCCAGTTTGAAGTGCCGCGCTTGCAGGGCTGCAATCACTGTCAATACGGTAATAATCGCCATCCAGAGTCGTGGATGGCCTAATACGACTGTGTTGTACATGCGAAAAAGGAGGGTCGACATAGGTTGTGCCTACAAGTGGCCTGGGGCATGGTTCTACACACCCACAGGGAGCTCCGCGTGTTCCGAGGGGACAATAGTACCAGAAAGTATACCCGGGATCTTTCTCCTGTTGACATATCGAGATATCACGATATATTTGTACGTATGCAGACACACGCAAATATTCCCTCATTACTATCGCTAGAAGCATTGGCACAGGCAGCAGAGTGTTTACGCACACTGGCACATCCGGTGCGGCTACGGATGGTGCAGATGCTCCTACACGATGAGTACACCGTTGGGGCATTGGCTGAGGCATGTGGCATCCCGAGCCACATGGCTTCCGAGCACTTAGGACGGATGAAAGACCGAGGGTTGCTCCGTAGCGAGCGGCGAGGCAGACGGATCTATTATTCGATTGCCGAACCTGGACTTGCAGGCATCCTTGAGTGCATCGAGCACCGTTTTGGCCAGCAGACGTAATACAGGAGAGAACCATGCAAGCAACACAGCACAATCTGCCGACTATCGACGCCTCAACAGTACACGACTGGATGGCTGCAGGCGAAGCACTGCTCATTGATGTGCGTGAACCGGCAGAACACGCCGGCGAACATATCCCGGGCGCACAGTTGATGCCGTTGTCCGGATTCGATCCCGCACGAGTCCCCCAAGACCGTGGAAAGAAGGTGATCCTGCACTGTCTGAGCGGGAACCGTTCGAACCAAGCGGCGCAGAAACTTGCTGCTTCGGGGCGGGCGGAGATATGGCAACTGCAAGGTGGGATTGAGGCCTGGAAGGCCGCCGGGTATCCGACGCAAAAAAGCGCGCGGGCACCGCTAAGCCTGCAACGGCAAGTGCAGATGGTCGCCGGTTCATTGGTCCTTGCCGGCACACTCCTTGGCGCCTTCGTATCGCCATGGTTTTTAATACTTAGTGGCTTCGTCGGAGCCGGTTTAACCTTTGCCGGTATTACGAATACTTGTGGCATGGCGATGCTGCTCGCCAAACTGCCTTATAACCAACGTGCCTAACACTATCCAGTAGAGTGGGAACCCTGTTGGCGCGTTAGTTGCTGCTCCATGTCAGCGATAGCCAGCAGGGTTTTGAGCACCGCATCGGGATTGAGCGAGATGCTGTCGATCCCCTGCTCGACGAGAAACTGTGCGAACTCCGGATAGTCACTCGGCGCCTGGCCACAGATACCGATCTTGCGCCCCTTGGCTTTCGCGGCTTTGATGACATGTGTAATCATCGTCATCACCGCCGGGTCACGTTCGTCGAAAATATGGGCGACGATTTCCGAATCACGGTCCACCCCCAAAATCAGCTGTGTGAGATCATTCGATCCAATTGAGAAACCGTCAAAGATGTCCGCAAAGGCATCGGCCAGAATAACGTTACTGGGGATCTCACACATCACATAGACTTCCAAACCATTGTCCCCACGCGTGAGCCCGTGCGTGGCCATCTCCTCTAATACTTTCCTCCCTTCCTCGATCGTGCGGCAGAAGGGAATCATCAGCTTGAGATTGGTCAATCCCATCTCGTCACGGACTTTCCGCATGGCCTGACATTCCAACGCAAAGCCCTGCCGATAGCGCGGGTCATAGTAGCGTGACGCGCCGCGAAAGCCGAGCATCGGGTTTTCCTCGGTGGGTTCGTAGCGACGTCCACCGATGAGGTCGGCATACTCGTTGGTTTTGAAATCGCTCAGACGCACGATAACGTCATTGGGATAAAACGCCGCCGCAATCATGGCGACGCCTTCGGCCAAGCGGTCGACAAAGAATTGCGCTTTATCGGTATAGCCAATGGTGAGCGAGTCAATAGCAGCTTTCACCTCCGCGTCCTCTAGCGTGGCGTAGTCGAGCAAAGCTAGAGGATGCGCTTTGATACTGGTACTGACAATAAACTCCTCCCGTGCCAGCCCCACCCCATCGTTGGGAAGAAAAGACAGCGCGAAGGCTTCGTCAGGATTGCCAACGTTCATCATGACCTTGGTGTGTGGACGCGGCAGCTCGCCCAGTTCGAGCCGCTCAACATCAAAAGGCAGTGCGTCCTCATACACAAAGCCCGTATCGCCTTCAGCGCACGAGACCGTCACGACTTGCCCATTGTGTAACACATCGGTGCCGTTTTCCGTGCCGACGATGGCGGGGAGTCCCAATTCCCGACTCACAATCGCTGCGTGGCACGTGCGCCCGCCACGATTGGTGACAATGGCCGCGGCCCGTTTCATAATCGGTTCCCAATCCGGGTCAGTTTTGTCGGTGACGAGAACCTCTCCCTGTTGGAACGTGTGTAGCTGATGCGCATCCTTGATCACCCGCACTGGACCGTGGGCAATCTTTTCCCCCACACTGCGTCCACGGACCACGATCGTGCCGCGTTGCTGCAGCCGATAGACTTCGAGCACATCTCGCGTTTTTTGTGACTGCACCGTTTCGGGCCGTGCCTGCACGATGAACAATTCCCCGCTGTGGCCATCTTTGGCCCATTCCATATCCATTGGGGTAAACTGACCACGCTTGGCACTGTAATGGTCTTCAATCACGCAAGACCAACGCGCCAACGTGAGAATGTCGTCATCGCTGAGGGCAAACCGTTGCCGATCCGCCGGTGCAACGGGGACGTTCTTGGTCATTTTTCCGCCGCCGACGTCGTACACCATTTTCATTTCCTTGGTGCCGAGTCGCTTGCGCAAAATAGGCCGAAACCCTTGGGTGAGTGTTGGTTTAAACACATCGTACTCATCCGGGTTGACCGTGCCCTGCACGACATTCTCCCCGAGCCCATAGGCGGCGTTAATCAATACGGCATCACGAAAGCCCGTTTCAGTGTCGATGGAAAACGCGACGCCTGAGGTTGCGAGGTCAGACCGTACCATCTGCTGTATACCGATCGACAACGCGATGGAAAAATGATCGAAACCTTTGTCCGTGCGGTACGAGATGGCGCGATCAGTAAACAACGAGGCGAAGCAGCGTTGACACGCATCTAACAGCGCTGCATGGCCCTGCACATTCAAATACGTCTCTTGCTGCCCGGCGAAACTGGCATCTGGGAGGTCCTCGGCTGTAGCACTACT
>CAJIAL010000321.1_pt1 | contig 10989 bp, 9 predicted proteins | sample 9199091 | NCBI WGS metagenome assembly CAJIAL01 (sample SAMEA7708270, study PRJEB35096) | sediment metagenome | biome: marine neritic benthic zone biome [ENVO:01000025]; feature: sediment [ENVO:00002007]; material: shallow marine sediment [ENVO:03000034] sea grass bed [ENVO_01000059] ... | reverse complement strand
GGTTCGACTGCCAAATCAATTGTTTGTCATCCCAACTAAAATAGGCTTCACCATTATCACCGTCGAACGTCAGGCGCGTAATGTTGCGCAAATGCCGTGCCTCGCTCCCTGGCGCCTGTGCCCTCGCAACACCAAGCTCACTGCTTCCAGCCCAGCAAACAAGCACTAGGAACCACATACCATACCGACTCATCCTCGCCTCCTCTCCACTTCACGCGCCATATACACCAGTTACGCATCCATGTGCTGTAGCTTGTCCGATTTTTCCCCACCCCGCAACCGCCGTCCTGCTGCGAAGGAGGAAATTTTCTTCGTCCGATACATAAATTTTTCTTGACGTGAAGATGAGGATCGTTTATCTATCAACCGATAGGTAGACTCCCAACACAACAACAGGCAGTGCAGAGCACTTTTATATGTGAGCCATCGAAGAAAAGGAGAGCGCACATGGGTACCGGACGTTGGGCAGTGCCAACCAGTATGGACTCGGTTATGACATGGAATTACGACGTGGAAAACGTTGACCTGCGCGCCTTGTATGAAAAGGCGAAACGCGAGCAGTGGAACGCTACGACGCAGCTCAACTGGGAGCAGGATGTCGACCCGGAGAGCGAAGTGCTCGACGACAATATTAATCCGAACGTGGCGCTGCTGCGCGACTCGGATATCTGGCGCAAGATGACGCCGAAAGAACAGACCCAGCTACGCTATGAAACACTCGCCTGGAACCTGAGCCAATTCCTGCACGGCGAACAACTGGCCATCTTCGTGGCCGGCCAACTCGCCGCCGCCGTGCCGTGGATCGATGCCAAGCTCTATGGCGCCACCCAGGTGATGGACGAAGCCCGCCACACGGAAGTCTTCTATCGCTACCTGCATGAAAAAGTGCAAAAAGAATACGCCCTGTCCGACACCACACGCGGCATCTTCGAAAACATCCTGAACGAATCACGCTGGGACATTAAATACCTGAGTCTCCAGGTCATTCTCGAAGGCCTGGCCATGGGCCTGTTTACCCGCATGTACCAATCCGCTAAGGACCCGCTGCTGCGCGAACTCCTCCACTTCGTGCGGCAGGACGAAGCACGCCACTTCGCGTTTGGTGTCCTATCGCTGCGCGAGTTCTACGCCACAGAGTTGAGCGATGCCGAGCGGCGTGAACGCGAAGATTTCGCCTACGAGCTCTGCGCCACCATGCGGGGCCGCACGTACCCCAAAGAAGCCTGGGAAACCTTGGGATTGCCGGTGGACGAATGCCGCAAAGCCATGGGCGAAGCGGCACGCAAGAGCGATCTGCAACTGTCGTCGTTCACGCGCGTGACTGCAGCACTGAAAGCCATCGGCATGCTCCCCGAGCGCATGCGGTCGCATTATGCCGATATCGGCCTGCTGAAGTACGAAAACGCGGAACTCGAAGAGATTAAAGCCGTGCAGGCGGAAGGCATCGCCGCGTAAATCGCACCACTCACGGTCTTCAGGCGCCCCCGGCTACTTGCACATCACAGTCGGGGGCGTCGTGTTTGTGCTCGTCCTACACGCCTTTTCTCCTACTTTATCTCCCCTACGACCCGGCGTATAATGCGCCCATTCCGTTTTTCCCAGGACCAAGGAGAAGCTATGTCAGAGGAATCCCTCATTACTGATGAAGCGCGCGCCATGCTTGGACAGCGCTTGGGTGAACCGCAAAGCGGTGTGGTATCGCAACGCGAGATGCAGCGGTATGCACATGCCGTTGGTGACGACAACCCGCTCTATTTCGACGCCGAATACGCCCGCGCCGCGGGCTACGAGGATGTCATTACCCCGCCGCTGTTTTTCGAGTTTCCGTTACGGGAATCCTTGCCGCTGTCCGAGCTGCGTGTCGATGGTATCGCCAAGGCCCGGCAGGCGCCGATTCCGCTAAAAGTCGAGCGGGTGATGGCGGGTGGGCAGGAAGTCGAATTTCTGCAACCGATTTACCCGAACGATACGCTCACGGCCGAAACCCGCTTGGTGGACGCGACGGAGAAAACCGGCCGCTCCGGACGCTTTGTGCTGGTGGTGCGTGAAACGACCTACACGAATCAGCACGGCGCCGTGGTGGTGAAAAGTCGCAGCACAAGCATCGTGCGGTAGATAGCAACGAGGAGTTGGAGCATGGTCAAGCAGGAAGTGTATTTTGAAGATGTTGCGGAAGGCATGGAGCTGCCGCCGATGGAGAAGCATCCCACCACGACACAGCTCTTCGCCTTCAGCGCCGCAAGCTGGAATCCGCACCGTATTCACTACGATAAAGAGTACGCCGCGGTCGAAGGACACCCCGATGTGCTGGTACACGGTCCGTTGCACGGCGGGTTCCTGGCGCAGTACATTACGACGTGGATGGGGCCGCTCGGGCGCCTCAAAAAGCTGCAATTCAGCAACCGGGGCCGTGCCTATCCAGGCGAACGCCTGACGTTTCGCGGCACAGTGATCACCAAGTATGAGGAAAATGGCGAACACCTCGTGCATTGTGAGATCCGGGAAGAAAACGAGGCCGGCGAAATAACGGTCCCGGGCAGCGCCGTCGTTGCGCTGCCGTCACGCTAACAACACATTATCAGCAAAGGAGAGGGGCATGGCACGCGTCACCCAACTGGGGTATCTCGGCATTGGCGTCAGCGACATGGCCACGTGGGAGCGCTTTGCAACGCACACGCTCGGGTTACAACTCGGCGAGCGGGACGATGACGGCACGGTCTTTCTGCGTATGGATGAGCATCACCACCGCTTCGCGCTCCATCCACACGGCAATGACGACATCACACATGTCGGGTGGGAAGTGGCCGATGAGCACGCCCTGCGCGAAGTCACCGAGCAGTTGCGCGCCGCCGGTACCACCGTTACGCCGGGCACCCCCGACAAAGCCCAGGCGCGTCGTGTCGTCGAGCTCATCGCCTTCAACGATCCGAGCGGCATACCGACGGAAGTATTCTACGGCCCGATGCAGAGCTACAACGCTCCGTTCGTCTCCCCACGCCCGATTTCCGGCTTCGTCACCGGAAACATGGGACTTGGGCACATCGTCGTGGCCGTGGACGATCTGGACGAAAGTATCACCTTTTACCGCGACGTGCTTGGTTTGCGTATCAGCGATTTCATTCAGCTCGAACGCCCACCGGGCAACAAGTTTCGCATGGCGTTCTTCCACTGCAACCCGCGCCATCACTCCCTGGCGTTCATGGCGATGACATCGACCAAACGGCTCAATCACTTCATGCTGCAAGCGCAGTCGCTCAACGACGTTGGTTCGACCTACGATCTGTGCCAGGAACAAGGTGTGCCGATCGCCCGCGCCCTCGGCAGGCACACCAACGACCATATGGTTTCGTTTTACCTGCAAACCCCCTCCGGCTTTCAAGTGGAATATGGTTGGGGCGGTCGAGAAGTAGACGACGACACCTGGCAGGTGCAGCAGCACACCTCTGGCAGTATGTGGGGCCATCATGCCGTACCGGCGCCGATGGGCTCCGGGGATTAACGTAAAGACCATAGGGGGCTGCACATCCGCGTATCGGACAACTCTCGTGCAGCCCCCTGCTTCACTCTCGCCTTACATCGACATGCAGTGTGGCATCACCGCCTCCGCAAAGCGGCGCATCGACGCGTCGACCATATCAAGCTCCGGCCCACCGAAATTCATCAAACAAGCAATATGCGAGATGCCCAGCTCGGCGTATTGATGGATCAACTCGATACACTCCGACGCCTCGCCGAGAATAAAATGCTGCCGGCACGTCTCCTCATATTCCCGCCCCTGGTTGTCCAATCGCTGAATGTCCTCGTGCCCCCAACTGTCGTACAGATGCAAGAAATGCTCGGCGAAAAATTGCTCCGCCTGTACCTTCGCCGCCCGATCTTTCACTACATGCAGAACACGGTTGATCGCAATCACTTTTGCGTCGGGATCCCCGCCGACGTCCTGCACGGCATGGCGATAAAACGGGATACGCTCGCGGATTTGTTCTAACGTAGACCCCGCACTGAGCACGTAGCCATCTCCCCAACGCGCCGCCCGGCGAATAGCGGCATTGGCCAGAGCACCAACGTAAATCGGCGGCGCCGGCTGCTGTACCGGTTTGGGAAAGAGGGAAAAATTCTCCAAGCGGAAATGCTCACCCTGCAGGGTCACCGGGTCCTGCGTGAACACCTTACGCAGCAACTCCAAGCCCGCACGCATGCGCTTGCCACGTTCACGCAGCGACACGCCGAAAGCGTTGTACTCATCCTTGGCATATCCGGCACTCACGCCCAGAATCACCCGCCCGTTCGACAGCACATCCACCATCGCCGCCTCCTCCGCCACACGTAGGGGGTGATACAACGGCAATAGGACCATGTTCGTGCCTAACGCCACGCGCTCGGTGTGATGCGCCAGCACGGCCAGCGTCATCAGCGGCGCCGGGTAGGTCATGCCTTGAGAATGATGTTCGTGCACCCACAGCGTGTCAAAACCCAACGCTTCGGCCAGCCGGGCCTGGTGCAACATGGGTTCGTAGGTGGGATACGCTTGAGTTGGGCTAAAACCAAAATGCATCATGACGATCCTTGCGTAGGTCAATCTGATCGGGTCTCACGTGTTATAGCTCGGCGCCTTCACCCCCCATCCCGCAAACGAAACGGTCTAAGGTCGCCGGGAATCGCGAGCGTCGCTTCGGTCACGGCTTGAATCTCCGCCGGCGTCCACTCGGGCGCGTGCTCCCGTAACGTACAACCTGCCGGGGTAATCTCGAACAGCCCCAGATCTGTCACAAGCAGTGTGACAACGCCAGGGGCCGTGATCGGCAAACGACACTGGCGTAATACTTTCGGTTTGCCGTCGCGCGTTGTATGCTCCATAGCGATAAAAACTTGTTTGGCGCATGCCGCTAAGTCCATCGCCCCGCCGATGCCACCGCCTTTGCGCGTCGGAATACGCCAGTTGGCGAAATCGCCGTTTTCAGCCACCTCGTAGGCGCCCATAACCGTCACATCAATCATACCGCCGCGAATGAGCGCGAAGGAATCGGCGTGATGCACAATAGCCATGCCAGGCCGGGCAGTGACGTTTTGTCCCCCGGCGTTAACCAAATGCGGGTCTTCGCTCCCCTCATCCGCCAGTGGGCCATAGCCGATAACGCCGTTTTCCGAATGAAAAATAATTTCCTTGGCAGGGTCGACATAGTTGGAGCACAACGTCGGCATACCGACGCCGAGGTTGACGATCCAGCCGTCTTGAAATTCCATCGCCAGCCGGTCGCACATCGCCTGGCGCGCGAGTTTAGGTTTGTCTGTCATAGCGCGTCTCCTTATACATTACGCAAAAATACCATCGGGCGGGATGGGTACCAGTCGCTCGACGTACACCCCCGGCACATGCACGTGATCGGGATCAATCTCGCCGACCTCGACGATGGCATGCTCCACTTCCACAATCGTGATATGCGCCGCCATGGCCATGATCGGATTAAAGTTCCGCTGCGCCAGACGGAATTGCAGGTTGCCAAAAGTATCGGCTTTCCAAGCGCGAATCAGCGCGTAATCCGCAGGCAACGGATATTCCAATACATGCATGCGCCCGTTGATTTCCCGATGTTCTTTGTCTTCCGCTAGTTCCGTACCGACGCTCGTGGGCGTATAAAACGCGCCGATGCCTGAAGCCGCAGCACGGATGCGCTCCGCCAGGGTGCCCTGGGGCGTCAGTTCGGCGTCGATTTCGTCGTTGTTATACATCCGCACAAACGGCGTGACCCGCGACGGGTGGGTCGGCGCCGTGAAGGCGCAGATCATTTTTTGCACACGGCCGGCCTCGATCAAGGTGCCGATATCGATGCGCTCATCCAACGTGCCGGTGCTATTGGAAATACCGGTCAGTGCCGTCGCGCCCTGCCGGAGGAGTGCGGCTAGGAGATTTCTCGGAATACCCGTGTTGCCGAACCCGGGCGACATGAACGTAGCACCGTCCGGGATGTCGGCGACAGCCGCATCAAAATCCGGGTAGACTTTGTTCTTCATGCTCTGTACGTTCCTTTCGTCTCGACGATATCCTGGAAATAAGAAATACAAATCTTCCGCGCATGATACCATGAGCGCGAGCACAGAGCTTCCGGCACCACACCATCAGGCAGGGCTAGCGCATTTGGGCAACTGACTATCTTACAATAACTTAATTAAATTCATCAGGTTCGTGAATGCCCTAATCTGAGGGTTTCCCGCCTTGTTTTTAGGCGAAATTTTTTCATGTTCTTGCATAACTCACTGATTTAAAAAGGGAATTTTTAAACGCACTAGCCCTGCGTCGCTACATAACTGCGTAACAGCCGAAGCACGACACACGTTTCCCTCGGCAGAAATCTGGCATTTTTTTTGCATTCGTGTGGTGTTATTGAGTCGGCACTCCCTAATGCCGGTTGCTCAAGCACTACACCTGATCGCATGCATGGAGCCCGTGACAGCCGAGGACGTCTCCCGTCCACCTACTGCGCTTGCCTTCCTTCTCTATGCATTCCACCAGGTAGCGGACCTACGGCGTATCGCCGTCAAGGGCACAGGTCAGTTCTGGAGGATTTCTGTATGAAACTCAGGGTCATTCCGGTTGAGGGGTACGAAAAAGTCATCCGTTGCGACGACGCATGCAACGGTTTGACAGCCTTTATCTCCATTCACGACACCACCTTCGGCCCGGCGTTAGGCGGCGTACGCATGTGGCCCTACCTCTCTGAAAAAGAAGCCTTTATCGATGTCAATCGGCTTGCCAGGAGTATGACTTACAAATCCGCCGTCGCCGACACCGGCCTGGGTGGGGGCAAAGCCGTGATTCTCGGCAATGCGCATACCGACAAATCCGAGCGGCTGTTACACGCCATGGGCCGCTTCATCCATAGCCTCGGAGGGGTCTACATCGCCGGGGAAGACGTCGGCATGACCGAGGACGACATGGTCGTCATGCGTGAGGAAACGCCCTATGTCACCGGCTTGCCACAAGCGCGTGGATCGAGCGGCAATCCCTCCCGGTTAACAGCTCTCGGCGTCTTTCTCAGCATGCAAGTCTGCCTGGACACCCAACTGCATACCACATCGTTCCAAGATGTTCGCGTCGCCGTCCAAGGCTGCGGCAACGTCGCCAGTCATCTCTGTGCCCATCTGGCTCAAGCCGGCGCTGAGTTGATCGTCACGGACGTCAACCCCTCCAAAGCGCAAACCCTGGCCCAACGCTACGGTGCCGAAGTCGTTGCCCCCGATGAGATTTATCAAGTTGCCTGTGATATATACGCCCCGTGCGCTTTAGGCGGCACCCTCAACGATGGCACGATTCCCCAGCTCTCTTGTTCCATAGTCGCCGGTAGCGCCAACAACCAGTGTCTACGCGATGATCACGGCGATATACTGCGTCAACGCGGAATTCTCTATGCCCCTGATTTCGTTATTAATGCCGGGGGCGTGCTCAACATCGCCGTCGAGTTGGAACCCGCGGGCTACGACGAAACACGCGCCGAAGCCAAAGTCCGGCATATCGCGCAGGCGTTGCGTGACATTTTCGCCATTGCCGAGCGCGACAACCTCTCGACCCATCATGCGGCTGTACGACTCGCCGAGCAAAAACTCGTTGCAGCCCGAGCCTCCAAAAGCGGAGGAACTATCAGTGCGACGCCACACGCTGTTACTCACTAATCAGGACCTCACACTCGATCAGCTGCGTCATTTTTTTGTCGATAACGCCTCCGTCGCACTCGATACCTGCCACAAAGAGCGCGTCGGACGCGCGCGGCAAGTGATCGACGACATCGTCGCAGACCACCAGCTCGTCTACGGGGTCAACACCGGCTTCGGCAAGCTGGCCGACATCCCGATTGCCCCGGAGCACGTCAGTGAGCTGCAACGCCGCCTCGTCCTGAGCCATGCTGCAGGGGTGGGACCGCCAATGCCCGTTGCTGTGGTCCGCGGCATGATGCTGCTGAAAATTCACGCACTGGCACAGGGATTTTCCGGCTGTAGATGGGAAGTCATCGCACTCCTCACTGCCATGCTCAACCGTGATATCGTCCCAGTCGTCCCGTCGAAAGGCTCAGTCGGCGCAAGCGGGGATCTGGCACCCCTGGCGCACATGGCATTGGCCCTGCTCGGCGAAGGGACGGTGTGGCACCGCACACGCACCAACACCTGGAAAACCGTTTCGGCCCGCACAGCACTGCACCGCGCAGGACTCTATCCTCTCTGTCTGCAAGCCAAAGAAGGCCTGGCTATTCTGAACGGCACCCAGGCGATGACGGCCTACCTCGTTTGGGCGCTGGTGCGAGTGCAAATATTAGTGACGACAGCCGACATTCTCGGCGCCATCAGTCTCGAAGCCCTGCTGGGTACGTTGACGGCATTCGATGCGCGCATCCAGCAGGTGCGCCGTCATCCCGGCCAACAGACCGTCGCCACGAATATCCGAAGACTCTTGGCTGCCAGTCCCATCGTCGCCTCGCATCGGCATTCAAACCATAAAATCCAAGACGCGTATAGCCTGCGTTGTATCCCCCAAGTGCACGGCGCCATCCGCGATGCCATTGCCCATGTCGCCACGACCGTAGAGCGGGAAATGAATGCAGTCACCGATAACCCGCTCGTTTTTCCCGACGAGCATGCCGTCCTGTCAGGCGGGAATTTCCACGGCGAACCGATTGCCATGGCGGCAGATTACCTCGCCATCGCCCTGGCAGAGCTCGCCAGCCTGGCGGAACGGCGGATCGCGCATTTACTCGATCCGACTTCGAGCGATCTGGCAGCATTTTTGACCACCGAGAGCGGCCTCAATTCCGGCTTTATGATTGCGCAAGTCACTGCCGCCGCGCTGACCTCGGAAAATAAAGTCCTGGCGCATCCGGCCAGCGTCGACTCCATCCCGACGTCCGCCAACAAAGAAGATCACGTCAGCATGGGCATGCACGCCGCCCGCAAAGCCGTCGAGGTGCTTGACAACCTGGAACACGTCCTGGCTATCGAACTCCTGTGTGGCGTACAAGCCTTAGATCTCCGCGCCCCGCTGTCCCCTGCAGCTGCCACTGCGGCCGTGCGCAACCTCGTACGGCGGACAATCCCCTTTTGGGACGAAGATCGGCTGATGCACCAGGATATCGAAGCGGCTACGGCCTTGATCCAATCAGGAGCCATCGTCCAGGCCGCCGAAGCCGTTTGCGGCCCCCTTGCCTAAATGCAATGCAATGTTCCGCTCCTCTACCCATGCTCTCTGCCAAAATTCTGGCAGTTCCCGTCATGTATTTGTCACCACAGGGCTGTTGCCGCCATCGCTATTTCCGTGTACGGTAAAGCCCATCACACCGCAGACACATACTTGCAGAGCGCCCTTGTGGAGGAGACAGTAGCATGGCAACCAATGACAGACCGTACCGCAGCCGCGCCTGGTTTGACACACCCGAACTCTACGGCTGGCTGCGACGCGCTGCGTTTAAGGCAGAAGGCTTCGGCGAACCGGCGTATGAAGGGCGCCCGCTCATCGGCATTTGCAACTCCTGGAGTGAACTCACCCATTGCAACGCCCATCTGCGGCAGGTTGCCGAGGCGGTCAAACGGGGAGTGTGGCAAGCCGGTGGGTTTCCGCTGGAATTTCCGGTGATGTCACTGGGTGAGTATAATATGCGCCCGACGACCATGCTCTACCGCAACCTGATGAGCATGGACGTCGAAGAATCGATCACCGCCAATCCCCTCGATGGTGTCGTGCTCCTTGGCGGCTGTGACAAGACGACCCCGGCGCTGTTGATGGGGGCGGCGAGCGCCGACATTCCGTCTATTGTGGTCACAGGCGGGCCACAGTTGAAAGGCAATTGGCGCGGCGAAGAGCTCGGGTCTTGTACCGACTGCCGCCGCTATCAGCAAGAATTGCGCGCCGAACGCATTACCGAAGCAGACTGGGCCGAACTGCAAAACTGTATTGTACGCAGCCCAGGGCATTGCATGGTGATGGGTACGGCCTCGACCATGGCATCATTGGTCGAAGCATTGGGCATAGCCCTGCCGGGCAACGCCGCCATCCCGGCGGTGGATTCCCGCCGGCACCAACTCGCCGAAGCCGCCGGGCGACACATTGTGCGGTTGATCGAGGACGACCTGCGGCCCTCCCGCATTTTGACCCACGAGGCGTTTGAGAATGCCATCCGCACGCTTCACGCCATCGGCGGCTCGACGAACGCCATCATCCATCTGATTGCTATTGCCGGGCGCGTGGGTCTCGATCTCCCTCTCACACTCTTCGACGACCTTTCGCGCACCACGCCCTTTATGCTGGATCTGAAACCCTCCGGACGCTTTCTCATGGAGGATTTTTATTACGCTGGTGGGTTACCGACACTCCTCAAAGAGCTGTCGCCACTGCTTCATCTGGATGCGTTGACCATCACCGGCCAGAGCCTCGGCGCCAACCTGGCACAGATCACCCGGCATGAGCAAGAGGTCATCCGCCCGCTCGCAGCCCCACTCCACCCCGAGGGCGGACTCGCCGTCCTCTATGGATCGCTTGCACCCGGCGGTGCGCTGATTAAACCCACCGCAGCCTCACCCGAGCTGCTCACTCATCGCGGGCGCGCTCTCGTGTTTGAGGATCACGATGATATGGAACACCGCATCGACGATCCAAACCTCGACGTCCACCCGGACGACGTACTCGTCATGCGCAACGCCGGTCCACTTGGCGCACCGGGCATGCCGGAATGGGGATTTCTACCGTTGCCGAAGAAACTGTTGCAGCAAGGTATCCGTGATATGGTCCGTATCAGCGATGCCCGCATGAGTGGAACGGCATTCGGCACGGTGGTCGTCCACGCCACGCCCGAATCTGCCGCAGGCGGTCCGCTGGCGGCAGTGCGCACCGGCGATATTATCGAACTCGATGTCCCCAACCGCCGTGTGGATTTACATGTCGATCCTGCTGAGATCACACGCCGACTCGCGGAGCAACAGCCACCCGCGCAACACTATCAACGCGGCTAT
>CAJIAL010000004.1_pt1 | contig 11040 bp, 11 predicted proteins | sample 9199091 | NCBI WGS metagenome assembly CAJIAL01 (sample SAMEA7708270, study PRJEB35096) | sediment metagenome | biome: marine neritic benthic zone biome [ENVO:01000025]; feature: sediment [ENVO:00002007]; material: shallow marine sediment [ENVO:03000034] sea grass bed [ENVO_01000059] ... | reverse complement strand
GCTTTTGAAATGCTTATCCGCCCGGCGAATGCTCCTGGGCAAATCGCCGCAGCAGTGGCCACGGGTCTGGATGCCATCGTGACGCGCGACCAGTCCGGTTTTTCGCATGCGGCGATTCCCGTGTGGATCGCCGAGCGATCTGCTGCAACGACTTGCCCAGGAGCATTCGCCGGGCGGATAAGCATTTCAAAAGCACTTTTCTCGCCCCGCGCCGTCACTCGATCAGCTCGTGGTGTCGGCGAGCCCGCCGCGGACCGCGCGCCGCCGGCCGCTGCTGAGCCAAGGCGCAGGGGGTGATTATGGCATGGGGCAGGATGAATGGCCAATAACTTGACAATGCCAGCCCGTGACAGCGCCTGCCGTCGCGACGAGCAGCCCATACCGCGAGCGTCCGGGGGAGAGCGGCGCGGAAAAATAGCGGCTAAACCGCCTATCCGTTCCGTTCATTTCCGTATACTTACCCTTCGGTCATAAGGGCGAGAGCACGTTCCAGCACCTCTTGACGGGAAAGGCGCGATGCGATGTCCTCCGCCTCATAAATCCCCCCAAAGACTTCTAGCGATGCGCGTTCAAGCGCCAGGTCGTAGATGTCCTCCAGCTCCGCTACTAATTCGTCTCGCCTTAGATAGACACCACCCGCTTTACGCCGGGTATTGGTTCGTTGAATTTGCCGTAGCGCTTCTTTCATGGAGACCTCCCAGGAACGTGTGCTACGCTGCTCGGCTTGTTGTTTAATCAGGTGAATGAGAAGAATGCGCATGTAACTACTGATTTTGTTGATCTTATCCTCACGACTCATTTCGTCTAATTCATCCACCAGCAATAGGGCGTCTTCAATCCGCCCTGCCTGTAGGAAGTCACGCAGTTCACTCAACTCATCCATCATGGGCCTCCAGCTTGGCCTTTGAGTAAGTAACGCATAAAACGGGTGCGACACATTGAAAAACGTGGGAGAAAATCAAGCATTTAGGCATTTTAAAGGCTTTTTCCCTGTATGTCGAATTGACTTTTTCCATCCAAACCCTTTGCCACTCCCCGTTCATTGAGGACAGCTAAGGCGACGGTAGTGATGTCCATGTAATGCTCGTGCAACGATTCCGTGCTACTGTTGACTAACAGCGCTTACCCACACAACGGAGGCCAACAGCAAGCGATGATCATCCGAGACGTGTGTCCCCGGTGACGGTTCGCAAGGGAGCTGGAATATTTATCCGTCGCCAGCAGGTACGCGACCCTCTCTCGGGCCATAGACCTTTGCCGCTGTTGTCGAGCACAAAGCGGACGACATTCGTCTTAGAGGAGGGAGGCAGGCTATACTGTATCAAGGTCTTTCCTGCCTTACCCACCACGAGGACGACGTATGACGCTGCCGTTTCGCGCGCATCATTTCTTGTGTACTGCCGCCTTTCGCGGCGCAGGTTATTCTCCCCAGTTTGTGCATCATTACACGGCGCTTGTGGACACGCTCTCCCAAGAGAGAGGCACGACGCGCCTTGAAGTAGTGGCAGACGCCGACACGATTTGCCAGCCCTGTCCGCATCGCACCGGCACGCAGTGCGTAGCACAGGCACGCATCCAGCAATTAGACCACCGACACGGGACCGTGTTAGGCCTGGCGCCGGGCGATCAGCTCACTTGGGCAGAGGCGCGGCGGCGGCTGGCAGAGCAGGTGAGCCTCGACCAGTTTCACTGGATGTGTAGCGGTTGTCGCTGGAAAAAGCTCGGGGTCTGTGAAGACACGCTGGTCGCATTACACCAGGAATTTCAGACGCATGCTTTTGCGCCGGAGCATCGCCCGCCTCAGACCTTCACGGCTTCGGCACAATGCGTCGCCAGTTAGTCAAACGTCAAAACGGAGCGCATGACTTTGCCGCCACGCATGGCGTCGAAGGCGTCGTTGACGCCTTCAAGGGGGTACCGATTGGTAATCATCTCATCCAACATCAGCTTCCCCTGGAAGTAGAGATCGATGTACTTCGGCATGTCGATTTTGAAATGGTTTGAACCCATACTGCTGCCGGTCAGAATTTTTTCACGCCGCAGCGCCGCTGCCGGCACCTCCACTGTCGCACCCGGCTCCGCCACACCGAGCATGGTGGCTTGGCCGCCATCCCGTAGGCTTTCAAATGCCTGCCAGGCGGTTTCGCTCAGGCCGATCGCCTCGAAGGCGTAGTCCACGCCACCGGACGTCAGCTCACGAATCGCTTCCACCGGATCGGTCTCGGACGCGTTCACCCCGTCCGTAGCGCCGAACTCTCGCGCCCGCTCCAGCTTGTAGTCGATCACATCCACGGCAATGATGCGCCGGGCACCGGCGATACGCGCCCCTTGAATCACCGACATGCCCACACCCCCTACACCGAACACGGCCACGGTGGAACCCGGGGCAACCTTCGCTCGGTTCAACGCAGCGCCCACGCCGGTCATCACGCCACAGCTAATCAGTGCCGCCTTATCGAGCGGCATCTCCTTGGTGATTTTCACCAGCGCGTTCTCGTGTACCAACATCTGCTCGGCGTAAGCGCCGATACCGGCGAATTGCAATAACGGCTCACCGCCCCGACTCAGGCGCGGCGGCACTTCCGGTGCGCGAGCCGGCTTGTTGGCACAGAGGTTGGTGCGTCCGATGAGACAGTATTCGCACTTACCACAAAAAAACGACAGGCACGCAATGACGTGGTCTCCCGGCTGGAACTCCGTCACCTGTGGTCCGACCGCTTCGACCACCCCTGCAGCTTCATGACCAAGGACACCCGGCTGACTCGGCGTCACCGAGGGGCGATCGACATAATGTAAATCGCTATGACATACCCCGCTCACCACGGTGCGAACCAAGACCTCCCGGTCGATCGGCTCGGCAATGTCAATATCCTCGATCGTCAGCGGTACGAGCGGTGCGCGAATGATGGCGGCTTTCATAGAGCGTTCCTTTATGGGGAGAGATTTTCAGATGTGGAGTGAGGCATCGTATGAAACTTCAGACGTTCCAGAGTTGCACATGCGGCCTTGTCCCAGTCGATAAACTCTTTGGAGGGCGTCTGGAATTTTACACGTTTCGTGCTCGTCCCACCATATATATATACGTGGCAGGTCGCGGTATGGAAGAGTGCGTGCAGGTGTGACACAATTGGCATGGCTGAGCTTCTCCTTTGATGACACGTTCCGCTTGGTATACATTGAGCGACCTTCCCATGTCCCGCAAGAACTCCTTTGACGGCGCATCAGGAGACAAACGTATGTTCGAAACCGCCGAACTCGGACGCAAGGTCCCGAAGAAGATTTTTGCACAAGAGGAGCCGAAGGTGCACACCGCGCTGCTCAATGCGCAGCGCGAGCTCCGCACGGCGAATATTCCGGTGATCGTCATCGTGTCTGGTGTCGAGGGCGCTGGCAAAGGGGAGGTCGTCAACCGACTCAACAAGTGGCTGGACACCCGTGGGCTCCGCACCTACGCGTTCTGGGATCAGACCGATGAGGAGACCCAGCGCCCGCGCTACTGGCGCTTCTGGCAACGGCTACCACCGTCGGGCACCATCGGCATCATGTTCGGCTCCTGGTATACGCAGCCGATCATCGATCGGGTCTTCGAACGTGTCGATCAGCCGGCCTTCGAGCGTGAGTTGCGCCGCATTGAGGCCTTCGAGCGGGTGCTCACCGCCGACGGCGCATTACTCGTGAAGTTTTGGTTCCATCTCTCGAAGAAGGACCAGCAAAAGCGCTTGAAGACCGACATCAAGCAGGGACGCATGTCCTCACCCCTGCTGAAGAAGTTCTCGAAGAGATACGATGCGTTCGCTACCGTGTCAGAACGGGCCATCCGCATGACCGACACGGGCTCCTGTCCGTGGTATCTCATCGAATCAAGCGATCGGCGCTACCGCGATCTCACCGTCGGCCAGACGCTGCTCCAGGCCATCGAGGAGCGCTTGCACAATGGGGTGAGCACTGCACCGGCTCGAACACCGCACGACCTGGTGACCTCGGTCTCTCCCGAAGCTTCTGTGACAATACTCGATCATGTCGATCTGACCGCCACGTTGACTGAAAAGGAGTATGAGAAACTGCTCGATACATATCAACGGCGGCTTTCCAAGCTGGCGTGGAAGGCTCGCGGACAAAAGCGCAACACCGTTGCCGTGTTCGAGGGCTGGGACGCAGCCGGCAAGGGCAGCGCCATTCGCCGCGTGACGCAGGCAGTCGACGCACGCCTCTACCAAGTCATCTCCGTCGCCGCGCCAACCGACGAAGAGCGGGCTCACCATTACCTTTGGCGCTTCTGGCGCCACATCCCGCGAGTAGGGTATATGACGATCTACGATCGCTCATGGTACGGGCGTGTGCTGGTCGAACGCGTCGAGGGTTTTGCACGCGAGGCCGAGTGGAAACGGGCCTACCAGGAAATCAACGACTTCGAGGAGCAGCTCGTCGAGCATGGCGCGGTGCTGGTGAAGTTTTGGTTACACATTAGTCCTGATGAACAGCTGTGCCGTTTCCGTGAGCGCCAGGAGATCGACTCGAAGCAATACAAGATCACGGAAGAAGACTGGCGTAACCGCGAGAAGTGGGACGCCTACCGGGCTGCAGTCAACGATATGGTCGTCCACACCAGTACGGCATATGCGCCCTGGAGTCTGATCCCCGGTAATGACAAAAAATTCGCGCGCATTGAGGTGGTAAAAACGTTTTGCGACCGACTCGAGCGCGCATTAAGAAACGGCGCATGAAACGGCTCTGGCAGCACTCAGCTGGGGCTGCACGTCTAAATCTGCCCTCTGCATCGCCAGATTCGTCCCCATGACATCGCGAATCCTGCGTTGCGGGCTAAATCGCACGCTGCGAGTCATCTGATAGACTGGGAGTGAGCGATCAACCAAATGACAGTTTTACTTGGCAGTACCGCTTTAGAGTGTGGCCTGACGCTACCCCTGTGCGAAAAGGCGAAGAGCACGAAGAGTGTTACATCATCCCCGGCTTTACCGCATCAGGCAGCTTGTCCCACGCCGTCACCACTGCCGCGAGCTCTTCTCGAAGCTGGTGCGCACTTAGGGCACACTTTTCGTGTTCAGACATGTCATTGCAGTATATTGAGTGTGTCAACGTATGTGGAGAAGCACGAGCAGTAGAACGCCGCAACGTTTTGATTTGTTGCGGCGTTGTTGTGGAGGTGTGGTGGTTATGTTGAACCAGTGGAGGTTAACCAGACGGCGTCTTGAGAAAGGTCACCCGCCCCGTAGAGAGGAGGTGAGACGCCACAGCAATCACTTGCCAGTCTGCCCCAGCATCCACGCTGTCCTGTAACGCCACAAACAAGTCATAGAGCGTGGTGGTGATGCGAGAGGGGTTGTCTGTGGTGATGACGGTAGTTGCCTGCGCTGTTTCCACCAATGGCGCATCCGATATCGTTACTGGGATGTTCATGCCTTTTCCTCTTCAGGTTGTGCGTTTTCGGTCGGTGTCTTGCAGCGCAAGACGGTTTCGATCTCATGCCTTGCTGGATAGAGCACATGATGTTGCAGAGCTACACGGTACGCTTGGCATGCGTTCTTCCACTGGCCGCATACCGCCAACGCTTCCCCAAGCCAATAGTGGCCCATGGCCGGATACACGGGGATGAGGTGGCGGGAACATTGCACCGCCTTACGCCACCAGGATTGACTGTGGTCTTCGTCACCAATGACGCGATAGCATGCACCGAGCAAGAGGTCCGGAGTAGTCAACGCGGTCTCGTCCTTGCCGTTCTCCCACCTCACACCATGATCCCTGTGAAAATACTGCGACAGCTGCGTTCGGAGGATGGTGCGAGCGTGTTGGAGGCGCTTGCGGACGTTTTCTGGTGTGAGACGTAGATGTGCGGCAATATCCCTATGGAGCATGTCATGGAAAAAGTACAGAACGGCCGGCTCACGCAGCCGAGATGGGAGCGCGTTGATGCGATTGCGTAACACCATCACCATCTCCTTCCGCAGCATCGCTTCTTCGAACGACGTACCACTCCCTTCAGAAGGCGTCATGTGCAGGCAATACCTATCCCGCATTGGTTGCAGATGTCGAAGATGCACCTGGTGCATTTTATGCATACTCATACAGTGGTTATAGACGAGGCGAAATAGCCAAGGTTTGATATGCGCGATCTCTGACGCATGCGCCGAGAGGTACTGCCACGCTCTGAGACTGGCGCCACTGAGTGCATCCTCGGCGTCGGCGTGGTTCCCGCCCATCCACTTGAGACAACGGTGCCGGAGAACAGGCCCAAAGTGTTTCCATAAGGCCCAGAATGCCTCGGGTTCCCCTTGTGTCACCCGCTGCAAGAGGACGGAATGCTCATCTATCCCTCTCTCTGCGATGTCTGTATACCCGACCAGGCATGTAGAAGCCTTCGTTGTCATTGTTGCCTCCATGCAACGTCGTGTGAAACGGAGATGTATACAACCAAGTGCTCTGGTGACGGTAGCGCGCTATGGTAGTGAGCGCCTGCATTGCGTACCACTGTCAACACGGGGAATGACCTGCACGTCAAACTCAAGACTTACCCGCTCGGAGAGAAGCTGTGGCGCGCACCAACGAGCCGATAGATGTCAATGGGATTGGTCATGTTTTTCAAGTGTGTGCGCATGAGCTTGCGCACATCATAGTGTCGCCCGAGACGTGCAACGCTCTCAGGCCCAACCAGGATCTGAGCTGGTTTAGCTATACATGCCAAACGGGCGGCGAGATTGGTCATTGGCCCGCTGGCGGTGAAGGTCCATCGGCTTTCGTACAGTCCTTCAAACCGTGTCACACCAACCAATGCCAGGCCAGAGTTGAGACCCATGTGTACCGCAAGAGGCTGCCGACGGTTGTGTCGGTTGAGAGCCGTGGTGGCATCGATGAGAGCAAGAGAAGTATCAGCCGCTTTGAGGGCGTGTTTCTGGGGGTCTGTATCCTGAAAGATTGCCATAAACCCATCGCCTGCGATCTCGTTGATATCACCATCTGCTTCGTGAATCCGATTGAGAAAGGTCGAAAAATACTGCTCCACCAGCCGATTAAGAGCTCTGAGGGAGAGCGACTCGCTCAAGCGTGTGTAGTCGCAAATATCCACAAAGAGCACTGACACATCTTGTTCGTGCTTGGAGAGTGCCGGCTGCTCGGGATTTGCACTTATAAGGCGCTTCACCGTTTTCGGGACGAAGTTCGCCAGATGGTCCGTGAGCAAGCACAGCTTGTTGTGGTCTTTCATACGTTTCAGCTTCAAAGCCGTGTACCTGTGTCCCAGTCGTCTGTGGCCGTTCACCCGTGTGGTACGCCACTCATTGGGCCGGCCTACGGGCCCGTTGCCATAGTCTTCAGACAGGTTTTGGGTTGCCATAATTGTGATCCGTGAGTCGTGGCCGCTCCTGATTTCAGGCAGGATGCCTTGAGCATTCGATGCATTAAATTAATAGGAGCATCGTTGTCATGTGATGCCTCATAGCAAGATCTGCATGCATAATGGCCTCGGCAGCCTGCTGCAACGCCCCGGTGCGGACGCACCATCGGGCATAGTGATACCAGCCATCTGGGCAGGAGGAGTGCGTGGTCGTAAACTCCTTCAGCACAGCAAGACCAGTGCTCCATTGGCCCTGTGCAATGTGGTAGTAGGCGCGTGACGCTGCGACGTCCGGGTTCCCGGACGTCGCCTGCAACGCACGTCGCAGGAGCGCTCTGGTCTGGGTGTCTGACTCTCCCCGCCCCCATCCCATGCGGCAGTGGCTGTCTGCCAGTCGTGTCAGGGCAAGGACATGTCCCGCGTCTAAGTGCAGAGCGCGCTCCATGCGCTGCCGTGCCTCCTCATCGCGCCCGACGGCAACGAGTGGGGTATGGCTATAGGTGAGCGCGACAAGATTATCGGGGTTGATCTCCAAAGCCGTCTCAAATGCCTCCAGGGCCTCTACCGGTTGCTCAGCGTTGAGGTGTGTCAGTCCGAGTGCTTCCCAAAGAGCGGCATTGTCAGGCTGCAACGCAGTAGCGGCGGTAAACGAGCGTACCGCCTTCTCGAGATGCCGACGACACATAGCGATACACCCCGTCACATAGTGCTGGGTGACGGCCTTGACGGGCAGCTGTAAAGCACTGTGATAGACTGCGATGGCTTCATCCTCACGCTGCAGGAGGTGGAGGAGGTGTCCCACGCGTAGCCGGACATCGAGCTCCCAAGGCTTCCGGTTGAGCACGTGCCGATAGGCTGCGATAGCGTTTTCCCAATCGCCCATGGTATAGAGCAGCTCCGCGAGTTGTAACCGTTTGCACCAGCCCGAGGGATGGGGCTGTATATAGGCACGAAACGTCGCAACTTTTTGGTGTTGTCGTGCCGGTTTGTAATCCAGAGCAAGATGCACATGGCGCTCTGTGCCGTCAGAGGAGGTCACCTGGACAGGAGGTATGGCGACAACCTGCGACCTGATGTGTTCATGCACCTGTGGACTCTGAGGGGCCTCGTCCAGCACAGATGCCACGAGGGGTGGAGACGTGTCGCATTGTGACGCTTTCCCCTCTAGCCTGTCTTCGCCCTGGAGGTATGGCGTCAGCTGTGCTCGCAACATCGCCCGTGCATGTTGGAGACGTTTGCGCACGTTTTCATGAGAAAGATTCAGGCGTGTTGCAATGTCTTGTTGTGACATGTCTCCGTAGAAATAGAGGATGGCAGGCTCACGCAGACGCGGAGGCAACGTCTGTATGCCATGGCGTATGTACCGGCTCCTTTCGTCAAGGAGCAGGGCCTCTTCCGCTGGCATCTGGGGAGAGCGCAATGCTCTCTCCGCTGCGTTTTCAACCCTCTCGGTGGACTGTAGGTAGTGCAAGTGCCTCCGGCGAGCTTTCTGCAGCGTCATACAGTGATTGTAGAGGAGGCGGGTCAGCCAGGCCTTGACGTTTTTGATTTTGTGGGCATGGAGCGGCAAATACTGCAACGCTCTGACGCTTGCACTGCTGAGCGCATCTTCGGCGTCTTCACGATTGCCCCCCATCCAGCGGAGACAGTGGGACGACAGGTTGGTGGACGTAGAGCGCTCCCAGAGCGTCCAGAATGCTGCAGTGTCTCCCTGCGCGATACGGTGCAGCAGCATCTGCTCCTGCTCTCCGGTTGCGTCTAGAGCGACTGCGAGGGTGGTATTGCGTGGGGAATCCTTTGATGCCATGGGTGGCCTCCAATCCTGTCGGAACCGCTATCTTATGTCGGTGAAACGCTGACAAGACAACAGTACGAGGATTGGACACGTTTGGCCTGACATCCGGCTGCAAATGTGCTGCAATCTCCTGCAATGTCTTTACGGGTAAACACGAACAGAAGCAATGCCCTGGGAAATTCGGCCACATTGCAGCGAATACAAGAGGGCATTGGCGTGGCTAGACTGGACTATGAACACTGCAGTACGTAGGATTTAAGCATCTGACCTCCTCCCCCATTTTCATGTCGTCCGAGTAATCCACAGTCACTGAGCCGATGCGGCTGCAACGCGATGGAGTCTGCGGGGACGGTGATCTCTCGCCAGGCAAAACAGTCGCGGATGGTCTCCTGATGCGCTCCGCCCGAAATCGCGTGATCGGCATCGAGCAAGCCAATCCCAACGCCTGCGTATGTCAGAAAGTGGGGTGATAAACGGTCCCAGGTCCGAGCCAGGAGTGTCCCGAGATAATCCCGTGCTTCTAACAAGGCCGTTCTGAAGCCATCTTCCTGGCCGTGATAGGCTCGGTCGAACTCCGCTTGAATCGCATCATCATCGATATCGTCGTCGATCTGATGGTACGAGCGGTCCGCCAAGTCTTGATCGATGAGTCCCTCCCGGACCAGGTGCTTCTGGAACACCTCGACAAGCACGTCGAAGATGGCGCCGGTCAAGGGTTGAGACAGGTCGTGTGATTCCGTGCTGACCGTCGACATGCGCTCATAGTTAAAGGCGTTCCGTATCTGGCGCACGTTCGAGAGCTAACCCACACGCGCGAGCTCGTTGACCGTAAAGAGATTCCCATGTGAGCCTTGCAACAGAAGATCGACGGCTTTGCGGAAATGGAGGAAGGCGACGATGGCGACGAGGTCACCGGCAGACTCGTGGAAGCCACCGTACTCGGCAGTGTGCGTGAAGTTGAATGGTGTACCGACCTCAGCAAAGATGATGCTGTGTCCCAGCTCGTGACTGAGCACGTCGAAGTTTTGGCAGTATGGGTGTGATCGATCTATCCCTCCGAAGATGCTCCGTCCGAAGCCAAACTCGAGAAAACCGTAGCCGGACTGGGCATTATCCCACTCAATGAGCGGAATGAGTTCCAAGCGGTCAAAGTCGAGTCGAAAATGCCACGCGATGCGCCGATCGAAATAATCCTCCCAAATGTCGAGCACACGACGCACGGTGGCATACATTGTGGCGCTGGAGAATTCGCGGCTATCGGTATCAAGGTGATCGAAGTGGCCGTCAGGACCAGGTTGGACGCGCGGATGGGACTGCCCGAAAAACGGGCGTTGATTGAACCGATCGTAGGGTCTCTTGTTGATTGCATCCAGCACATACATGCGATCGTCGGCAGGACCGGCTTGGATGTCTTCAGGTGGGATCGAGACCCATATGGTCTCCGGTTCTTCGAAGCCTCGAACGAATCGGGGCTGGACAAAGAGTCGGAATCGTGTCCCCGTGGTTTCTAGTGCAGCATCCAACTTCATGGACATAGTACTTTCCTCCCGAACTGTGATGAAATCGAGATGGTGTCACACACCTGTAGTATTGCCTCTGAGAAAAAAGACATCGACCACGACACCGATGTGAATTTTTTGGGTTGTTGGATTTTGGGTGATACAGCCTGGATTCGAGCGTTAGCTACGGCAAGCCACTCGGCTACCTCACTATGCAGAATCGGGCAGAGAGCCATCACTTGGTGGATGGATACGCATTGTCAACTTCTAGCACACCTGCTAGTACGTGCTGCAGCTCGCTTATCAAAAAGCGCACACCATGGATGCGCTATCAGGTCTACACGCGCCAGCACCTACTCCTGGGCTCTAGCATCATGGAGGTGGCTTGCAAGATTGTG
>CAJIAL010000151.1_pt1 | contig 11077 bp, 7 predicted proteins | sample 9199091 | NCBI WGS metagenome assembly CAJIAL01 (sample SAMEA7708270, study PRJEB35096) | sediment metagenome | biome: marine neritic benthic zone biome [ENVO:01000025]; feature: sediment [ENVO:00002007]; material: shallow marine sediment [ENVO:03000034] sea grass bed [ENVO_01000059] ... | reverse complement strand
GAGCGCAGGAGAGGTTCGAGCGCAGGGCGCCCACTTACGCCACGTGTTTGCGACGCACCGACCAGATAAACCCGTCGTACCAGTAGTGCATGATCTCGACGACTACAAAGAGCACCACCTCGAAGTGTGTGGTGGAGAACAGCGACACCCAGAGCCCGAATGCGGTGCTCACGCCGAGAAATACCGCCAGCGTCACCCATTTTCCCCCGCGTACGCTGGTGAGCCGGAACGTCTGTTGCATACCCTCGCGTTCCGCCCACCATACCAGGCCAAAGTATTGCAGGGAGTGGAATGATTCCATAATGAGGAACGATTGTCCAAAGGTGTCGAAGGCCCAGGTGTAGATAGAGGTAATGGCCAGGGCAATATAGAGGAGGACTTTCTGCGTCGAGACGCGATACCCACGCTGCGCCAGGCGCCAATAGGCGTATATGTAATACAGGACAAACAGGGCGCCGCCAATGAGAATCGGCAGCGTGAGCCACGCCTGATGGGCGACGGCCCAGCCGGGGAAGCGTGCCAGTTCGTTGAGACCCACCGTGCTGAAGCTCGTGAAATCACTCAAATTCGTCATCAAGGACACCCCGGCGAGAATGGGCCCGATGTAGATGAGCACGGCCATGTACATGTCCAGTCGCCGCCCGATGTGCGCATCGTTCCCCGCGCGCATGTCATAGAGGCGTCCGAACCCGAACGTCTGCATGCTGGAGTGCCAGTTGTCCATCCACATCGCGGCGACCAGGCCGACCAACCACAGCGTTTCCGAGAGCAGAAAGAGAGCCAGTAAGGCCATTGGAACGGCGACAAAGCGATAGGGGTAGAGGGCGAAGATTTGTCGGTTGCAATGACTGCGGAACACGACGGCGAACACATGCGCCATGGTGAATGTCAGGGCAAACGTCGGGAAGATTGCCACGGACCGGCCACCTGCTGCGGGATGACCAAGGGTGATGGCAAGGTCCGCGATGTCGGCGACATAAATGATGCCGCCAAGAGCCAGGAACCATAATGGCGCCCAGATGAATACCAGGTGATCGAAAGCGGGGCTGACGATGTAGCCGTTGTTCTGTACAGGGGGAGATGGCTGGCGTACGAGAGTTGAGACGTTTCCCACGATGCCGGATCCTACAGACTGGAATTGCTGTAAAGGTTCTTTCTCTAAGCATACAACGGCATGCTGTGTGTGTACCGCTTGAATATCTCGGCACCATGGGACAATAGCGTAACACTGCCTTGGACTTATCCGAGCGCCCCTTCTGTTCTCAAGGAGGCACGCGCAGCAGTCGGACGGTGTAAGCCCAGCGCCAGCAGGGCGCCGGCGCCTCCAAACATGGCGCTGAGGACGTACATGGTTGTGTAGGTTCCAGCCATGTCGAATAGCCATCCACCAAGCCACGGCCCGAGTCCCATACCGATGCACGACAAAAAGAACACCGTGCCGTAGCTCCGACCCATCGCCTGTTCACCGAAGAAATCGCGAATGACTACCGCATACAAGGGCATCACGCCACCGTAGGTCAGCCCGAAGTACACAGCTAACCCGGCATAGTCGCCAAAGTCGCGCGGGAAGAGATATAAGATGATGGCCGCCGACTGCATAAACAGCCACGCCACCATGATGTTCTTACTGCCCAAGCGATCAGCCAAGACCCCGCTGCCAATACGCCCGAACACGCTGGCAAAGCCGGAGCTGGCAAATACCGTGGCGGCCGCAAGCTTGGCGACACCGGCATCGATAGCAGCGGACACCATGTGAAAAATCGGCCCGGAATGGGCTGCGCAGCAGAGAAAATGGACGCCGGCTATGACCCAAAACGCCGGTTTGGTCAGGACCGTGCCGAATGTCGTGTCCGCCGGGGCGTGTTCCGTGTGCGTCTCTACGTCGCCGCCTAGTGGCTCTAATCCCATATCCCGCGGGTGATTGCGAATCAGTAGGGCCAATGGCAGCACGACTATCCAAGTCAATACCCCATAGATGATGAAGGTCGAGCGCCAGTCATAGGTCATGATCAATGAGCGTGTCAGGGGCGCAAAGCACATGGCGCCAATCCCTGTACCACAGTTGGTCAGGGCCACCATGAGGGCACGGCGGCGGTTGAACCAGCGCGTCACAGTCGACAGTAACGGTACCATGAAGGCGCCGGCGCCACCCCCGACACACACGCCATACACCACACTCAAGTGCCAGATCTCCTGGATGCGGCTGAGTGCAAACATACCACATCCGAACAGCAGACCGCCGAGCATCACGGCACGTCGGGTGCCATAGCGGTCGGAGAAGGCGCCGAAACCCAACGAGCCCACCCCGAAGGCGAGCCAGCCATAAAGACTGGCTTGCGCAATCTGCCCTCGTCCCCAGCCGAAGGCACGCTGCAGCGGTTCCATAAATACCCCGAGTGAAAACATCATCCCCACGCCCAGCGCAATGATGAGCATGGATGCTACGACAATGACCCCGCCGTAAAACACGGTGCGTTGTGGAGCTGCCTGCATGATAGATATCCTGTGAAGAGTGGGCGATAGCGTGTCTCAGAGGAACAGTGGCATAGCGGCGCTGAACGTGTCAAGAAGGAGAACGAGGTTGAGATACGCACAGTGTCGCTCTAAGATAGGCAGCTCTGCATGTCCCACACACCAACGAAGGGTACTCGCATGGCTCAAGACCTGATCACCTCCGACAAACTGTATCCTGTGCTCGGCCCATACAGTCATGCCGTGCGAGCGGGGGATTGCATTTTTCTGCACGGCACTGTGGGGTTTGACGCGCAAGGGCGGTTGCCTGGTGTCACGCCCGGGCGGACGGATATGCGCGCCCAGTGCACGCAAACGATTGCCAATATGGCCACGGCGCTCGAGTTGTTGGGCGGTACGTTACAGGATGTAGTCAAGGTGCGTGCGTTTCTCCCGCATCATTGCCGCCCCGCCAATGCGGTGGAGCCGTCATTTGACGAAACCTTCGATGCCGTCTACCGCGAGCATTTTCAGCCACCTCACCCGGCACGGGCGGCCTTGCAGCACACGCTGTTTCTTGCCGATACCCTGGTGGAAATGGAAGCCATTGCGGTGGTGAATCAGCCCAAACAGCTCATTGAGTCTGACCAGCTGCCACCGCTTCGTCGGCCGTATGCCCAAGGCGGTATTCGTGTCGGTGATTTAGTGTTCCTGCGCGGGTTTACCGCGCAGGATCGGTATGGTGAGTTGGTGGGGCGTGGTGATATTCGGGCGCAGACGGAACAAACGTTTGCCAATATGACCGTGGTGCTTGATGCAGTTGGCGGCAGTCTTGCCGACCTGGTGCAGACGCAGGTGACCTTGCCCGATTGGCACGGCTACCAGGGCTATAACGAAGTGTATAACCGCCACGTGCGAGAGCCGTTTCCGACGCGTACCACGTTGCAAGGTGGGCTGGGACGCGAGGAGTTGCTCATCGAGATTGAATCCGTTGCCGCACTCGGCGGTTCTCGCTTGACGATTGATTCTGCCACGCCGCAGCCCGGGCGCGCTATCTTGCAGCGTCGCGATGATGTCATACATTCCGACCAACTGGCGCCGGGTGCGGCATCGTATGCCCATGGGGTGCGTGTAGGCGATCTCCTGTTCATCTCCGGACATGTCAGTGCAGACGCCCAGGGACGGCTGGTCGGGTCGGGTGATATTCGTGCCCAAACCCACCAGGTGCTCACCACCTTGCGCACGGTGCTGGAGCATGCGGATTTGACTATGGATGATGTGGTGAAAACTACGGTTATGCTGACTGATTGGCGGCACTACGCAGCCTACAACGAGGTCTACCAAACCTATTTCACCCCCCCCTACCCGGCTCGTTCGACCATTGGCGGTGGCTTGGTGAAGCCTGGGGCATTGATTGAAATTGAGGCTATTGCCGTCGCCGGTGCGCGTGATTCGGCGGTAGCGGTGACCAACGCGGCACCGTAACGACTGCGTAGCGCAGTTGCAATGATCTTTTTTGACCTCGCGATAGATGGCGGAACGACAAGGAGACAGAAGACCATGCGCACAAAGCTGCAAGGCGGTGTCGTGACCGGGTTTGACGGGCAATCGCACGTGCTGATTCGTGACGGGGTTGTGGTCTGGGAAGACGATCGGATCATCTCTGTCGGAACGGATTATACGCAGCCGGTGGACCGGACGCTGCACGCGCCTGACCGTCTGATCATCCCCGGACTGATCGACTTGCATTGGCATGCCGGGGTACGGGCGAATTGGCGTTTGACCAGTGATCATGGCGATAGGCAATTCTTCGGCGCGGGTTTTCCTAATACCGATGCCGGACGCCTCGGCGCGTCATATCCCCTGTCGGAGGCCGAGGCGGAGGTTGCCGCCACGCTCAACATTGTCGAACTGTTGTCCGGCGGCTGCACGACAGTCGTCGAAGTGGGCGGCCCTTCGCTACTGGTCACGCACCTGGCACGGCAAGTGGCGGCTCTCGGAGTGCGGGCATATTTGGGGCCGGGGTATCGTAGCGCGAGCTATTATCGCGGCGACGACGGCGTTGTGCAATACGCCTGGGACGAGGCGGCCGGCCACGCCGGTTTGGAGGCCGCATGCCGTTTCATTCAGGAGCATAATACCACCGCGGACGACCGCATCCGTGGCATGCTCTTTCCGCTGCAGGCCGATACCTGTACCCCTGCACTTCTGCAAGCCACGGCAGAGGCCGCGCGCGCCCTTGGGGTGCCGGTGCAAATTCACACCGGGCAAAATCTCTTGGAGTTCCATCAGACTTTACGGCAGTACGGTCGTACGCCGGTGGAATTGCTGGCTGATGCCGGATTGCTTGGACCGCGTACGACGCTGGGCCATTGTATTATGGTCAGCGGGCATCCCCAGGCGCATTACCCTGATGGGAACGACCTTGATCTTATCGCCATGGCGGGAGCTCACGTGGCGCATTGTCCGGTGTCGCTGGCGCGGCGTGGTATGTCTCTGCACCATCTCTCCGGGTATATTGCGCGGGGGATTACTGTGGGCCTCGGCACTGATATTCATCCGTTTGATCTTATCCGCGAAATGCGGGATGCTGGGTTATTGTGTAAAGTCGCGGCGGAATCACCCAATGCCGGCACGGCACGGCAGGTGTTTAACGCGGCGACGCTTGGCGGTGCGACCGCCTTGGGTCGGGATGATTTGGGCCGTCTGTGTCCGGGGGCCAAGGCGGATATCGTGCTGGTGAATCAGCAGGCGTTGCACTACGGTGTGGTGCGTGATCCGATCCGGAGCTTGGTGGATTGTGGCGTGGCGAGCGATGTGGAAACCGTCATCGTCGGCGGCAAGATCGTCATGGAGAATCGTCACATCCCCGGGGCGCCACCGCTGGCGGAACTCCTGCAGCAGGCGCAACAGTATGCCGAGGCGTATTGGGACACCTACGCCGAACTGGACTGGAATGGCCGTAGTGCGGCGCAGGCGTATCCGAACGCGTTTCCCTGGGTTGATTCACTCTCAGGAAGAGCGTAAGTGTAGGAAATTCAGACGGCATTTTAGCCCTAGCACCTCGGGCACGCAACGTATAGGACAAATAAAAGCGACTGATTTGAACATTTCGTGCCATGGAGGGCTCTTCCCATTTAATTACGCCGGCCCTTGGTCGGAATTCGTTTCTTCAGCAATTTTTGAAGTCCTTTACTATCGACCAGGAGGTGAGCCTGCTCTCCACTAATGATCCGGTAAGGCGTGCCTTCATTGTAGAAGATTTTCTCGGGTAGCTCTTTGAGCATGTGAAAGCCCGTTTGACCCGGAAGTTCAGTGGCCACAAAATACAGGTCATACTGAGCGCGCTTGTCCAGAAGGAACGGAACATCTACACCTCCTTTTCGAAAGCTCACCTTCAGCCAATCGGGACCAACTGAGGTCACAACGCCGGGCGTCTCTTCGGGTAAGAGGATGGTCTTTTTACCGGTTGGACTATCGTACTGCGCATAAACACTGGTGGAGATAAAGAACTGCAGAGACTTCAGTTCTTGGTCCTCGAGACTGAGATTTTCACGGTAAGTTCGGTTTAAGAACATTTCCTTATAGGAAGTCGCGCAACTTGTGAGCAGTAGTGACAAAACGATCGTCATCCAGATTTGTTTTCGGCGTGAACTCATAATGAAAATGTTCCTCTTGCGAATTAAGTGATTGATATGTCATCAGTGCATGATTGTACACAGCAATGCTAAGCTCACTCTACCCAACCCAGCACATTCCGAATGATCGACTCCAAAAAATCGGTTGCGGATTTCATCACGACGATTTCAGCCTGAGGTAAATATCGCTTCAGCTTCTTGATATAGTAAGGGACATTGGGCACGCCAATACGAGGCGCTTTCAACCGACGAATCGCCTCCCGGCTAAAGTATAGGAAATTCGGAACCGTTCATTTTTCGGCTGCCGGCTACCATTGGCTGACGCATAGGTTTGACTCTCCCGTTGGTTGTCGTATCGTCTCATGCTCATTTTCAAAGGGTGGCACAGTGTATAGGTGCAATGGATTGGTTTCAACGTATAGATACTATGCTTGCCCGTTGATTTCCTCAACGGGCCGCTGGTCATGGCAAGAGTAAACCCCCGCCGCAGGAGCCTCGACCCGCTCCAATGCGGATGCATGTGCTTTCGCTTCGGGCCGCGTCTGGACACAGGTCTTCGGATGGGATAGGGTAACGCTCCAAGAGTACCCTGACACAACGGACTTGGGAAGGGTCGGCTGGGAATGCCGGGGGCACGAATCCATAGGATGGTCAACAGAAGGAACAACGCTGTATGGACAAGGAAGTGCTGAAACGACTCATTGTTCCGGTGTTTTTCTTGTTGTTGTTTCTGATTCCGACCCTCTTTTGGGATGCGGTGATTCTTGAATTTGGCTCCGAGCTCCTGCGGCGTAGTATCTGGATCGGACGCTATGTCATTGGCATCTGCTTATGGCTGACGCTGGCCTGGTGTGTCATCCGTATTGTTGACGTGGTCGTTTGGCCGATGCTCGTCGAGCGCCGCAGCGGTTCCCCCGTGCCCCGCTTGTTGAAAGACCTCGTGCGCCTGGTGGTCGTCTTGACCACTATCTCGGTCGTCGTCAGCGTGGTGTTCGAGAAGTCTATCACCGGCTTTCTCGCCGCCAGCGGTGTGGTGGGCCTGGTCCTAGGTTTTGCCCTGCGCAACATGATCGCCGACTTCTTTTCCGGCATTGCCCTCAACCTCGAACGGTCGTTCACCGTGGGCGATCGCGTGCGCATCGAAAACAGCGAGCTGACGGGCGATATCGTCGAAATCAACTGGCGCACCACGATCATCAAGAACTTTACGGGCAACAATCTGATCATTCCCAACAGCCGCATGGCTTCCTTGCAGGTTGAAAATTATCATAAGCCCGAAAGAGTCCATTACAATTGGCACTTTCTGACGCTGGATTTCGACGTGCCCGTCGAACGTGCCGAACGCGTGTTGCTCGCCGCCCTCAAACACGCTGTGGAATCCTTCGGGGTCACCGCGACGCCCATTGCGCGGGTCCGGCTTCCCAAGGATTATGGCATGGAATATATCGTGGTCTACGAGGTCCCCGAATACCGTTTCCGGGGTCGGATGCGTGCCGCGGTAATGCGCAGCATCATCCATCATCTGACGGTGGCCGGTATCCCCTTCGCCTACCCGAAGCAATATATCTATACGGCGAACATGCCCCAACCACCGGCCGAGCAACGGCCCAACCCGCATCATCTGTTGCGACGCGTGCCGCTGTTTGCCACCCTGGACGACTCGGAATTGGCCTCGCTGGTGGCGAACGCAAGACCGTATTTGTTTCAGGCTGAGGAGGCGGTCGTCGAGCACGGCGCGAGTGGCGATTCGATGTACGTCGTGGCCGAGGGTCTCCTGGATGTCTATATCCAGCCGGAAGACGCCGAGGAGCTCGTCAAAGTCGCCGATCTCATCCCTGGCCAATTCTTTGGAGAGATGTCTCTGCTGACAGGTGAACCCCGTTCGGCGACAGTAAAAGCCGCAACCGGCGCCTTGGTCTACGAAATCACCAAAGAGGTCATAGCAGGCCTCCTGGAAAAGCGTCCGGAGATCGCCGAGCACCTAGCCCAGACCATCGCCGAGCACCGCCTGCGAGATGAAGAGCGCAGACACACCCTGCCGGCTGACCAGCACGAAGCCGAGATCCGGAATTTCGCGGGTCAATTGGTGGAGAGGATGCGCCGTTTCTTCCGGGTCTTTCGCCGCTCGGATCCTGCCGATAGCAGAGGCGATATCGAGAACGCAGAAGCCAGCATGACCCCCTCGGAGGCGTCTCGGGATTCCTAACCCCAACAGCATACCAAGCCATTGCGGTCACCCTGCGCGGCATTGTTCCAAAAACGTTTTGGTCTCGTCTGACATGGCGGTAAACTTCAACACCGCAACGGTGTCGGTCTCTCCTGCCTGCGGTGCTTCACACGCAACGACTTTGGCATAGGCGTCGTGCTTCGTCTCGGTGTCGGATATGAGCGTAATATGGACATTGTCGTGCAGAGCCACAGGACCCGCCAGCCTAGCTCTAGCAGAAGAGTCGGCGAGGGCGTTCAGATGTCCTGCGATGACATCGTCGGTGAGTGCTTTGCCTTCTAAGCGATGACAGGCAATAGGCAGAGATGGCGTAAGTGGCGTAAAGACTTCAGGGACTTTGTCGGGCAAGACTATGTTATACGGAGCTCCGATGCCGCTGATATCGTATAGGGTAATCGGCTCGTTGACCCCCTTGAATTGCACCTCCATGGTCCCTTCTATCTGCACGAGATGCTGTACACGTGCATACAGTGCGGGGCTGATTAAGACCTGGCCACTTACGGTATACGATTCGATACGATAGGCCGTGTTGATGGCGCTCCCCATGGCGCCATATTTCGTCCGTTGTTCCGAGCCGATATTGCCGACGATAACCTCACCGGTGTTGATGCCAATACCCATGGCAAGTTCGGGGAGCCCGAGCCGGCGCTGCTCGGCATTGACCTCAGTCATAGCGCTCTGCATGGCGAGGGCACAGGCTACGGCGCGCTCCGGGTCGTCGTCTGCTTGCAATGGGGCGCCGAAAAAGGCCAGGATACCGTCGCCCTGAAATTCATCGACTGTGCCGCGATACTGCGTAAGGATAGCGATCATACGCGCGAGGTAACGATTCGTGATATCGACCACGGTCTGGGGCGGCAGTTGTGCCACCATTGACGAAAAGCCTCGCAGGTCTGACACGAGCATCGTGAGCTCTCGCACTTCCCCGCCAAGCCTGAGACCATCCGGGGATTCGAGCAGTGCTTTGACCACATCGTTGCTCAGATAGCGGCCAAATGTCGACTTAATGAAATCGCGATCTTTCAGCCCTTCGGCCATGTGATTGAAGCTCGAGGTGACCAAGCCTAGTTCGTCACGGCCGGGAATGGGCAACTTGATAGTGTAATCGCCCTCGACAATAGCGCTGGCTCCATCGGCAAGACGTAAAATAGGCCGGGTGATGAAATGGCTAATCATGAGGATCACGCCGCCCAGCACAATGAGGGTGAGGACAATGCCTGTAAGGAAAATGAGGGTGAGTGTGCGCAGCGGTTGTTGTACTTCAGCATAGGGCAGATGGAAGACAAGGAACCATTCGGCGCTGGGAATGCGACTGATAATGGTGTAGTGGCTTGGGGCGGTATAGATCGCCGATCCCTCCTCCGAAGCGACGAAGGTTCGAAAAAACTCTGCATCCGAACTTGCGGCGATATTGCCTGTGAGTACCAGGTCGCGCTGCGGGTGGGTAATGTACAGGCCTGTACGATCGACTAAATACGCCATGCTCTGTTGGCCAATGCGCAGAGCCGTCACGTGCTGGAGGAGCACGTCGATAAACAAATCGACGGCGATGACACCGATAAGACGCGTGGCATTCTTGACGGGGGAAGCGATGGTAATGATGAGTCCGCCCGTCCGGGCATCAACGTAGGGGGTGGTAAAGATTAGACGGTCCTTGGCCACGGCCTCCTTATACCAGGGGCGTTTGTGATGATCGTAGCCTGGCGGGAGTGTCCCACCGGTCTTCGTACTCAGAAACGGGCCACCGTCATACCCCATATACACCCCAGGGGGATCGCTAATTTGTTTCCCCACGATGGTGAAGTAGGCCCGCTGGGTCGGGTGCGGTGCGGTGTATTGAGATTCCACTTCTGCCAGGGCAGTCAGGGCAGCACTCTTCTCCACTAGCCAGCGGTCGATGGAGGACGCAACAAAGGTCACCATCGTCTCGCTTTTCGCTTGTACCTCATCATGCAAGAGCCGTCGGGTCACGACGTATATGACCAATCCCATAATGAGGAGAACGACACAAGCAGCTCCTAAAATACGAAAGAGCATGCGGTTGCGGATCTTTGCATCAAATACAGAAGGTATGCTCTCCATGGGACACATCCTCTTCGAGGTGATACCACTCAGTTGTGATGCATTGCATGCGCCTGTACTTTATACTGCCATTACTTTTCTACTGTAACACACCTGTGCGCTTGTAAAAAGTAGTGCTGTGTGGTCGTATCTGATCACGGGGTCTGTGGGGTCACACGGGTCTCGCGACGGGCATTTTTGGGCTGACGCACCAGCCCTTTTGTGGTAGAAATGGGCTCTGGCTTCACGCGAAGGAAATCCGTTATGAGTCCCGCTCATCAATCGACACCGCTTCCGCAAGGACTCGGCATTCCCGTGTCGGATTGGCAGCAGACTCCGACGACCGTTCGTGACGAGTTTCTGTCTCTCCTGAAACGGATCGACGCTCTCGAATCGCGACTCAACCGTGACTCCTCCAATTCCAGCCGTCCGCCCTCAACCGATTCCGCCGCCAAGAAGCGTGGCCGACGGGTGAAACCGACTGAGCGCCGCAAGCCCGGCGCGAAGCCCGGCCATCCCGGTCATCAACAGACCCTGCTGGAGCCGACGACCACCGTGTCGCTGTTTCCCGAACCCTGTGGTTATGGACACTCCGAGATGACGACCCTCACGGCCTATCACACGCATCAGGTCATCGAGTTGCCGGTGATTCGCCCCGAGGTGACCCATTGGCGATTGTACCAGGGGCAGTGTCTCTCGT
>CAJIAL010000772.1_pt1 | contig 11085 bp, 9 predicted proteins | sample 9199091 | NCBI WGS metagenome assembly CAJIAL01 (sample SAMEA7708270, study PRJEB35096) | sediment metagenome | biome: marine neritic benthic zone biome [ENVO:01000025]; feature: sediment [ENVO:00002007]; material: shallow marine sediment [ENVO:03000034] sea grass bed [ENVO_01000059] ... | reverse complement strand
GAGCACATCGGGGTGGGTGATCAGCCGCTCAACCACGTCCGGGTCGGTGTTGATGAGCGACATGGTGAACCCGAGCGCCAGGTCCTCTGCCAGTGACAAATCGAGCAGCGTATCCAGGGGATCTTTCTGTTGCCGCTGGGCGATGTCGGCAATGCTCTGATTCACAAATTGCTGGTGCTCCGGCTTGGCCGCTCGCACGACGTGCAACCGGTCCCATTGGTCTTTGAAGAGGGTGGCGCCAACTGTGAGATCCTCCCGCACTGCCTGGCGAAATGCGGGGGAGCGATATAAGGCCATCTGCTCATCGAGCGGGCGGTTGAAGGCGTCTTTCCACGAGGCCAGGCTGGCGAACAAAAAGGGCTCACGCAGCGTGTAGTACTGCTGGATGGGGCGCGGTGTGGTCTGCGGATAGGATCGGCAGGCCTTGTTGGCGGTACGGCTCCACTCGTGCCAGTGCGGCTTCACAGGCGCCTTCATTGCCGGGCACATCCAGCATGGCAATAAATGTCACGGGCCGCTGGCTCACCTCGGCGAGATGGACGACGAGCTCCAATTCATCATCCGACAGCTGACCGGGTTTCCGCGTCAGCGCGAGTTCGATCACGCCTCGGCCCATGTCGCCGAGCAGGCGGGCAAAAGCTTCCAGTTCTTCCTTGCTGGTCAGGCGGCTGGACAGCGGGCGTCCCTGGTAGCCAATATGCTGCGGCAGCAAGCTCGCCGAGAAACCGTACGCGCCGGCCTCCATGGCTTCCTGCAGGAGTGTGGTCATGCGCGCGATCTCGTCCGCATTGGCGCCGCGTTCCGTGGCGGCATCGCCCATGACATAGAAGCGCAAGGCCGACAGCGGTACGAGAAAGGCCGTGTTCAGGGCCACGCCTTGATCGACAACCGCGTTCATGTAGTCGGGAAAGCTTTCCCAGGCCCACGACACGCCCTGCATGAGAACCTCGTAAGGTACCGCTTCAACATTGACCAAGTCCCACGCGATAACCTCGGTTTCGCCCGGCTTGCACGGGGCAACGCCAACCCCGCAATTGCCCATGAGCACGGTGGTTACCCCGTGCCAGCAGGAGCACGTCAGCAGTGGGTCCCAGGCGATTTGGGCATCGTAGTGGGTGTGGATGTCGACGAATCCCGGTGCCACTACCTGACCCTTGGCGTCGATTTCCTGGTGTGCCGTGCCGGTAATATCACCGATCGCGGCGATTTTATCCCCTGCAATCGCTACCGAGCCGTTGGTGATTGGGGCGCCGGTGCCGTCACAGATTCGCGCGTTCTTAATAAGCAGATCGTATGCCATAGCAGTTCTCCTGCGTGAGTGAGCCTGTGCATCGTATCGGGTCGCATCAGTCTACACCATGCGGCTGGGTTTGCCTATAACGGTTTGCTGTGCCGAGGTACTGGTCGACGGATAGGTTCCCCCGGCTTCGTTTATGAGGAGTACGTCGTCCGCCAGGCTTGTTGCAGACGTTTGATCACTGCAGGATACACCACGAACCGCCGGAAGGGATCAATGCAGGCCATATACCACGGCGTGATCCAGCTGACCCGCTTGACGTAAATAGCCCAGTAGACGTGGTAGCCTTCTGGCGTTGGAACCATGGCCATAGCCGAGAAGGCATGGACCGTGCCGTTCTGAATTTCCGTCAGCATTTCGTGGGGAAAGCTGTAGAGCACACGAAAGGGGCCGTGCTGGCTGCCTGGCTCGTCGAGTGAGTGAGCCCGATCGGCCTCTGTCAGGCGACTGATGTAGGAGGACGCAGGGACTTCGTGGCGCGCATCGTCCCAGCCGAAGAGCCGTCCGAGAGCGCTACGAAGGCGCAAGAGCCCGCGAACGATCGGGTTCGCCTCTGCAAGATCTTCACCCTGAAGGAGGGTCGCGACATCACGGATCGTCCGATCATTGCCGTCCCCGGCGAGTGGAAAGGTCCAGACGTCATGGAGGGGAACATCTGCCAAGAATGTATGCACGCGGAAGTCGTGCTGGTGGAACTCAGTTAGGTTAGCCCGCATGGTCCGTTGTACCTTCTGCGCTCAGGGTGCGCGAACCGAGAGATGCGGATAAGAAATACAAACGCTATTTTGGCGCATCGCATGCACCCCGCGCCACTGGTGGGTGAGCCGGTGGGGGCGGCGAGCCCGCCGCTGGCCGCGTGCCGTCGGACGCTGCTGAGCCAAGGCGCAGGGGGGGGACGGCTGGCTCGATGGCGCGCCATGCCGCGTCGGGTATCTCGGGGACCTCCGTAGCCGCTTCCTGGGGCACCGCCATCAGGGAGTCGCGCGTCTCTATGGCGAGATCCTCGACGGTGCCCGCCAGCGCTACGATTGCGACGTTTTTCTCACCGCCGTTTTGGCGAGCAATAGCGCGGCGCTCAATGCTCTCGTGCGGCGGCGGCGAGAACGCCGCCATCAACCCTATTATCATTTGCTCCGGCGCTTTGCGGCCGTTGCGATCCATTGGACACATCGGCGGCGGCGGCCCAAAGCCGGGGCGCTCGATGTCCGCCGTGCAACGCCGGCCGATATACCGGCTATTGCTGCGTTGCTGGACGCCGACCACCGTACCCGGCCATTTGACGGGTGCTCCTCGAGCATATCTATGCGGACTATTGGGGGAGGGGCTATCACTTTGCCCTCCTGTGTCTCTACGACAACCATCCCCTGACCCCAGCCCTCCGCGGCTTTGTCACCCGCGCCCTCGACTTTCACCTATATGCCGTCACCAGCAGCAGCGCACCACGCACCGTTTACTCCGAGGGACGCCCCGGCTTCGAGATGGTCTTGGCTTGATCAGCGTGAGAGTTTACACCAGAAATTGGACATCCGTAAAACCTGGCCAGACAACGTCCGGATTATGAATGATGGAGCAGTCAGTGATGGCGGCGATGGCGCATTGGGCCAGACACAATGAGGCTGATCACGAGAGGTATTTGCCACGCAAAAAGGGGTTGGCTGGCAGCGCTACGGAATCGCCATGCAACCCCGCAGCGCCGTGCGTTGGGCTTACTTGTTCTGCCCGATGATGGGGGTTTGACCGTTACAGCGGAAGGACACATCGCTGTAAATGATGTCGGCGTTCGATGCGAGCCTCGCCTGCGCGTTGTCGGAGGTGAGGCCGAAGAATTGCTCCCAGTAGTCGATTTGGGCGAGCAGGTCGGCGTTGAAGGCCACACTGAGGGTGTGAGAATTGGAGCACGTACCTGCTGACCATCCGGTTAGAAACGTCGGCCCGACGGGCGCGGCAGACTGCCAGCCATAGGCCTTGCCTTTGTAGGACGTGCTCGTGCTCGTCGAGGCTGAGAGGCTTGCACTGGCATTTCCCCCGGCGTGGCTGACGCCTACCCCGGCGTTCCCCCCGATGGTGACGCCTTGGGTGAAATCGTAAGACTGAAAGCCCGAGGCTACTGCATTCTTGAGGGAGTACTTCCCGAGGCCGGAGCCAGCGAGCGAGACCTGAAACATCGCCCGGTCTGTGGCATCTTCGGCACGGACTTTGAGGCCGCCGATGAAGGCTTGAGAGGTGGCGATAATAACAGGGTTCGGGCAGCAGTTGAGGCACGGACTGACTTGGCGACCGGATCGGGTCGAGCAGACGATCGTGAACTTTTCGATCTCGTGTCCCGAGTCTGTACTTGCCTGCGAGTCGGGGTCTCCCCAGCGATCGGTCACCGAGCTGCTGAAGTGTTGTAACTCTGAGCCGTCGCAGGCGTAGGTTTGTGTACCATCACCTTCATTGTCGGCGGGCGGCGCACAGTCCTTTTTGGCGGTGCGCACGCGGACCAGTTTGCAGTTACAGCCTTCTTTGACCCCCATCATGACTTGATTGCCCGTATAAATACTGTCAAAGAGATCTTGGAAGAACTCGGAGAAGAACCAACGGGTGACGCGGTCGAAAAAGTCGGTAATGACCACGCTGGTCACATGTACCCCAGGGGTTGCGTACAATGACGCGTATAGCGCGAGGTCTAGGCCCTTGATGGGGGTGTTGTCCACGTAGATCTGGACGTCAAGCGGATAGCCAAATTCGTCAAGCAACGAACCGAACTCGAGGGTGGGTATGTCCCCGACATAGGCCTTGCCATCTTGCCCCGCATGCACGTACTCGATACTGGGTCGAGCACCGCTATGGGGGTCGAGGATGACCTCAGCCTCTTTTTGGCACAGAAATTCATCGGTCATCGCATCGTAGATTGCAATCGTAAAGTCGCCGATATCGAGGCGTTCACCCGGCTCGGGAACCTGGTATAGGCGTTCGGCATCGCCATCGGGGTCTCCGGTGATACGAGGCATCATAGCCGTGTAGCGACCGGGTGTGGTGTAGAAGATACGGGGTATAGCATTTTCGCAGGCGGCGATGGCGCCTTCAAGACCGACGTCAATCGCCGTGGTGCCGATGAACGGCAACGTGTTTGTGTCGACGGACGTGGTTCGCGTGGTGTCGATAGTCTCCTGGTTGGTGCTGAGCGTCGGGCTGAGAGACTGTTGAGAGGGCTGCGTCTCACCAAAGGTATTCGTGTCGGCGGGGAGCGTGAGTACCGTCTGACGCTTGAGCATGCCCGAACCCAGGTTCAAGGCCTGCGCGTTTGCCTGGAGTAGGATGACGACCATGGTTGTGGCCAGTCCTATCGAGAGACGTCGAGAATGGGTGTTCTTGGTTTGCATCGGTTTTGTTCCTCAGTGTTACATACGGCGTTTGTGCGTGCATGGCTGAGACCAGCAGCCACGTGTTTGTGTTACTTGATCTACGATGCAAACGACGTTTTAGATGCTTTGGAGATGCGATGTGTCCTCACGCAATCGGCGTGAGCCAGATCACGTTGGATTGCTGACATCTCGGGGGATTCCCTCGGACGAGGGCTCAGGGACGACCGGTTGGGGAACGCAGAGAGCGGATTACAAACAGGATTGCAAAGGCTTAAAGGGGCGAGACATCTCTTCCGTCAAAGGAATCAATCGAGTCTGACCCTTTTGGACCCTTTTGATTTTCAACGGGCGATCAAGTGATATGGTTCGTCAGTAAGGCCGACGCCCGCTTGACCCGGGTCAAGCGTATATCAGCCCTCTGTAATGTGCCACTGTATGGGTTTTTGTTGCTCTTTCTCGGAGTGGCGGATAAGAAATACAAACGCTATTTTGGCGCATCGCATGCACCCCGCGCCACTGGTGGATGAGCCGGTGGGGGCGGAGAGCCCACCGCGGGCCGCGCGCCGTCGGACGCTGCTGAGCCAAGGCGCAGGGGGCTTGTCCATCCTGTTTATTCGACTCAACCTGTCCACCAGCGTAGGCGATCCCGCATCCTGGTTATCTTCGATAATACTCCTCCCTATCGCCGATACGGCGCACCGACGTTTCATGGTGGCATCGCATCCTCCAATTCCCGTCGACCAGCCTTGCCTGGTCGCACTGGAAATCCTATCCACGAGAAGCCCTCTCTCCCAGCTACTCGGCCGGGGCGATGGCGACATCATCTCGCAATCCGACCAAATTGAACGTCCCTCGTTACTTCCCCCCCAGAAATGCCCTGGCCTGCCGGATCTCGGGCCTCTTTTCGGCATGACCGGCCAGTTCCACCAGTTTTCCGTAGTAGGACCGGGCCGTCTCCCCGTTGCCGACCAGCTCGGCGGCCCGTCCCGCACCGTAGAGGCTCCTGAGGCGGTTGGCCGATATGGCGAGGCTTGCCTTGTAGGCCTCGATGGCCTCATCGTACATGCCGCGCGACAACAGCATGTCACCGTAAAGTTCCCGGGCCGGCAGCACGGCCCCTGGGGTCACCGGGTGCTTGTCCACTGAATCCTCCAGGTCGGCCGCCTTGCCCATCAGATCAAGGGCCTGGGCATCTTTGCCATCCGCCAGGGCGGCCCAGGCGGCCACCGTCTGCCGCTGGCTGTCGACCAGAACGGCCCAGTAGTCCTGCCCGGCCTCCTTCGCCCGGCGGTGGAACTCATCCATCCTTTTGATGCTGTCCCTGGCCCCCTTGACGTCTCCTCCTTTGGCAGCCCCCACCCCCCTGGCGAAGTAGGTGATCGACTCGAACCAGGGATACCTGTCCCAGGGAAAATCGGAATGGGTGCGCACCGCGAGCCCGGCCGCCTCCCCCCACATGGACCTCTCTAGGGTATAGCGGGCCTGAGCCGCCGCCATGGCGTAGGCGGAGGCGAAACTGTCCTGGTAACGCTTGACGGCGTTGAGCTCGTCCAGGGCCTCTTTAGCCTTTCCGTCCTGGCCCACCTGCAGGTTGGCGTACACCAGGTAGTCCATGGCGTGGGCGTAGTGAAGGGACGTCACCCCGCCCACCGACTGCTTCCTGGCCGCGTCGGCCGACCGGCGGTTCCAGTCGGCCACGTCCGCCCAAAGGCCCAGCCTGACGAAGATATGGGTGGGCATGTGGAGGGCGTGAGGGACGTCCGGGGCGATCCCACTGTAGCCCCTGGCCACCTCGACGGCCCTCGGGGCCAGCATGGGATTGTCGTAGGCGTGGATGAGGTAGTGGAAGCCGGCGGGGTGCTGCGGGGCCTTCGCGTTCAGCTCCTCGAGGATCCTGCCCGCCTCCTGCTGGTGGGTGAAGGTCTTGTCGGCCTTGGGCGCCGTGGCCAGGTGGGCCAGGGCGTAAAAGGCCCTGGCGTCCAGGTCACCGGGGTAGGCCCGGTAAAGTTTCTCCTGCTCCCCCTCCCATCGCGCGATGCGCTCCGGGTGTTTGACCGTCTCCCAATCCGCGAAGAACGCCTTGATGGCCCCCACATAGGACCGTTCCCGTTCAGTGGGCGGCTTCAGCGCCTCGGCCCGGCCCACCGCCTCGGATCCCAGCTTCAGGTCCTCCTCGCCGGGGGGCGCCCACAGGGGATGGAGGTAGGTCATGGCGATCCCCCATTGGGCCATGGCGCAGTCCGGGTTCCTCTCGGCCAAGTCGGTGAACACTTGCCGGGACTGCTCGTACATCATGTGGTGCAGGAGGGCCACGCCGTGCTCGAAGGTCTCCCGGCTTTCGGAGCCGCATGAGATGTCGAAATCCACCACCCCCACCGATCGGGGCGGGGCTTTCCCTGCCGCCACGGCCTGGCCCAGCGGGACGACAAGGACAACGGCCATCGTGCAGACGAGGACGGAAAGGATCAATCTGGTGACGGTATCCATTATACGGCCCTCCTGTACTTGCTGGGTTATGGAACCCTTTCCGGGTCTCCAAAGGATCCTCCCCCGGGGGTGTCACCCCAGCCTGGAGAAAATTAGTTGTTTTGTCAAGTATAGCCTTGGGTAGCTCCACACTTAACCGTGGTCACGCACACCATCGCTCGATGAGACGTTGAAGTGCCCGCGAAGGACGTCCACGTCGTTTCGGTGGTTCCCAGACAGGCAACGGCACATGAAGCGAAAGCAGTTCCTGCATCGTCCAGCAATGATCGGTGATCCCAGCCGCCATCGCCGGCGTTATCTTCTGGGCACGTCCCAAACTCGCATGAGGCGTGCAAAAGTTATAGACTGTCCCCACCAAGAACATCCCTTCGTGCAGCGTCAGGGTCTGACGGGCCAACGCCCGGCAACGACGCGCCAGGGGCGCAAGCCGCTCACGGAATGTCGCGTTGAGCCGGTTGCAGTCGGCAGACGAATCACTCCGCCTGCCGCTGTTCCAGAACGGAGCGTGCCCGTTTCCGGGCACTCCGCTCCTCAGTATCCCGATGCTTGTCACGCACACCTGGCGCGAGATAGTCCCTGTGCTCCCGCGTTTTCGCATGGTGGCAATGTCCATGCAGCGCTTGCACGTTCGCATAGCGCGAATCTCGGTGGTCACCGTTAATGTGGTCCACCTCGATCCGGTCGTCATGTTGGAAGAACAGCCCACAGTAACGACACCGACCCCGTTGCTCTTTGAGCAACCGAGCCAGTTGAGAACGGATCGTTGGATGCCGTTCTTGTCGAGTGCTCCAGTAGACCCAATCGCCGTCATAGGGACTGCGATTGCCTTGGATTTTGACATGCTGCGTAATCGTCACGTCGCTGTGAGCCCGAAGGCTCGTCGCTGCCGGGTCGGTGGCCGAGGTGGCAAAGGTCAGGCGCGCGCCCAGCCGATGCCAGTAGCGCCGGGTAACCCAGCCGATCGATTTATGCGGATGTCGCCAGCGTGCCCAGGATCGAAGCTTGATCCAGGTGAGATGATCGAGCCGATGATAAACGGCTTGACTCACACCCGTGCGGTAGTAAGTGGCCCAACCCCGGATTTTAGGGTTGAGCTGGCGAATCAATAGACTCTGAGGTAGAGCCCGACCGCGCTTGATGATTCGCCCAAGCTCCGCGAGATGGTCCGCCACATTAGCCTTGGCAGGTTTGATCAGGGTTTTATACCCCAGACGCCTGCTGCCTCCGGGACCTTTGCCTGATTGGTGTTTGCCTACCCGGTATTGCCGGATGTCGAACCCCAAGAACGTAAACCCCTGTAGTTGCTGAAAACCTCATCCGGTACGATATAAGCCGCGTTCCCCACTTCATCGTGGTTTTCTTTATCACCGAAACCACCTTGATTCCGATGTAGAGGTTGATATGCTGTGGGACGGTAGTAGGCCGGCTGAGTCAGGCAGTCATACGGATTGAACGAAGACGTTACCAGGTCGCTTCATCGCACTCATGCAGCCCGACGATACCCGCGATAGAGACCACCGACGTGTGGCATAGCAATGACTTTGCCCTCGCTTAGCCCTTGGATCGGACGGGGTATCGGCGCGTTGCGGTCCAGCGATAAGTGGGGTCGAACCGTGTGATAATAGTCCAGGTATGAGGTCATGAGCTGTCGCAGATGGGCTTCGTTGCGCACAATCACCCGGTCGAGCAGCTCTCGGCGTAGGGTGCCGATCAGGCGTTCCGCGTAGGGATTTTGCCACGGCGAGTGTGGGGCAATCACCACTTCCTCCATGCCCATGTTATTCACGCGCTGGCGGAAGTATGCCCCGTAGATTTTGTCCCGATCTCGTAGGAGGTACCGGGGCGCTTCGTCAAACGGAAAGGCTTCGACGATCTGTTGGGCGGTCCACTGGGCCGTTGGGTGCTGAGTGACATTGAAATGGACCACCTGACGCTGCTCGTGACGCAGGACCACAAAGCCATAGAGTACGCCAAAAGTCAGGGTCGGAAGGCATTGGTGCACAAATCGTGCTGTTGTCCTTGACACCCATTGGCGCTACCCTCAGGCTTTGGGACATTACACACCACACAAGCCAACGGGGACTGCCATGCCTGAAGCCCACAAACGCGCCAACCGACACCCGAAGTACAAGACGGCCTATCGCGTCACCAATTGGCCTGAGTATGACAAAGCATTACGCGATCGTGGCGATGTCACGCTCTGGCTGAGCCACGAGGCCATCGACGCCTGGACGGCTTCGAAGACCGGCAAGCGGGGCGGGCAGCCAGTCTATTCGGACCTTGCCATCGAGACCGCGCTCGCGCTGCGGTTGCTGTTTCACTTGCCGCTGCGCCAAACCGACGGCTTTCTCCGCTCCGTCTTGACGCTGATAGGTGTGTCCCTTCCGTGTCCGGATCACACGACCATTTCCCGACGCAATGCCACCGTGGCGGTCCGGCAGCAACTCGATCGGGTGTCACCGGGACCAATTTCCCTCATCGTTGACAGTAGCGGCTTGAAGGTCTGTGGGCAAGGCGAATGGCATGCCCAGAAACACGGCGAGAAAAAGGGTAAGCGCTGGAAGAAACTGCACCTCGGCGTGGATGACGAGGGTCGCATTCTCGCCTCGACCGTGACCGAAAGCAACGAGCAAGACCCATCGCAAGTGCCGTCGCTGTTGGCCCAAGTCGATCAACCCATTCCACGTTTCGTCGGGGATGGCATCTATGACCAGACCCCGGTCTATGCGGCTGTGGAACGCCATTCACCCGGTACTCAACTGATCGTCCCGCCGCGCAAGGATGCGGTGTTGAGCCCCCGGGCAGCGACTGCACCGACGCAACGCGATCAGCATCTGTTGGCGATCGAGAGCGACGGTCGGTTTCACTGGAAACGAACGTCGGGGTATTATGATCAGGCCCAGGCCGAGAACGCTTTTTCGCGGTATAAACGCACTTTTGGAGGCGGCTTGCGGGCGAAGCGGGATACAGCGCAGGAGCGGGAAGCCTCGCTGGCGTGTGTGTTGCTTAATCGGATGCTGGCATTGGGTCGGCCGTCATCGTATCCAGTCAGCTAATCACGATGTTCGAGAGGTCACTCCGCTTGCTGTGCGATTGGTGCAACAAACCCCTGCATACTCCGATGCGCCTGATCGTTGCACATTCCTGTCGTCTTGCGGGGTGAATTCTGTCTTCGAAGATGGCGTTTAGTCATTGCTTGGCGAGTTCACCATGGATACGCGGTGCGCCCCACAACACATTATCGCGGCTCATCGCATGGATGAGGTCGCGCGTTTCGGCGGATAAGAAATACAAACGCTATTTTGGCGCATCGCATGTACCCCGCGCCACTGGTGGGTGAGCCGGTGGGGGCGGAGAGCCCGCCGCGGGCCGCGTGCCGTCGGACGCTGCTGAGCCAAGGCGCAGGGGGCTTGTCCATCCTGTTTATTCGTAGTCGTTGAAATGCTTGACTTTTAATTCTTTCCCTCTCATCCTGATATCAGCTCATTCCGTTCTTTTCTTGCCTTATCCCATGAGGGTATTATCCATGCGATTCGCCGTCTCAGCGTTGATCACGTACGTCGTCTCGCGTTTCCGAGCTGACGAATCCGTCCGTCTCGAAAACATCGCCTTACGCCATCAGCTCTTCGTCTATCAGCGAACTGTCAAGCGTCCCACGCTCCGTCCATCTGATCGACTCTTCTGGGTCTGGCTGTCTCGCCTGTGGTCGGGCTGGCATGGTGCCCTGGAGTTCGTGCAACCTCGTACCGTCATCGCGTGGCAGAAGCAGCGGTATCCGAGACTACTGGCGACGTTTGAGTCAGCGTGAGAAGCCGGGCCGGCCCACTATCTCCAAAGAAATTCGTGAACTCATCCAGGATATGTGGCGCGCAAATCCAACGTGGGGCTCTCCTCGCATCGTGGGAGAGCTCCGTAAGCTCGGTATCAACGTCGCCAAATCGACGGTCGAAAAGT
>CAJIAL010000572.1_pt1 | contig 11094 bp, 11 predicted proteins | sample 9199091 | NCBI WGS metagenome assembly CAJIAL01 (sample SAMEA7708270, study PRJEB35096) | sediment metagenome | biome: marine neritic benthic zone biome [ENVO:01000025]; feature: sediment [ENVO:00002007]; material: shallow marine sediment [ENVO:03000034] sea grass bed [ENVO_01000059] ... | reverse complement strand
TCGATCTTGACCTCTCCAACGTCGAGGCGCGTCATTGGCTGACCACCCAGAGCGGTCTCAGCGAGCGTGCGACCGCCTTCCTGTTGCAACCGGCGAAAGTCAATCAGCGCGGGAATCTGCCGCACGGTTTGCTCGTGAGTTTTTGTGGTATCGACCCGCACGAGCCCTTGACCAGGGAGGAACTGCTCTGGCTCGGATTGGTGATCGAGCCGGACCGCGTGATGACCGTGCGGTCTCAGACGCTTCGGGCGCTTGCAGAGGTTCGTACGCACATACAGGCAGGCCAAGGCCCTGAGTCGCCATTTGCCTTTCTCGTTTTGGTGGCGACCACGATTACGGAAGGGCTTGAAGCAACCCTCACCGAGGTTTTTGAAGAAACCGATGGGTTGGAAGATCAGCTGCTCGCGGAAGGCACCGACCCACCGCTTGAGGCGTTGAACACGCTGCGCCGCAAGGTGTTCCGCATTCGGCGGAGTGTGCTCCCGTTCCACAATGTGCTCAAGTTTATTGCCTCGGACCCCACCATAACGATCACCACGCAAGAACGCGAGGCCCTCAACCGAGCAGCAGAACATGTCGCCTACCACCTGGACAGTCTCGAGGATTGCCGCGGCAGAGCCCAACTCCTGTACGATCAGATGGCGGGGCAACTTGCTGCGACCATGGCGCGGGTGACCTATAATCTGACCATCGTGGCCACGGTGTTTCTCCCGCTCACCTTCATCACCGGCCTGCTGGGGATTAATGTCGGCGGGATTCCTGAGGCACACAACCCCTGGGGCTTCTGGATCGTTTGCATCGTCCTGACAGTGTGTGCGGCACTCGCATGGGTCATCCTCCGCCGGAGTAGATTACTCTAAGGCTGGGTGTGCCGGTTGGGGGACGGGCGGTGCTCTGCGTCGCATCCTCCGTGACAATTCTGCAACCTTCGGAGTCGGTTGCACACTGCACAAGAGAGTGTGCAACCTTACATACGTGGTATTGCGGGTTGTCAACCCGTCCAGGCACCCCTCTCCATCATGGCGGTGCGCAACATTGAGGACGTCGATTCCACTTGGAGGCAGCGGTGCACGCATGGTACGAGATTTTGTGACCGCCCACGTAGGGCTCCTCTACGAGCTCAGCGGTGTGCTCCTCGCCCTCTTCTTGCTCATTGTCGTCGCGGCTCTCCTGCTTGCACGTCTGGAACGGCTGCCCCTCGATGACGCACTCTATTTCGCCTTCATCACGGCCTTCACGGTGGGATTGGGTGACATTGTGCCCACATCACGTTTGGCCAAAGCTGTGACGGTGGGGCTCGCCTTTGTGGGGGTCATTCTGGCGGGAGTTATGGTTGCCATAGCCGTCAAGGCGCTGGAGACGGTCGTCCAAGTGACGTGAACGCTCCACCGCCTACAGAGCGGCGGCTTCACCGAGCGCCATGGTGATCGTCACGCACGCGCTCTCGCTTATACCACAGGCGCGAAAGCTGCTGCCATGTCCTCTCATACGCGCTTGCATGCTCCACGAAGATGGCGATGGCTGCTGGCTGGTGCGCTCGTGGCGATCTGTGTTGCCGCGGTGCCCCCCGTCGTGTTGACGCTCTGGGGACCGCAGGTGCTCGGGCGGACGCTCAGCGCCGTGTTCCACACCTCGGTCACCGTCCAGCGGGTGACGGGTGGGTGGTGGAGTGGTCCGGTGCTCCATCAGCTCGCGATTGCCGAGAGCCCGACACCAGGGGCGCCGGTGCTGGTGCGTATCACGCGTCTGGCCGTCAACCGCGCCCTAGTGCCGCTGGTGTTGTCCAGCACCCCGATCGCCGTGACGCTCGACGATGTCAGCCTCCATGTGCAGCGACACGCCGATGGCCAGTGGAATGTTGCGGCCCTCCTGCTAGCCCGCGACACGCGAATGCCCTCGCCGTCCGCCCCGACAATGCCCGCCCTTTTGGCGCACCGGCGCATCGATGTGACCGTGCAGCGTGGGCGTCTGCACCTGGGGCGCGATGGCCCCCCCTACACCTTCGAGGCGCATGCTGGTAGTCCAGCGCTGGGTGCCGCGCCTGTGCAGGGGCAGCTGGTACTTGGTGGTGCCGCCGGGGCGTCGCTCACCGTGCAGGGGCAGGTGCAGAACATCGTAGGCCCAGCCGCGCGCACGGGACACGTCGATGTCACCATGACCCGCCTCGACCTCGCCCTGGCGACGGCCCTGGTGCCAGCGCTCTCGGCGGTGCAGCTGCGCGGCCAGGTGCAGGACGCCCAGGTGCGCCTCGCGCTGGAAGGTGACCAGGGACTCGCCGTCGATGCCACCCTCGACCTGCGTCAGGTGCAGGTCCACGACCCCGCCGCCTCCACGACCGCGACGGCCATAGAACACCTCGAGATACGTCTCCAGGGACAAGGCCAGGGGGCGCAATGGCACTGCGACACCCTGTCGATCGTCGGACCGGGTGTCCGTGTGGCGCTATCTGACCGTGCCTGGCTGCACGTCGACCAGACTGCGTGGCGCGGACACGCGGCCTTCACACTGCATGTTGCAAACATGGAGACGGTCACCACAGTGCTGGGCACACTCCTGCCCGCCGGCCTGCACCTGGGGGGGCGCTTCCAGCTTCGTGGCCAGGTGCAGGGGCTGGTCAGTCGTGCCGCCGATCAACCCTGGACCACCCGCCTGGCAGGGCTCGACGCCCACGTGGACGGGTCGCTCTCCAGGGCCAGGTGGAGGCAGGAGGAGGTGCGCGATATGGTCACCAAGCTTCACCTGGCGAAGGGCGTTTTGTCGATCGAGCAGGTGTCGGCCAAAATCGCCGAAGGCGACGCGGCGCTCCACGGCGAGCTGTCTCTCCAGGAGGCTACCCCGCATGGTGCACTGCAATGGCGCCTGACCAATGTCCCCCTGCACGCCCTGCTGGGCACGCCGGGGCAGCGTCTCGTTATCTCGCAGGCCCACGGCCGGATCGCCCGGGTTGACGGCGGCTATGAGCTCGAGACCGAGGTCCGGAGCCCTGTGGTGTCGCTGCCTCTGCAGGCGTTTGACGACCACTCGTTCCGTCTCACGCATGCGGTGGTGCACTGCACTGCGCTACTCGCAGCGCACTTCAGGCACCTCACCGTCCATGCATGCAGCCTCGAGACGGCAGAGATGCACGTATCGCTGCATGAGGGCGCGGTGGCGTTTGGCGCGCCGTCTCCGCTCACGGCACAGGTGGACGTAACCCTGGACACCCAGGGATCATGGCTCACGCCGCTGCTGTCGCGGTACGCTGTGCAGGGTGTGGAGTTGGCGGGTCGTATCCAGGTCGCCTTCCAGGGCGAAGTGCACGTAGACGATCCTCTCAAGACGCTACGGGGGAAGGGGACCGTGCGCGCGGCGGGGGGCGTGTTCCAGCAGCAGGCGTTCACGCGTCTGGTGGTGCCCTTTGCTCTGACCCCTGGACGGGTGCAGATTACCCACGGCCGCGTCGCCGTGCAGGACGGCGCGCTCGAGGTGCAGGGGGAGGTCGGCGTGTTTGCTGACACGGCACGCCCCAGCGACCGCCTACACGTGCAGTTCCAGCAGGTCCCCGTGCACGTGGCGCAGCGGTTGCCGACCTTCCGCGAGACGGGCGCCGCCACGCTGCACACGTCCACCGCGCTCACCGGCACGGTGCGCCTGCATGGGACGCCCTATAGTCGTTTCACCGGTCGCATCGACCTCTCGAGTGCCAGAACACGCCGTCAGGTGCGGCAAGGCGCCCGGGTGCTGGCGCAGGTTGACCTGCCGGCGTTCCATCTCACCGCCACGGGAGGGTCCCACCCTGACGGGTGGCAGGCGACCACAATCCGCTTGCAGGGAGACGGCCTGGCGCTTGACATCAGCCATGCCGTCGCCCGTCGAACCCCCACGCACGACGACCTCTCCGGGACCGTGCAACTGCACATCACGACCGAGGTGGTGACGGCCCTGACTCTGGGCCTGCTGCCTGACGGTCTCGCCCCCTCCGGCACGCTGGACGTGAGCGGGAGCGCTGCGCTGCACGGCGTCTGGGGTGGGGGCGTGTCGCTGCGCCACGTGAGGTATACCGGGGAGCTGCGCCTGGCGCATGTGGGGTGGCAGGGCACGAAACTGGCGGCCCTGGCCGCCCGCCTGACGGTGGCACAGGGCCGCCTGACGGTCGAGGCGGGGGAGGCGCAGCTGCTCGGGGGAGCGGTGCGGTTGGAACCTGGGACGTTCATCGATCTGCCGGGTCCTGCCCACGACTTTCAGCTGCACCTGGCCGCCACGCAACTCAATCTCGCGCATGATACAGGCACGCGCCTGTCACTGACAGGCTTGTTCATCCCGCTCTTTCTCCTCGAGCCGGATCGGCGGCGACCGATGCAGACGTCAGGGATGCTCGATTGGGACATGCGGGTCTCGGGCACGTATGACGGGCGGCCGGGGTGGAGTACGTCGGTCAACGGCGCGGGCCAGTTTCGCATCACGCACGGCGCGGTGGAGACATCGACCACCGTGTCCAGTTTCGCCCTCAAGGCGTTGACGTTACCGGCCAATCTCATCGACCAGAGCGTCAAAGCGCTGTCCGGGCATCGGGGCAAGCCCCTCAAAGCGCTGGAGAGTCTGGGCAAGCGGTCGTTGGTCTTCGGGACCCTCGAAAGCCCGATACAGATACAGGCTGGCGTCATACGCCTCAAGGACGATTTCACCATCACGACGCCCGAGATCACGCTGGTGTTCAATGGCCACAGCACCCTCGAAGGCGAGGTGGACTATCATATCCACAGCGACCTCCTGCATCGCCTCTTCCTGGGGGAGCTGTTTACGCTCCCTGACAAGCTGCCGGTGCTTGGGCACCTGTTCCGCCACATCAACCCCTTTCATCATGTGACCGGCCACATCGAGCTCAGCGCCACGGTACAGGGCAACGTCTTGCGCCGCATTGCCAGCGGCCAGCGTGCGGTGCGGGTGCATGTCTATCTCATCCGCTGACAGCCCACATGCAACCTCCCCGCAGCACGCTACGGGGAGGTTGCATGCGCAGGACACTGCACGTGCGCGCAGCACGCTGCAGGGAATCGCACCCTGCAAGGGAGTGAACCGAGAATGGACCTCCGTGTTTAAACGGTGGTATCCCGCCATGGACGTCGAGGCATGGGAGGAAGCGCATAATCCCTTTGTACCATGTAAGTAGAGCTGGTGAGCACGAAAAGGCAACGCTGGCGTCATGCTAGCCGCTCTCTGGAGTGCTCTCATGATCACCGGTAGGGTCCGAGGCCGTCACGGCATCTGCTGGCCGCCTTGCCACAGACCGGCTGGTTCGCGCTCCAGGCGAACCGCATCAAAGTTTATTGGGGAGCTGAGTATCATCGCGACCCTGTGCCAAGGTCGAGACGATTTGGACGTTGCGACATCATATTTGGACGGAAATGAGTATGTTCTTGGACAGTCAGTTAGTATACGATGGCTTCAAGCAGTATCAACCCTCAGGACAACACGCGTCACGACGAGACCGCCCTGTCTGTGGAGCCATGAGGGAGGCCTTGAGGTTCGCGTCATCCCCCTTGCCGGCGCGGTGCCCTGGGGTAACCTGGTGGGAAATGGGGGTGGGCAGCGCCTGAACGCCCCAGGCATCGGGCTGGTGCCTCTGGGGTAAGCAACCATGTACAAGAGGAGACAACCATGCGAGGCAAGGTATGCGTCGTGAGCTTGTGGGTGATCGTAGTGATGTGGGGGTTTTCCGGAGCGTCTGCCGCCGTAATGGCGCCGGACCATCTGCACGGCAAGTGGGTGCTTGGCGTGAGCGAGCAGACCTGCGGTGCGCCGAACGCCGAGTATTTTATCTTTCGCGACAACGGCACGTTTGAAGCGGGCCGAGCAGACCGCGCGGAGGCCGTGGGGTTTTGGCAGCTTGGTGAAGAGACGGTGCAGCTGCATTTCGTCTCCTCGTTCGGGTTCTATCACGACATAGCAGCTGAGCTGAAAGACATGCAGGGGCAGTTTCATTACCTGGCCTCGAAACTGCTCTTTTTCAATGTGGAAGACGATCGCTTCGACGTGGTCGGTGTCTTAGAAGATCAAGCCCAGAAAGGGATCGCGATCCGCTGTCCGTGAGGTGGCGATTGTGGACGAGTCGGACGGGAACAGCATCACCCAGGATCGGAGGGGAACAGATGGCAAGCAGAAGCAAACGGGTTACAGTCGGTCTGGTCGCACTGGGCATGGCGTGCCTCATCACGACCAGCGTGCCGGGCGTCGTGACCACGGCACGGGCGGATGATAAAGCGACGGCGTTTCTGGGCGGCATGATGGCCGGGAAGTTCGCCAGCGGCATGGTCCGCCGCAGCCGCATGCGGACGGCAGCGGAGATGCATACGGCCTACGGTCAACCCCGCGCACAACCTGTCCAAGTGCAGCAGGCACCTCCACCTGCCCCCGCTGCGCCCGCGGCCCAGCCCTCGGTGGAAGCCAAGCTCGACCAATTGAACAAACTCGCGGCGGGCGGCTATATCACTCCCCAGGAGTATAAGGCCAAAAAGCAAGCCATTCTGAACAGTTTATAAGGCAGAAGCCCAACGACGGGGCGTGCAGGATCGCATCGCCCCCCACTCACGCCTCTTGTCTGCAGGGCGTGAGTAATGCTCAGAGACCCACACGGTGGTTCCACGAGTCCATTGACGAGGGCGACCGCCTGGAGCGGACGGGGATCGGCCTGGGCGTAGGGGCGACGGTGGTGCACACCCAGGTGCAGGTCTACGACGAGGCACTGCTGGGCGCCGCCTCGAGATGCATCTCATCATAGGAGGTCTGTCATGAAAGCATTGACACGTATCGCAGTAGGTCTGTTGGCCCTCGTGGTGGCAGTCGGGTGCGCCTCAACGAAGGTGACCGGGCGCGACTCGAAGATCGGCACGGAAAAAATTGCCCGGCCTGATCGCATCTATGTGTATCCCTTTGCGGCCACGCATGCCGACGTGCCACCCTGGGCCACTGCAGCAGACCAGTATGCCCAACCCAGCAAGCCCCCCACGTCAGAGGAACTTGAGGTTGGGCGCAAACTGGGCGGCCTGGTGGCCAAGGAGCTGGTGGCGGAGATTAAGGGCATGGGACTTGTGGCAGTGGAGGGGAGCCAGGCAAGTCGTCCGCACAGCAACGATCTGATGCTGATGGGCTATTTTGGCGCGGTCGAAGAAGGCAGTACGGTCAAACGCCTCGCCCTGGGATTCGGCTCCGGGGCCGCAAAGTTAACAACAGTCGTGGAGGGGTACCAGATGACCACGGAGGGCCCGCGCCTCCTCGGATCGGCCGAGCTCAAATCCGGCGGGGGCAAAACGCCTGGGCTGATTGCCCCTCTTGCACTGTTCGCCGCAACCGCCAACCCGGTCGGCCTGATTGTGATGGGATCGGCGAAAGTGGCTGGTGAGGCGACAGGCCGGAGTAAGATCGAGGGCACGGCCAAACGCACGGCCAAGGCTATCGGCAAGCAGCTACAGGTACGATTCAAGGAGCATGGGTGGATCCAGTAAGGGCGAACAAGACCCTCGCAGCGCAGGAGGACAACGATGCGACGTCTCCAACTGACAATGCTGTGCGCGGTGCTCGCCTGGGGCAGCATCGCGTATGCGCGGTATCTGGGGCCAACGGCACATGGGCATTATTTCCATGCCAGCGCCTTACCGAGCGAGATTTTTCTCACGGGCGATCTGATCGCCGATGACCCTGAGCAAGCGGAGCTCTATCCGGATGCTGCAACCCTGATCGTCCATGTGCGGGATGCGAATCGGCAACCGGTCGATGGCATGCCCGTCACCTTCCAACTGGGACCGAAATGCCAGGGTGTGGGTCAGCTCTCCGCGCCGCGCGCCGTGACGCGTCACGGCGCAGCCAGTGTGACCTTCACGGGCACCACGACCATCGCCTGCCGCATCGCCATTCGGGTAGACAATGTGACCCAAGAGATCTGGGTCGACATCTCGCAAGCTCCCGATCCCGATGCGGGGTGATGAGGGCAGACACGCGGGCGCTTAAGGAGGATGAGGGGCACAAAAATCGCGTTGTCCACCGTCGTCATATCCACACCCCTGGCATCCACCAAGAGCCCGTGGAGAAGCCTGGCGACGCTTCAGACTGGACCCTGCAGGCGACGATGATCTTCCTGGTTCCGCAATGAGATGCCGGGCGAGGCGTGCCTCGTGGCCCGGTGTCTTTGGCGTGACCCGGTGGCCTCGAAACACTTGGCGTGTACAACAACTGGCGGAAAGGAGGTGAGAACGCGTCCGGAGGTGGGCGTGGTGTTCGCACGAGATTGCATGCGTGTTTGACGGGATGGCCACGGTTGGCCGTCCTGTGCCAACAGCGCGGTGCATGCCCGTGATACGGAGGCGATCACCATGTCCGTGCACACATCCGCAGTACAACGCACAGAGAGAGGGGCGTGGCACAGCTCAGGCGCCAACTGCGGGCGCAATCGGCCTGCCCCTCTGTCCAGATGCACGTCGCGCACGACACAGAGGAGATGCACCCATCATGAGCAACTTGGTAGTCATTGCCTACGACGATCCCTTCAAGGCGGAAGAAGTGCGCACGCAGCTTTGCAAGCTGCAACAGGATTACCTCATCGACCGCGACGACGCGGTCGTCGCGGTCAAGAACGACACGGGCCGGGTGAAGCTGCACCAGACGCACAACCTGACGGCGGCGGGGGCGATCAGTGGCGGCTTCTGGGGCTCGCTGATTGGTCTCCTGTTCCTCAATCCGCTGCTTGGCTTGGGCGTTGGCGCGGCGGCGGGGGCGGTCAGCGGGGCGCTGCAGGATGTGGGCATCAACGATAGCTTCATGACGTCGCTTGCCGGCACCTTCAACAACGGCAGTTCCTTGCTCTTCGTGCTGGTGCGCAAGGCGACGCCGGATAAGGTCCTGGCCGAGTTACAGGGCACCGGTGGCCGGGTCGTGCAGACCTCCCTGACGCACGACCAGGAAGACACGTTGCAAGCGGCGCTGGACGCCGCCAAGGCGGCGGGATAAACCACCGTGAGGCCACGAGGCACCTCTTGAGACGTCTCGTGGTGCCGGAGCAGGAAGGAACCCGCATGCTGCATGGGATCATCGTTGCGGTGGCACGGCTGCGTGGCGGCTCCCTGGCGGTCTCGAAACCACTCGCGGCCTCATCGCATTGGCACGCCACCGTCACCCCGTTGGCCTCGATGATGGGCAGCGGGTTCCTGGTCGCCTGGCGCCTCTACGACCGCAGCCGGCGTCGGCTGCGGCTGGCGACCTGTGCGTGTCTAGCGGTGCTCTGCTGGTTTGTCTGTGTTCTCGGGTTACCATCCGAGTGATGCGGGCACAACGGCCTTGACCGTCAGCCGACGCCAACAACTGCTGAAGGGAACCACACATGCATCATCAGTCCCGAACTCGCCTGAAGTTTGTACTCATGTTTCTCGTGTTCGTCGTGACGACGGCGGCGGCGCCGCCGAAAAAGGCCGGCCCACCCGCCGCGACCGTGTCGCTGGTGGTGACCTCTCTGGCGCTTGGGGGCGGCATGGAGTGGGGCCATGGGATCCTCACCCTGACCGATGGCACCCAACACCGATTTACGGTCAAGGGTCTGCTGGTGGGCACGGTGGGCGTGGCCAAGGCATTCATGCATGGCCGAGTGTATCATGTCCGCAAGCTCGATGACTTTGCCGGACGCTACCTGGCGCTCGAGGTGGAGATGGCCGTTATGGAGGGGCCAGGCGGTGTGGCAATGCGGAATCAGCATGGCGTCGTCATGTACCTCAGCTCGGTCGAGCAAGGGGTGGAAGTGACTCTGGGCGTGGAGGCGGTCGACATCCAGCTACAAAACTAAACGCGTGTCTCCGGAAAAGGCCATCGCGGCGGGTCATGGATGTCCACACCATGGTTGCGGTCCCCATGGTCTCCCGCGCCCTGCTAGGGGAGCAATCGGAGGAGCAGCCGTCATCATTCTCGTGCCATGGCCCTATCGCACGTTGAACTGGAACAGCGAAGTTTTCTTACCAAAGTCTATGGCTGGATGGCCTTTGCGCTTGGCATCACGGCGCTGATCTCCATGTATGTGGTGTCGAGCCCCTCGTTGACCAGCGTCCTTCTCGGTTCGCAATGGCTCTTCTTTGGGTTGCTCCTTGGTGAACTGGTCATCCGCCTGTTTGCCATGGAAGATCGTGCCGGCGGTTTCCAGAAAGTAGCCCTGACAAGACGTACAGTGGAACTGGCGCCACGGGCCACCGCTGGGATGGCCATTGGCCCGCAGGTTGCCCAGACCGAGCCACCCCCGGGAGTCACAACCGGAATGCGGACAGAAGGGTGGCGAGGTGGCAATCTCACGCGGGCTTCGGTGGGTCGGGGGCATGGGGTCGGGCGGCACAAGAGGAAGCGCTGTGGGATACGCGGTCTCTCGTTCACATCGGCTTTCCGCATCGGTGCCCGCCTCGGGGACATCGGGAAAGGTGACGAGATAAAAACCAGCCGTGTCGACTTCAATAGTGGCGGGATAGACAAACATACTCATACGCCACGTTGCTCCTCTAAATCGCTCGGTTCCAAGCTCGGATCAGTGAGCATTTTCCGAAGTAATCCTGGACCGATCTCTTTCTTGCGATCTTTGACCGTCGTGAAGCGCTCTGCCATATAGAGTCGGCCGTGACTTCCTTTACCATGACGAGATTCAAAATGTACCTCGATCCCTCGCGCTCTTGCTATTTTTCGGATGCGTCGGATAAATTCGGCTCCAGTCATAGCATTATGATCGCACATAAATGTACGACTGGCAAGCGAGCATACTCAACCACAAATGGTCTGAGAATTGGGAAAACATAATTCTAGCAACCTCGGCGGTCGAGAGGAGAGTCATCCCATAGCTTTTCTGAGTCACCACCAATGATTTGACGCTCTTATTGGATTCCAGGATCGTGGAATTTGAGGATGGTGTACACTGATGCCATCCCGTTTCCCGATCCCAGACAGGAGTTCAATGGGTGTTATGTTTGTATTTCATGGGCCTGAATGTGTCGAATGAGCAAATTGCACACGAATTAGCAATCAATGGCAGTGATGTGCAGCAGATGACAACCCAGCTGCGTGAAGGCATCGTAAAAAAAAGCCGACCGTGACGCTGTC
>CAJIAL010000292.1_pt1 | contig 11101 bp, 9 predicted proteins | sample 9199091 | NCBI WGS metagenome assembly CAJIAL01 (sample SAMEA7708270, study PRJEB35096) | sediment metagenome | biome: marine neritic benthic zone biome [ENVO:01000025]; feature: sediment [ENVO:00002007]; material: shallow marine sediment [ENVO:03000034] sea grass bed [ENVO_01000059] ... | reverse complement strand
GTTCTCTGCGTGTTTGAGTCAACCATAGCATGCGCTGTCTTAGGGAGCAAGACGCCCTCAGCGGTTGACGCTATCGGGTGTGCGATGTAGACTGCGACCGCATCGCACACCCGGCGCATGCTGACCGCGACACGCGAACAATAAGGAAGACTCCTGTGGCATACCATCAGATCATCGAAACCGCCCTGCAACAAGGACGCACCCTACTCACCGAAATCGAAGCGAAGCAAGTGCTACATGATGCCGGCGTCTCCACCACGACAGCACAACTCGCCACGTCTGCAGATGACGCCGTCCGCGCGGCGGAAACGATCGGTTTTCCTGTGGTCCTCAAAGTCTCTTCGACAGATATTGTGCACAAATCAGACATCGGCGGCGTCCAATTGCATCTGCAATCGACCGATGAGGTCCGTGAGGCTTTCAGCGCAATCATGCAAAATGTGGCTGACAAAGAACCCAATGCCAAGGTGGAAGGCGTGGCGGTCCAGCCTATGGCGCAAGCGGGGACGGAAGTGATTATCGGTATGTCAAAGGATGCCACCTTCGGCCCCGTCCTGATGTTTGGTCTCGGTGGAGTCTTGGTAGAAGTTCTGAAAGATGTGGCGTTTCGTATCGTGCCGCTGAACGAGAGAGATGCCGAGGAAATCATCCGTGACATCAAAGGGTTTCCGCTCTTGGAAGGCTATCGCGGCGCCCCGGCAGCCAATCTGAGCGCCCTGCAGCAGATGCTCCGCACCCTGTCGGATTTCATTGAAGCAACACCGGTCGTCAAAGAAGTCGACCTCAACCCGGTCTATGCCTACCCGGACGGAGCCCTGGCGGTCGATGCCCGCATCATTCTGGAAGCAGCAGACGACGCGGCCTAATTGAGGCTCTGCCAGACGTCTGTCACAGCGCTGCGCAGCTCGGCCAAGCCTTCATTGTTCCAGATGACCTTGTCGGCTTGCGCAATGCGTTCCTCGTTGGACAGCTGCGCATTGATGCGTGCTCGCGCTTGCTCTTCGGTAAAGTTTTTGGAGGTCTGCAGGCGCTTAATCACCACGTCTTCCTCGGCCACGACGACCCAGAGCTGCTCGACGAGTGCTTGCCAACCGGCCTCGAGCAAAATGGCGGCCTCGACCACCACAGGGCGGTTTGGTTCATGCTCTTGGATGTAATCGATCTGCCCCTGGATGAAGGCATAGATCTTCCCGTGGGTGATCTTGTTCAGCGCCTGGAGCTTCGCCGGCTCGCTAAACACGATTGGTCCAAGCTTGGTGCGCTCGATCGTCCGGTCCGATGCCACGACGTCCTCGCCGAACTCCTCAATGATCTCCCGCCACGCCGGCGTGTCCGGCAAGTAAATCTTGTGCCCCACTTTGTCGGCGTCGATCACGATGGCGCCCAACTCGCCGAGTATCTGCGACGCCGTGCTCTTGCCAGACCCGATGCCTCCAGTAATACCAATGATTCTCGCCACAGTTCCTGCCCCCTTTTTGTCACCAGCCGTCGCGGCACCCACGCTGCATCTACGTCGTCAGACCGCGATAAACTTTCGGCAATTCATTCGGTAACGCGGAAATATCATCAATAATGAGGTACTGCTGATCCGGACACATCTCGCGCAAGTAATCGTGCCCGGCAGGATCGACGGTGATACAAAAAGTCTGAATGCCCTGCAGTTGCGCTTCCCGGAGCGCCATCATCGTGTCTTGAATACCGTAATCCTTGCTCTTGCGATCCTTACCGTAGTCAAAATCCTGCGGATAGCCGTCGCTCAGCATGAGTAAGGTCTTAATGCGGGCATCCTGCCGTTCCAGCTTGCGGATGGCGTGGCGAATCGCCGGGCCCATACGCGTACTGCGATGGGGTTTCATCGCGGCAATACGCCCTTGCACACGCGCATCATATGTCTCGGTAAATTCCTTGGCGACGAAAAAATCCACCTGATCACGCCCATAGCCGGAAAAACCGTAGATGGCATAAGCGTCACCCAACGTCTCCAACGCCTCTGCCATGAGGACTAAGGCCTCTTTTTCCACATCGATGACCCGGCGCTTAGTGGCTTTGGGCTTTGCCTTCAGCGGCATGGCGAAATAGTCTTCCTGAATAAAACCGGAGAAATCAAATCGGCGCGGCTCCGGGGCATCCTGCGCCTGCGGCGCTGGAGCGACATCAGAGGTTTCCGGGACTTCATCATCGGTCGACGCACTCATATCAAGCAAGAACACGGCGGCCACATCGCGATCACGCTTGTTGCGCCGCATGTACACTTTCTCCGACATCGAGTTGCCGGCCCGCCGATCGACGAAGGCTTCCACGGCACTATCCAAATCAACTTCCTCACCGTCCATCAAACGTTTGATTTTCTTAAACATCTCCGGCTTTAACAACTGGAACTGGCGCCGGATCAAGGTGAGGAGTTCGGCATATTTCTGGCGTGTTTCCTGGATAAAATCCGTTTCGTCCTCATCGAGGATGGTTTCCGTCAAGCTGCACCAGCGCCGACGGTAGTCGTGAATCTGGTAATCCCATTCATCATAGAGAAAAGCGCGGTCTTGCGTCTTGAGTTCGCCGAACGCCTCTTGTAACTCCGCATCGAGTGTTTCGATCTCGCGTTCGAGTGCATCCTGCCGCGTTGCCGCATCGGTGAGCATACCCTCACGGCCTTCCAGATCGGCCACGAAAAGCCCGGAGGTTGCATCCAGGTCGCCGCCCTGGAGACTCTTGATGTCAATGTCACCGCGTTCAAGAATCTCCTTGAGAATCTCGGGCGGAATCGGGCTGAGTTCATCGCGGAGTCCCTCCAGCGCTTCCGTCAGCTCCTGCAAACGCAGCTTCTTTTCGATCAGTTCCGGCTTCATATCCCCTCGATACGGCACCGGATCGAGGCCGTCAGCAGGCTCTTGGCTTTCGGGCAACATCGGCATGGTGTCGGCTCCCTCACCAGCTTGCTGGAAGAGTTCAGCCAAATCCATCATATCGGCATCGTCTGATAAGTCGGCGGCAAGGGCTTCGAGATGCTCCAGGGTATCGGCTGACAACGTCAGCAGCGCCTCGCTCGGGATCTGGGTGATCAACAGGTAACACTCGGTGACTGCCGCCACTGTCGTGTACACGGTAGCCTCTGGCTCAAGGGCGGCGCGGGCACGACGTGTCAAACGTTGCACAAGCAGGCGCAGACTGGGAGGCAGTGCAAGATCAAGTGCACCGCCAAGCGTAAACTGGAGCAAGCCTTCCAACAGCGCTTGACGCAGCGTCAGTTCCATCAGCGCCGGACGTTGCTGCAAACTGTGCCGCATGAGCAGCGCCAGGGGGGCTTGCATGCCTTTGTAGCGTCGCGCCACATGCGCATCAATACGGGCATCTTCCAAGATCGTAAAGAGTTGGCGAGCAAGATCAGGCTGGGCAAACGCCCCGAACCATTGCGCGAAGGCTGTGCGGGTTGCACCGCCATTGGTCTCGGGTATGTGGTCGAGAACACGGTAGAGCAGTGGTACTTGCCGGAGACTCTCCGCAAACGAAAACCGAAAGGTCTCACATTCGTAGAAGCCAAGCTGATGCAGAATCGCCACTTTATAGGCGGCAAAATTCTCACGCGCGGCGGCGAATTCATCAACCTGCGACGGTACAAAGATCGCCGTCCCGTCGGATGTCGGCAACTCACGTCCAACCATCTGTAACCCCGACGGAAGATCCTCTGTCGTGCGCAGCTCCATCTTCCGGCCGGCCAGGCCCTCGGTATACAGCTGTAACACACGTTGATCATCGGCAAACGTCACCTGACTCTGCAACGCCTGCATACGCTCGTGCGCTGCGGCGGATTCCAGAGCGAAATAGGCTTGTCCCGCCGTAGCATTGCGTTCCGCGACTTCCAAACCGGTGTCGATCCACATCGCCAAGCGCCCGCCCTGCAGACGGCGCCGCAGATCCGGCAGCTGTTGCAAGAAATCCAACACGCCAACCGGTGTCACAGCGGCAATCTGTTCACACCAGGTCAGCACACGCTGATGCTCGGACGCCGGCAATAAACCGCACGTCCCACCGACCACCCGCAGGAACGTGCCGGCGCACGCCTCGTCGTGATCGTGTATCATGAGTGTCACGTCAGCGACCGATGTTACCAAGGTTGTGCCGAGCCGATGCACGAGATCCGGATAGCGTGCCAGGACTTGTAACGCCAGGTCAGGCGAAACCGCGGCAAAGCGTTGCACCAAGTCCCACGGAGCATCCTGGGTGTCTTCATCCATCTGCTCAAGCGAGGTGCGGGTAGCATCAAAAAAGGCGCGGCCATGCTGCACGCCCGCCTTGGCTAAGTCCTGCCCCACGTCCCGCCACGTGGCATAGACGGCTTGCGGGTACCGTGCCGCAAGTTGCGGGCTGAGGCGAAAATACTCTACCGCCAGACTTGGCGCCGTGGCACAGTGGTCGAGATACCATTGTCCGCCTGCCACCCATACGGCAAAGGGTTCACGCCCAAGCTGCTGCAACCACGGCCGGGCGGCACGGAAAAACGCCGCGGCCACATCAGCGGATTGGCGCGCCAATGTTTTCCCGGCCTCGGCCCATTCCCACAGCGCCTGGGAGCCCTGGCGTTGGAGAACGACAAGGCTACAACGGCAAAATGCCTCGGCGCTTTCCCAAGTACGCCAGCCACTTCGAGCAATATATTCGCAGTATTCCACCCACGTAGGCAGGTCGTTCTCAGATAGCAACTCCGCCAAAGCCGGAGCCATCTCCATATAGCGGCGGGTAAACGACGATGACACGGTTTCGAGACGCTCGGCAAATTGTTGCAGCGGCATGGGAAGGGGTTTTGACATAGATTTGATACAAACTCAGAGGCTTAGGGGGCGATTGCACAATGAACGATAGGATTTACGATCCTGCATATGCGTTATTGCGGGTTGGAAACCCGCCCAGGCCACCCTATCCATCATTGCGGTGCGCAGCACTTAGGGGAAAATAGTTGAGACGAGTTCAGCGACAGCGCGTTGGACTTCCGCATCATCCGTGATAGCCCGGCAAATCGCCACGTCACAGGCACGCTGCACGCTGATACCGCCAGCGATCAGCTGCCCGGCATAGACCAACAACCGCGTGCTGACACCTTCTTCAAATCCATGATGCCGCAGATGACGCACCTTCGCACCCAGCGCCGCCAGATCGGCCGCCAACTCTGCATCCACTCCACTTTCGTGCGCGATAATTTGGGCTTCGTGCTCTAGTGGCGGGTAGTCGAACTCCAGCGACACAAAGCGTTGGCGTGTACTCGGTTTGAGGTCTTTGAGCACACTCTGATACCCCGGGTTATACGACAACACGAGCAAAAAATGCTCGTGCGCTTGGAGAATCGTCCCACGCTTCTCGATCGGTAAAATACGGCGATGATCGGTGAGGGCATGAATGAGCACGGTCGTATCTTTGCGCGCCTCGACCACCTCATCGAGATAACAGATGGCGCCGGTACGTGCAGCACGCGTCAGCGGACCATCAATCCAGACCGTCTCGTCGCCCGACAAGAGATACCGCCCGACCAAGTCCGTCGCGCTGAGGTCTTCGTGGCACGCCACGGTAATAAGCGGATTGGCAATGGCCACGTGATTATCCGTGGCCCGATCCACATGGCGGTATATCTGGTACGCCATGTACTCGACAAAGCGTGTTTTCCCGCACCCGGTCGGTCCCTTCAGCAGGACGGGCAAACGTGCCTGATACGCCGCCAGAAATACCTCGATCTCATCAGCAATCGGCAGGTAATACGGCTCCTCTTCGAGCCCAAACTCCTCGACCGCAGGGGCGCTCCGGGCACCAACTTCCGACACCTCTAACATTCCCATGCGCTCCATCCTTCCGTCTGCTGCATACGTTCGGTGGTGTGACTGAGTTCGTAACGCGGGCCTGCGTCACTCTTGTGCAACATGACGGCACGGGAACGGCCTTCCTTCAACGCCGCAATCACATCCACCTCTGAGTGAATCGGGGTATCAAACTTGGTGGCGTAATAGCCGATGCCAAGGTCCGAGTGGGCATCGCTGCCGCCCGTTGGCGCTTGCCCAAGATAGTTACACACCTCGATCGCGAGTTTGTTCTCGCGGTCGATGCTGCCGCCGTTGCACACCTCGATACCGTCCGTCAGCTCGAACAACGGCCGACGCGCCGCTTCCTCGAGCGACTGCGGTGGCGTTTCCTGTCCGTTGCGAAAATCCCGCGTAAAGATCTTCCGGAACGGATGCGCCGCAACCATGGCCCCCCCCGCTTCGTCGACCACTTGCCGCAGCTTCTCGGCTCGCAGAATCCCGGAGACGTATTCATTCAGCCCATAGACTAAAATGTGGCCCATGTCCGTACTGACTTCCATACCCCGGAGAAAGAGAAAATTGTGTTCCTCGGCCAATTCGCGGGCCTGAAAACGATCCCAGCAGCGATCGTGTTCCGTCACCACAACACCATCGAGCCCCAGACGTTTCGCATGCTGGATGAGTTCCAGTGGACTCAAGTTACTATCTGCCGAATTCCAACTGGTATGGATATGCAAATCCAGTATCACAACATGTTCCTTTATCTGTCCATCAAAATATACAAAATTTTGTCTAAGCAAAATGCTGCGAAAACAAACGTTTGATTGCGTCATCATACCGCGCTACCCCCGCAAGGGTCAACGGAAATTTCCCGGCAAGACAAGCCCCTCTGGGTTCGCAGAGAGCGCAGTTCCAGTCATACGACGACGCCCTCACGTATACCAACGCTTCAGTGTCGCCGGCGACACGCCGCAGAAATAGAGCGCGATGATGAGCGTGTTCCGCAGAGTCGTGGTGAGGAGCCCGCGCTGAAGCCAGCGCCGTCCCGAGGTGTGGACAGTGTGGTCTAAAAACGCCAACGGCCCTTTGCGCCGCAGCGCTTGCACGAGTGCGACGTCTTCCAAAAAGGGCACCTCTGCGTAGCCCCCCAATTCCTCAAAAAGCGTGCGGCGAACGAATAATGCTTGATCCCCATAGGGCAGCTTGCCAAGATGGGTGCGTATATTGGTACCCCAGGCAATCAGCCGCAACCCTGGGGTCGATGGCAGAAACGCCAAACGAAATGCCCCGCCGCCGACTTGCGGTTGTTGCATCGCAGCGCGGACGGCATCGACCCCACCCTCTGGGAGCAACGTATCGGCATGCACGAATAGCAGTACCTCTCCGCGTGCATGTTCTGCCCCGCAATTCATCTGCAGGGCGCGGCCGGCCGGACTATGCAATACCACGGCGCAACTCTGCTGCGCGATAGCAACTGTTTCATCCGTACTCCCCCCATCGACAACAATGATCTCATCACCCGGAGTATGGGGAATACAGGCAAGCGTTGCGCCTAAGCCCTGTGCTTCATTGAGGGCCGGGACGATCACCGAAACGCGTGGCGGCGCCGTTGGCTGTGCAGCAGTGCTATGAGGCATGAGGCGGCATATCCTATGCGAACAGTATTGTCGGATCAAAGGTATGCAAAAACCGCTCGAACGTCCGCGCCAATGGCGACAATGTATGGGCTTTGTGACGGACGATGGAAAAATGACGCCGGATGGTGACGTGTTCGAGATGCACCGTGCAAATGCTGCCGGCCCAAATTTCATCGGCGAGCGCCAGTCGAGAAATGATCGAGACGCCAATACCGGCTTTCACCGCCTGCTTAATCGCCTCGGTCGTACCCATCTCGGCAATGACATTGAGGTGCGCAGGATCAAGCCCATGCGCTTGCAGCGTCTGTTCGACCACCAGGCGTGATCCCGAGCCCCGCTCCCGCTGAATAAATGGCTGTTCCGCCAACAGGTGTAGCGGCACGGTATGCTGCCCTGCCCATGGATGTCCACTGGCCACAGCCAGCACGAGTTCATCTTCCATGAAGGGATGATGCACAATCTGCGGATGCGCCATCGTCGCGCCAACCAAGCCGAGTTCCAGGTCCCCACGGCTGATACGTTCTAGGGTCTCCATGGTGTCTGTCACACTGAGCACGACGGTAATACCCGGGTAGCGCGGCTGAAAATGCCCTAACACGCGCGGTAAAACATATTGCCCCGGGATACTACTTCCCCCAATCACTAATTCGCCCCGTAAACCCTCTTGAAGTTCTTGTAAGGCCTGCAACGCCGCGGTTTTCGTCGCCAAAAGCTGCTGGGCATAGCCATACAGCACCTCACCCGCGCGGGTGAGACGAATATCGCGGCCGAGACGGTCGAACAGCACCAAGGCCACATGCTCTTCGAGCGCTTTAATATGCCCACTCACCGTCGGCTGCGTCAACAACAATGCTTCCGCCGCTTTGGAAAAACTCCGATGCTTCGCGACATGATAAAATACTTCCACATGCCACAGATCCATAGTCCGCATGGTTATCCGTCCTACTGCCGCCGTTCCGAGCTCTGCTCCCAGTGCTCTCGCATCGGTAGGCCTGCAGAGCCCGGACAGCGACGGCAGCGCTGCCGTCATGACAATTTCCGCGCACCCGCCACCAACTTCCTCATTGTCATCTGCCGCAGAAATGCGTATACAATATTTAAGGTCCGAGCAGTAGCTCAACGCGAGGAAATGCTATGCACTGGTTTGATGTCTGTATTGGTCTCGCCTTCCTGATCGGAGGCGTCTGGAGCGTGTTTCGTGGTTTGGCTCGTGAGGTCATTACCTTGGTAGGCATCACCGCAGCGTTTGCCCTGGCCGGCTGGGGTTATCCATATGTCGCGTCTCCTTTGGAAGACGTCATTGCCCTGGAATGGCTACGGCAAGTCGTCAGTTTTCTGCTCATTTTTTTCGTAGCGGTTCTCTTTTATATACTTTGCGCCAAAGTCGCGCGCCGGATGATCAAGGCCGTTGGCTTGTCCATTCCGGATCGTATTCTCGGCGGCCTCTTCGGGCTCCTCAAAGTCACGGTGCTCGTGTCCGTAGTCCTGATTGTCTTGGCCCACTTCGCCCCGGCGTTCGCCAGCCGCATTGCCCGCGAATCACAACTCGCACCCACATTTTTTCATACAGCCCAGCTCCTGACCGCGCTTCTGCCCGACCAAGCCCACGCCGATTTTCAACGGTTTTACCAGCGCGTGCAGGCCTCGACGGGCGAATGGCTCCCCTTTGGCCTGCGGGCGCTGCGCCCGCCGCCTCCGGTACGACCGGTGCCGTACCCTCCGAGGCCGGCACCGCGCCAGGAGTCTCCGCCATCTCACACATCATCGGGCATTACAGAACGTGACGAACAGGCCTTACAAAAAATTATCCAGGAGCGTCTGCGCCAGCCCTAAACTATGCCTCCTGCTTTGAGGCTGTCTTCGACTGCTGCTGCATTTTCTGGCGCACACTCTGGTTCGCCTCGATCAAATGTTTCAGACGGGTCGCGGCTTCACTCCGGAAGAAATCCTCGATACAGAGCAAGAGGACCTTGCCCGCCATCGTGTTCACGTTCGGAATTTGCGGCAGCGTCCGCGCCGTCGGGTCTTGTTGCAATTTGGCCAGTTCGGCCTCAATCACGTCCGTGCCACACACCTCATCCAGGTCGTACTGATACCGCAGCCGCACGTAGTCGCGCTCTTTGGCGTCCTCACCACCTACGTCGTGGACGATGTTTTCCATATCGATGGCTTCGGGGACTTGATCATCGCGTTCAATAACCGCTTTGATTTCGGCAAAATAGCTCTCGAAGTCATCACGATTCAGCAATTCCTCTTGTGGAATCTTCGAACTAATCTCGAACTCGATCCCGCCTGCGTTGATCTTGGCAGGACTCGCTTCGTACGTGATGCCTTCGACGTTAAAGCGGTTCTCTTTCTTCGGCTGATACTTCTCCTTGAAATTCTCAAGGCTCAATTCAATACCTTGCGACGCAAATTGCTGAAAAAGCTGTTGCCTGAAATTCGCCATAACACTTCTCCCTGTATACACAGAGTCCAATCACCATCACCGCGACGGACGAGAGATATCACGCTCGCCGTCACCTATGTAGATTCTTGCCATGAACAGGATACGTTCTAGAAGTTGCCTCAAAGGCATGACTATATAGCGAGGGCAACACCTACCAGAAACTTGGCCTGATTCTTCTCGCCAGCCTCAACACCCTTGAGTGTATAAAGAGTGAAAATTGTATATGCTTGCAGGGTGGTTTGCAATCCCCCAGACCATGGAACACGGCGGAAGCACACCGTGTCTTGACGGCTCTCACCACGGTGAATTAGACTGTGCGCTCATGACACTCCTACGCGTTGCACATATCTCCAAAGCTTTTGCCGGTGTCCCTGTGCTCCAGGATATCAGCTGGCAAATCGAGGGCCACCGCACGATCGGGCTCATTGGCGCCAATGGTAGTGGCAAAAGCACCTTGATGCATATTCTCAGCGGCACCATGCAGGCCGATAGCGGTACCGTCGAACGCAACCGGGGGTTGCGTCTGGGCTATCTCACACAAGCCATGACACTGGAAGGTGACCAGACACTCTTTATGGCTGTCCGTGAAGCCTTTCGACCGTTGCTGGATATGCAAGAAGATATGGCTGCTCTGGAAGCACGATTGGGACAACCTGAGAGCACGGAACGCGACCTGCAGCGCTATGGAGTCCTCCTGGAGGAATTTCAAGCGCGCGATGGGTATGCCATCACGGCACGTGTGGAAGCCACACTGTTCGGCTTGGGCTTCAATGCCGAAGATGTCGCCAAGCCCGTAGCCCAACTAAGCGGGGGGCAAAAAAATATGGCGGCCCTCGCCCGTGTCTTACTCCAAGAACCGGATCTGCTGCTGTTGGATGAACCGTCGAACCACCTCGACCTCCGTGCCACGGAATGGCTCGAAGAAACCCTGCAGGCCTTTGCCGGTACCGTCGTCATCATCTCACACGACCGCTATTTCTTGGATAAAATCGCCGAGGAGATCGTCGAGTTGGCACACGGCCAGTTGCAGCACTATCCGGGGAACTACTCGGCGTATATGACTGCTAAAGCCGCTCGGCTGGAACAACAACGCAAAGCCTACGAGCACCAGCAAGCGGAAATTCAGCGGCAAGAAGACTTTATTCAACGCAATATGGCCGGGCAAAAAACCAAACAAGCCCAAAGCCGGCAGAAAATGCTGGCGCGTATGGAACGCCTCGAGATGCCGCAGGAGG
>CAJIAL010000183.1_pt1 | contig 11120 bp, 10 predicted proteins | sample 9199091 | NCBI WGS metagenome assembly CAJIAL01 (sample SAMEA7708270, study PRJEB35096) | sediment metagenome | biome: marine neritic benthic zone biome [ENVO:01000025]; feature: sediment [ENVO:00002007]; material: shallow marine sediment [ENVO:03000034] sea grass bed [ENVO_01000059] ... | reverse complement strand
GAGATTGGCGATCGCGAATACGACGAGTCGAGCAGGAAATTTCTCATTCAAGTGAGCGTGCCGGTCGTCGATCCGGCCCGCAATTCGCCGATTGGCGCGGCAACCATCGGCGTCAGTTTGGTCCAACTGATCCGTTTGGGAGCCGTTGCGGGCAATACCCGGTAAGCAACGCAGGGAATCTGCGGAGAACTATCCCATAGGCGAAAGAGAGCACAATGGCTGAAGTAACAGCATGGATAGTACAACTCAGCAACGGCTTGCACGCCGCGGTGGGTGAACGTCAGATGGTGCACTTGGTCGAGGAACCCATCATCGAGCACATTCCGTACACCCCGGCGCATTGCCAGCATGTCCTCCTCTGGGAAGGCGAACTGCTGCCAATGATGGATCTCGCGGTCTGGCTGACCGGTCAGGCTACAGAGCGTGTCCGACAGTCAATTGGCGTTGTGAGATGGCAGGATCACCCTGACACTGCCCCGCAGTATGGCGCGCTGCTCTTCACTGGTGTACCCCAGAAGGTGCAGCTCATGGACGAGCAAGCCTGTAGTCTGCCTGAACAGCCAACCGGTTGGCAGGCCATTGCCCTCTCCTGCTTTCGCCACGACGATCAGCCCGTCGTAATTCTGGATTTGCCCCGTATCTTCTCTGATGCTTTAGTCACATGCCACGAGGCTCCTCTTACCACGGATCAGGGCAACACGCACACCATGCAGCCTCTGGAGTCACCAGAGGCGTTTTGATGTCGCGACCAGGGACCTCCTGCGGACATCCCACGGAGAGAAAGACATACTGTATGCCCGCTACCCGCACAATCTCAGTTGCTTTCATTGGTCTTACGTCGCGCGAGCAGAATATCTTACTCAGTATCTTTAAATTATCCTCATGCCGCCCTCGGGCCTATACTCTGGCAGCAATTCCCGATTCTTCTCCTCCTGGGATTGTGCTCGTCGACGCTGACGATCCGGCTGCGGTGACTATGTGGCGCAGTCTGTGCGATCGCGACAAACACTACACTCTTGTGCCCGCAGTGATGGTCAGTGGGAGGGACAGCCACCCAGGTACTGATACGTATCATATCAAGCGACCACTCTTGGCTTCTCGCCTGTTGAACCTGCTTGATCAGCTCCCGGATACAGCAGAGACAATGACCGCAGCAGAGAGCCAGCAGCAACCCAAGGCTCTCGTGGTCGACGATAGTTCGACGATGCGTAGGCAGGTCGAACTCGCCCTGCAGCAGTGTGGCGTTACCACGGAGAGTGTTGAGAGTGGGGAACAAGCGCTGGCCAGCCTGGATCATAGTCCTGCCTATGATCTCATCTTCCTCGACGTGATCCTGCCCGGCGCGGACGGTTACAGCATCTGTAAAACTCTCAAAAAGGACAAGCTGCACAAACACACACCGGTGATCATGCTCACCGGGAAAGGCTCGACATTCGACCAAATCCGCGGCAAGTTGGCAGGCTGTAATACATATCTCACCAAGCCCGTAACCCAGGAGGCATTGCACAGTGTGGTGCAGCAATATCTGTCCCGATCACCCACAGTGCAGAGGGAAGTGGAAAGTACTCTTGTCACAGGTAGGACACCAGGATAAGGATTGCGTGACCCTGGAAAGACCTGATTTGCCGGTAGTGTCACGTCTGAATGCTTTGTGCACGCCCCTCGATTTATTAGGATGCGGAATTACGAAGCATGCGTTTATGAAGGAATTATCAGCTGCATATGAGGCAAAGACCGGTGTCAAAATTGCCATCGAGGGCAGGGGGGCCACCCGCGGTATTCACGATGCGCACAACATGGAGTCCGATGCCGACATGGGAGGCACCTGTCGGTTTCTGACCGCCGAGGAAAACGATACGATCCAGGGGGTACAGTTTCTCCCTATCGCTTGGGATGCTTTGGTGATTATCGTCCATAAGAACAATCCGGTTGAGAATGTGACCATGGATCAGTTGCGTGCCCTGTATCGCGGTGAAATCACCAATTGGAAACAGCTCGGTGGCCCAGATAGACCTCTCAAGCTTTTCATCCGCGCTGGGAAGAGCTCCGGCGTGGGAGCAACACTGCGCAGGTTAGTATTCCACGATCCCAAGGTCGAATTCGTCAGCCCACACGTCTTTAAATCCTCAGGGCCACTTGAACAAGCACTTGTAAAGGATGAGGACGCTATCGCTGTCACCGGTATCAGTAGCGCGAGACGCCGCAACGTCAAAATCCTCAATCTAGAGGGCAAAGACCCAAGCTACGCTGCCATAAAAGGAGGCGAGTATATCCTGTATCGCCCTCTCTACTTAGCAGTGAATATACTTAAGCCTCACTATGATGATGTCAATCAATTTATAGAGTTTGCACGCTCTGAGGAAGGCAAGGCGATTATCAGGAAGAGTGGCGTTGTTCCCTACCACGATGGGTACAAGCTCATAATGACTTATCTGAAGCAAATGCGTCATGCCAATAGGGCCATCTATAAACTGACACCAGCACGTTAGCACCATCGCAGGATTTGCTCAGCGCTGATTAGTTGCTCCCAGGCAGGAGAAGGTGGTGAGAACAACGTACATTCCTGAAACTGCCTGGATTGGCTCAAAGGGTAACTTACCATGGCACATGCCATAGACCGACTCGGCAGGTGTTTGATGAAGCCGATCATCGTAAGCCTCATTGTGGTGCTAGTCCCCATTGTAGCCTGTGCTACTCCGACAGCGTTACAACCCGTACCTACGCGGTGGAAAGTGCCCGCCTTCGAGCTTCTGGACATCACGGGCACTTTCCATACCCTTACTGACTATCGGGATAAAATTCTGGTGATCAATTTCTGGGCCATGTGGTGTGCACCTTGTCTGCAAGAGATGCCATCGCTGCAGCGAGCGTGGAGTCAACTCCAGCGTGACAACATCCAGGTCCTAAGCATAAACATCGGCGATAGCGAAGAAGATCTCTCTTCTTTCGTCAAAGTATTCCAGGTTGATTTCCCTTTGCTCATGGACACGGCAATGGCGTTGACGCGGACATGGTCAGTCACCGCTTTACCTACGACATTTGTGGTGGATGCTCGTGGCTATGTTGTGTATATCGTCATTGGTGAACGACAATGGGATAATCCAAAAATTCTCGAACAGATTAGGCGTTTGAAGGATTCTGAGGAAAGGAATTCCAGTGCGACCAGGCCCTGAGGATCAAAGAAAATGGGAAGGTGCAAGCCCTGCAGGAAACTTCGTTCGTCACCTTTGAGAACTTCACCGCATTGCTCAGCAGATTCCGCACCACCTGACGCAAGCGCTGGGCGTCCTCATAGACGCGCAGGGGCGCCAGGGGCAGCTCGTAGTGGAGAGTTAGCTCGCGTGCCGCGTGCAGCGAGAGAAACTCATCGACCACGCCAGCCAGCAGGTTCTGCAGAGCACGGGGCTGCACGTCCAGCACCATCTGACTCGCTTCCAGCTTTGCGAGGTCGAGCAAATCGTTGAGCAACGTCAACAGCACCTTGCCACTGTGCTGAATCTGCCTCAAGCAGCACTCCAACTTCGCGGGACCAGCGGAGCCCCCTTTCCCATCCCTGTCCAGGTTTCGGCTACCTCCAGGCGCCCAAGCCTGGACATACTCGCTCCAACAAACAGGACACATTTCTCGAGACGACCGACTGGTCGCCACGTCGAATACTGTGGCACGACGTAAACGGCGCTTTCGTACAGGTAGTGCTACAGAGGTAATGCTGCCGCTTGCTCCAGGTTGTAGCGGCCGATGAAGAATTCGATGGTACCGATGTGGTTCTCTACCTTCTTGGAGAATGACAACGTTGCGCGGACGAGGCGGGAAAGTCGTTGCCTCAGGGTATTGTTGAACCGTTCGATGTGATTGGTTTTTCATGCTTTTTCGTGATGGCATTGTGGCGCGTATCACATTGCCACATGCTTGCTCGCCATATGGGTCACATCTCTCCCCTCGAAAGCCATCATCAAAATTCGAGTCACAAATCGTGCAAAACCGACAACAGGTTCAAGGGCATTCGATCGGGTCAGGCCCTCATACCGCCGAAAAGCACACTAGAGCCCAGCGGCTTCTGCCAAGAAGTCGATGCCAGGGCGAGAGGCGAGAGAGGGAGCTCGCCTCTCGCCCTGGCTGAACAGCTATCATGCCTTCACACTCACCGACCCGAGATTCCTCTTTCACTTGATCTTACCGCGATAACACGCTGCGCCCTGCACGTAGTAGCTACAACTCCAATCCTCGCTCGCGCGCCCAGTCATACACCCTCCCAATCTCCGGATTATCCGGACGTTCTCTGTAGTACGGCATCAATGGGTGCATCTTGTTGAACACCCGCCACAGGGCTTCCATCGGGTCTGTATGATCGTCGACCCGAAGATTGATGATGCCGTAACCCTCATTTTCATACACCACGATCGCCGCCGAGCGCTGGCCGTCCGGCTGCCCGCCGGCTTTCGTCCCGGCGTCGATCGCCTGCATCAAACGGACTTCCAGTTCTGCTTCGGCCGAATCATCCATAGCGCGCGCCATGGACTCAACGACTTCTGCACCGACGAGGGCATTGCCCAGAACAATCCAGCCATCTCCGGTTTGATGGCCAGCCCATGGATTATTCAGACTACCCGTGCGCACGGCGGTGTGCCCCCAGCGGTCAATGAGGCCGAGCTGGCGGCGTTCGACGAAAGGATCACTCGCTTCCAACTCGGCCATAATCCGGTCAGCTGGGTAACCCAAATCCAGCAGCGAAATGGCTAATGGTCCCAGACGTGGATCGGTGGACGCTTGTGTTGCTACCACCCCGATATTGGGTTTGACATACGGCACGCGGCTGCCCACAGCCAGTTCGCCGGTCGTGACCGAAATCCCCATACGTCCGGTACGCGGACATCGGCCGATAGCAGTGAAAGTATGGGTATACACACCAAGTTCAAACTGAAAATTCCGCAAGAGTGGATGCATCGTCTTGTCCTAACAAGAGTGAGGGAACGCCAAGCCCTGACGACCATGTCGCCGCCCGAGAAACAGTACTGCGGGGTATCAATACGCAGCCCCGGCTTGCCTGTATCGGTGTGTGCCGTATAATGCAGCCACCGACACCGATCGATACCCCGAGCAATGGAGTGTACCATGCCTGAATTTCACGGAGTATTACCAGCAATCATCACCCCCATGACCCCTGAAGGCGCCCTGAACGAAGCGGCGTTCCGCGACGTCATGGAGTTTAACATCCTAGCCGGAGTCCACGGCTTTTGGGTGGCCGGTGGGACGGGGGAAAGCATCTTACTGGATGACGAGGAAAATATGCGCATCGCCGAGATCGCGGCGGATCAATCGCGTGGCCGCATCGTCAACATTATGCACGTCGGGGCGCCCACCACCGCCCGAGCGGCCAAGCTGGCAGAACACGCGGCGCGTGCCGGGGTCGAGGCCATCTGCTGCGTCCCACCATTCTTCTACAAACCGAGCGACGAGGCTATTGTGGAGCATTATCGTGTGGTCGCTGCGGCCGCGAACTTGCCGTTTTTCGTCTATAATCTCCCGCAAGCCACGGGCACCGAAATCACGCTCGATCTCATGCAGAAGATTCAACAACGGGTACCCCAACTGACCGGCTTAAAACACTCGGCACTCACGTTTAGCAATGTGCGCGAGTTTAGTAAAATGGGCCTGGTCTGTCTGATCGGCAACAGCGCCCTCATGCTGCCCGCACTCACTGTTGGCGCCCCGGGGTGCATTGATGGACCGCCCAACATGGCGCCCGAACTCTGGGTCGAGATTTGGGAGGCCTACCAAGCAGGAGATTTACCACGCGCCCAAGCCGCCCAGGATCACGCCACCGACGTCACCAACCTGGTGCGGCAGTTTGGCCTCCATTCCACCACGAAAGTGGTACTCAGCGAACGCCTCGGGATCGACTGCGGTGATCCGCGCCGCCCCGGTCTACCACTGACGGAGGAGCAACGCATACAGGTACTCACACGCGCCGCCGAACTGGGATTGACGAAGGTCACCGTAGCGTAGAGAACCGCATAGAACCGGACGCCAATCCTACTGCCGCATCCAATCCGCCACCTTTTCCCCGATCATGATGACGGTCGCATTGGTATTGGCACGGACAACGTCCGGCATGACCGCAGCATCCACCACACGCAAGCCCTGCAGACCGTGCACACGACAATATTGGTCCACCACCGCCATGGGGTCCGTTCCCGGACCCATTTTGCAGGTCCCGGAGGAGTGATGCTGTGTGGTCACATGCGTCAGCATCCAGTGATCCAAGGCCGCATTGGTCGCAAGCTCAGCGTCGGTGGGAGTTACCCGCCCACGCAACAAGGCAGCATACGCCGGGTGCTGCGCTAAACGCGCAACGAGTCGCACGCCTTGCCGTATACGTTCGCGGTCCCAGGCGTCGGACAAATAGTTGTACTCTAACGATGGCTGTACATGGGGATCGGGGGATGTTAGGCGCAAAACACCGGCCGTCGAGGCATTTTCCAGCGCCACCCCAATGCCAGTCCCCAACGCCTGACCGGGAATGGTGGCAAACGCCGAACCACGATCGCTGGCGGTGGAAATAGGGATAAGATACAAGTCATTTCGCGTGGACGAGCCTTCGGCAGTATAACGCAGGCCGGCCTGCAGGACCGGCACCGTATCGTCCAACACCCCTTCGCGGGCTTGAAACAACAGAATCACCAGGGGATGATCCCGCAGGTTTTCTCCCACCCCGGGCAACTCGTGGACCACGGGGATCCTGAGGTTCTGCAGCTGCTCTCCCGGCCCTACACCCGACAACAATAACACCTGTGGCGAGGCGATAGCGCCGCCGCACAAGACGATCTCATTGCCGGCAACCTGGAACACCTCTCCCCCGCTTTCCACTTCCACCCCGACGGCTCTCACCCCTTCAAACAGCACCCGACGTACCAACACATGCGGACGAATCGTCAGGTTCAACCGGTGCCGCGCCGGACCAAGATAAGCCAGGGCGGTACTGACCCGGAGTCCATCGACATTGTTCTTGGGCCAGAACCCCACCCCGCCTGAATCGGGCGCATTCATGTCCGGGTCCTCGGGAAACCCGGCATCGATGCATGCGGTGTAAAACGCCTCCTGCACCGGTAGCAATGTCTCCCTGGAGTGCCGCCGTACCGGCAGCGGTCCCTGTGTCCCGTGAAAATCCCCGTCGTAATCCACATCGTGTTCCATGCGGCGAAAATACGGCAAGACCTTCTCGAAGGCCCATTCCGAATTGCCCCAGCTCGCCCAATTCTCAAAATCCTCCGGCATCCCCCGCAGCATGACAGTGCCATTCACCGCGCTCGAGCCGCCCGTGACTTTACCCCGGGCAATGGGTAAAGGCGCCGGCTGCGACGCATTCGCGGTCGCCACATACCCCCACATATGCGGCCCTGCCGCTGCAGGCCCCGAACTGTTTCCATTGCGTAAATCAGGCGGTAAGTGGTCGAGCTCCGGGTAATCCGGCCCCGCTTCGAGTAACAACACGGACCGATGTGGATCTTCTGACAACCGCGCTGCCAACGTAGCACCGGCCGAACCGGCACCCACGACGATGACGTCGTATTGCATCCTACTCCTCCTCTCTCAACCCCGTCTGGTACGGTTTCCTATCCGCTTGTGTATAGCATAGGCGGCGTGTAAAAAGACATGCTCTCACAGCAATTCTCTTGGCAATCGGCTACGCGACGCGGTACATTGGCACACGGACGACAGGAATACCCCACGCAAAGGATCATACCACCATGCCATCCATCCAGGTCACGGAACACACCGTGAAGACGGGAACGCACACCACCTTTTTTCTTGCTTCCGGGCCTGTGGGCGGGCCACTCATTATCTTTGTGCACGGCTGGCCTGAACTCTCGATAAGTTGGCGGCATCAGCTCCCATGCCTGGCGAGTTTGGGCTTCCGCGCCGTCGCTCCGGACATGCGGGGCTACGGACGCTCTTCGGTGTATGATCAGCACAGTCAGTACGCGCAGGAATTGATCGTGGCGGACATGATCCAACTGCTGGATGCCCTCGGCCGGGACCAGGCGATTTGGGTGGGACACGACTGGGGGAGCCCGGTGGTGTGGAACATTGCCAGCCACCACCCGGAGCGGTGCGCCGCCGTCGCCAATCTCTGCGTACCCTACTTTACGCTCGAACGTGGTCTGGAAGCCTGCGTAGAATTAGTCGACCGCAGCATCTACCCAGTGGATAAATATCCAGTGGGACAATGGGAGTATCAGCTCTTTTACCAGGAGCAGTTTGCCAGAGCGACTGCTGTCATGGAGGCCGACGTTTATAACACCGTCAAGCTGCTGTTCCGCAAAGGCAACCCTGCAGGACAGCGGAAACCCTCAGCCACCTCGCAGGTGCGCATCGACGGGGGGTGGTTTCGCGGCGCGGATGCTGCCCCGGATCTGCCGCGTGACGATGATGTCATCACCGAGCAGGAGCTGTGCACCTACACCGCTGCCTTGGAGCGCAATGGATTTTTCGGGCCGAACTCGTATTACATGAATCACGCCGCAAACGCCGCATACGCTGCCAAGTCCGTTAACGGCGGCTATCTCGACATGCCAACCCTGTTCATTGCCGCAGCGTATGATTACACATGCGAGTGTGTCACGTCGCGATTGGCAGAGCCGATGCAAACCTATTGTCGCAACCTGACGATGCAAACCATCAATGCAGGGCACTGGCTAGCCCAAGAAAAGCCCGTCGAGGTGAATGCGGCTCTGGTGGCGTGGCTGGTCAAGAGCGTACCTGAGCAATGGCCTTAGCCCAAGCGGAATTGAGTGGCCATTCCACCGCCAATCATCCCGCCAACACACCGTCAAGACGAATCACTCCTGAAGCAACCAGGGAATCCAGACGGTCTGCCAAACCGATCTCAGCCAGAATGTCCGCCGCATGTGAACCGGGCTTCGGCGCCGGGTAACCGGGACGGACCGGTGTTCTCGACAGCCGAGGCGCCGGGCCACACGTCGTCACCAGACCAATGTCATCATGCTCACGGGTGAGGCTCAGCTCCTGTGATACCACCCACGGGTCTTGCAAAAGTTCGCCGACATCGAGGATACAGCGGTGTGCCCCGATGCCTGCCGCCGTACACCGTCTGACCCAGTGATCCGCGGTCTCGGAGAGGAAGCGTTGTTCCAGAGCCCGCTCAAGGTTGACGCCGTCGAGCGCATCAATCCCAGCCAAGCCATCAATCGCAGCCAGGCGAGGCAGGTCGTCTGCTCTCGCACCAATGAACACCCATCCGTCACGTGCCTGGTACGCCCGGTGCAACGGCCCCGATCCCAGGGTCTCCTGCCCGCGCGGTTCGTCCCAACGCTTCCCGTCGTAGAGCTGCATATAGGGCGATTGCAACGTCATCGCCGTGTAGGCCAAGGCCGAGTCAACATGCTGCCCTTCACCCGTCCGTTGCCGATGCAAGAGCGCCAACGCCACGGCATAGGCCCCCATAAAACCCGTACCGTAATCGTTCACCGGATTGGGCTGTATCGTTGGCTGACCATCACCACCGAAGCGCCGCTGCATGCCGGTAGTTGCTTGTGCAAACTGCTCGTGCCCCGGACGGCTGGCCCAGGGGCCGAGATGGCCATAAGCATTGAGCGAGGCGTAGACGATGTCCGGCTTGCGTTGGCGCACCTGCTCGTATCCTAAACCGAGCTTCTCCAGCTTACCGGCCCTATAGTTCTGCGCCACCACATCGGCGGTATCCACCAACTGCCAGAAGATCTCGCGCCCCTCATCGGATTTTAGATCAAGCAGAATACTGCGCTTACCCCGGTTGACGTCATTGTGCGACTGGACAAATCCGCCACGACTGGGATTGTCGATCTTGATGACATCAGCGCCAAACTCCGCCAGTGTCCGGCCACATGTAGGTCCGGCCAGAATGATACAGAGGTCCAGCACACGGACGCCCTCGAGCGCAGTGCGCAGCGTCGACTCCATTGCCGCGGCTGGCGAGGAAGGTGAGGACGCCGCGAGCTCTGCCAATACCTCGACCCGATGCTGATCCAGTTTCGGGGCTGCACGACGCACTGCGCCAGGGGTACGGGACAAGCGGGCGTTAATGCCTGGCTGCAACATGGGACCATAGGTGGGATCATCGACCTCGATCACCATCTTGGACTCGCGCGCATGCGGGTGCTCGAACCACTCGGCACTGGTACGGCACACCGCGCATTCGCTCCCCGCTTCGGCGACCAGGTCTTCCCACTCCTGGGCGCTGCGGGTTTTGAAGAGTTCCCGCGCTCGTTGCAGATGTTTTTCGAGCAATGCCGGATCGTGCAGAATACGCTCGATATCGGTCAGCCCTTCCTTATCCCAGTCCGTAATCCCGGCCGCCTCGACAAAATCACGAAAATTCTGGTTACCGCTGCCATATTGCACCCAGAGGCCGTCGGAGCACTCAAAACTCCCACCCCAAATACCGCTGCGTGACGGCACCGCTTTGGCCGGATCGTGCACCTGCAGGCCGCGCATCCCAATGGAAGGAAACATGCTGTTGAACAGCGGCACCTCGATGCGCTGCCCCAGGCCGTCGCGTTGACGTGCGTTCAACGCCATGGTGATACTGACGGCGGCTTGGAATGCGGCGTAGACAGACGGGATCGGAATAGCGGTGTAGACCGGGCGAACAGCCTCGCCATCATGCGGGCGCAGCGTCGCCGTGGCGGCGGCCACCACCCCTTCAAAGGCCCGTACCTGGGCGCGTGGGTCGTCGGAGGCAAAACCCGGCAGGGCGCAGTAGATCAGCCCTGGGTTAGCAGCCATGGCCGTCTCGGAACCCAGTCCCAAGCGTGCCATCACCCCGGGGCGGAAATTCTCGATAACGACATCGGCCGAGGCCATCAGACGCCGCGCCGTGTCAAGGTCATCCGGCTGTTTGAGATCCAAGATCAGGCTGCGCTTGCCCCGGTTCCAGGTGGCATTGGCCGGCGTATCCCAGACCGGACCACCCGGAGGATCGACCCGAATGACGTCGGCGCCCTGATCGGCAAGCAACATGCCGGTGAGCGGCCCCGCGATGTACTGGCCAAAATCGATCACGCGAATACCATCAAGTACACTGGGCATGCCTTCCCTCCTGTGCAAGCTGTCTCCTACCG
>CAJIAL010000325.1_pt1 | contig 11121 bp, 8 predicted proteins | sample 9199091 | NCBI WGS metagenome assembly CAJIAL01 (sample SAMEA7708270, study PRJEB35096) | sediment metagenome | biome: marine neritic benthic zone biome [ENVO:01000025]; feature: sediment [ENVO:00002007]; material: shallow marine sediment [ENVO:03000034] sea grass bed [ENVO_01000059] ... | reverse complement strand
GCCCGGCCCCAATACGGTAGGCACGTACTGGGCGGACGCTGGCTAGTTATTAAGCAGCCAGTGCCATTTCGTAATCGTTGGCAATTGCTTTGTTTTCCGCTTTTTTACGAGGCCAGCGGAGTCCTCGGCATGCAACCACAACGTCATACACCCCCGTCGAAACCTTGTCGCCCCCTTTGGAAAGAGTGTACACGACGCTTACTCGCCTCGCATAGCACGTTCGATATCACGCTGCGCTGAGCGCCGTTTGAGGTCTTGGCGTTTATCGTAGTTCTTCTTCCCCTTCCCAACACCAATCTCGATCTTCGCCTTCCCTTGGGTAAAGTACATCCGCGTCGGAATGAGCGAGAGACCGCGTTCTTGCGTCTTGCCGATCAAGCGGCGAATTTCTCGCTTATGCAGCAAGAGCTTGCGCGGACGATCCGGTTCGTGGTTGAAGCGGTTGCCCTGCTCGTATTGATCAATGTGCGCATTGACTAAATAGACTTCGCCATTACGCACATCGGCGTAGGCCTCTTGCAAATTGACGCGGCCTTCGCGCAGAGATTTGACTTCGGTACCTTGCAACACGAGGCCAGCTTCGTACACATCGTCGATGGCGTAATCAAAGCGGGCACGCTTGTTGACACAAATGATTTTGCGACCACCGGTCTCGGCCATTGTCCGTACCTAAGTGAATTGCGTGGTGTGGAAGGTTGAGCACCAAACTATACCCCCAGCATTACCGTTTGGCAACTCCAATGACGTCCGGTATGCATGAGGTGAAGGCGGCAGGGGGAATCGGCGTATGGAGACACGTTCTACGATGAGATATTGGCATGCTATCAAGATGGCAGGCCTAATGGGCCTCAGCCCAATTCTGGCCCTGCCCCACATCCACAGTCAGTGGCACCCGTAAGGGCCAGACGTGCTCCATGGCTTCTCGAATACGTGGGATCATTTCGTCCACGGCATTATCGGGGATTTCGAAGAGGAGTTCGTCATGAATTTGGAGGAGCATCGTACACGGCAGGTGCTCATCTTCGATTTGTTTGTGCAGCTGAATCATCGCAAGCTTGATTAGATCGGCTGCCGATCCCTGAAAGGGCATGTTGATGGCTGTCCGCTCTGCCGCTTCGCGCACGGTGCGATTGCGATGGTGGATATCCGGCAAATACCGTCGGCGCTGCAGGAGCGTGGTGACATACCCCTGTTCCCGCGCCTGCTCGATGATACTATCGAGATAGGCTTTGACCCCGGGATAGCGAGCAAAATAGCTGTCGATATAACGACGGGCCTGATCGTTCCCAATGTGTAAACGCTGCGCCAGTCCGAATGGACTGAGACCATAGATAATGCCGAAATTGACCGTTTTCGCCATGCGCCGCATGTCGCCGTCGACAGCCTCGGTATCCACATCAAACACTTCCATCGCCGTACGGGTATGGATATCTTGCTGCTGCTGAAAGGCATCCACGAGCACTCCGTCCTCGGAAAAGTGCGCCAACAAACGCAGCTCGATCTGCGAATAATCAGCCGACACCAATTGATAGCCTGGTGCAGCGATAAAGGCACGGCGGATCTCACGCCCGAGCTCCGACCGAATCGGAATGTTTTGTAGATTCGGGTTGCTACTGCTCAAGCGGCCGGTTTCCGTAATCGTCTGATTCAGCGAGGTGTGAATCCGCCCGGTTTCGGGGTGCATGAGTTGTGGCAGAGCGTCCACATAGGTCGATTTCATTTTGGCGAGGTGGCGGTAATCGAGAATAAGCCGTGGTAATTCGTGCTCATACGCCAAACTCTCCAGCACCGACACATCCGTGGAGTACCCGCCCGACTTGGTTTTTTTCCCCGGCGGTAAGCCCAGTTTGTCAAACAAGATCTGCTGCAGCTGCTGTGACGAGTTCACGTTGAACTCGCTCCCAGCCAATTGAAAAATGTCCCGCATCAACACCTCCATGTTGCCCTGCAGCTGCATGGACATATTGCGCAAATAGGGTGCATCGATCAAGATGCCACGCATTTCTAGTGCCGCGAGAACATCGACCAGCGGCATTTCGACCTCGTGGAAGAGGTGATCGAGCCCATACTCCACCAAGCGCGGTTGTTGTTTCTCGCGCAACAGCAGCGCCACATCGGCGTCCTCAGCGCTGTAGGTCGTTGCGACTTCCACCGCGACCTGATCGAACGTGATCTGCTTGGCCCCTTTACCGGCCACGTCCTCGTAACTGATGGGGGTGTATTGCAAATACTCGCGCGCGAGTGCATCCAGATTATTCGCCCGACGCGAGGGATTAAGTAAATACCCGGCAACCATCGTATCAAAGGCAATGCCTCGTAGCGTCACACCTTGGCGCTGCAGGACGATAAGATCATATTTAATGTTCTGCCCATACTTAGGCAGCGTCGGATCTTCGAGCAGAGGACGCAGGCGTTCCAGCACGACGGCCTTGTCGAGCTGTTGAGGAGCGCCGAGATACGTGTGCATGAGTGGAATGTACACCGCTTCATGCGGCATGTGCGCCAAGGAAATACCCACGAGTTCGGCTCGCATGGGATCTTGATTCGTCGTTTCGGTATCAATCGCAAAGCCCTCGGACTGCCGGAGCGCGACGATTTCCGCGTCCAAATCATCTAATGTCACAATGGCACGGTACTGTTTTGTCACGGTGGGAGGGTCGACAGCAGGTTCAGTACTGAGGGACTGCAAATCGGCACGGAATTCCAGTTCGTCGTACAGAGTGCGCAGTGCTTCAATATCCACCCCGTCAACAGACAACTCTGCTACTGGGATGTCAATCGGTACCTCCAGATCGAGCGTCACTTGTTGCAGGCTGCGACGGGCAGATTCCGCATGCTCCTTCAAACGCTCTCGTAACTTGGCTTGCTTCACTTCCTCGACTCGTGCTAACACTTCCTCGATGGTTCCGAAGGTTGCAATCAGTTGTTTGGCCGTCTTTTCACCCACGCCGGGCACACCGGGAACATTGTCTGAGGTATCGCCCATCAGTCCGAGCACTTCGATCACCCGCGCAGGTTCGACGCCGAAACGTTCTTGCACTTCGGCCACACCAACACGCTGGTCCTTCATAGTGTCGAGCATGATGACGTGTTCATTGACGAGCTGGCACAGATCCTTGTCACCACTCACAATGACTATGTCATACCCCTGGTCGGTAAACCGGCGCGCCAAGGTGCCGATGATATCGTCGGCCTCATACCCCTGGAGGCTCAGTGTCGGGATATTAAACGCCTGCACAAGCCGATGAATGTATGGCAACTGGGCCGCGAGATCATCCGGCATGGGTTTGCGATTGGCTTTGTAGGTTGGGTCAAATTCATGCCGAAACGTCGGGCCACGCTCGTCGAACACCACTGCCAGATACTGCGGGCGCTCTTGCCGGAGCAATTTTTGCAGCATATTTTTGAAGCCGAACACCGCGTTCGTCGGCACCCCAGTGGAGGTGGAGAGTTGTTGGCGAATAGCAAAGAAGGCTCGGTAGACATACGCCGAGCCATCCACCAGATACGCCGTTGGCCGATCAGCCATAGTCTCTTCCTTCCCAGCCAACTGTATGCCACGTACACGGTTGGCCTGTTGCGTTTAGGCGCTATCCAATAACTGTCGCAACAACTGATTCACCACCTGCGGATTGGCCTTGCCCTGCGTCGCCTTCATCGTCTGCCCGACGAAGAAGCCGAACACCTTCTGCTTGCCGCCGCGATACTCCTCGACTTGGGCAGGGTTGTCAGCCAACACCTGGCTGATAATCCCCTCTAGGGCGCCCGTGTCACTCATCTGCACCAGCCCCTGCTCTTCCACGATCTCTCGGGGCCTTTTGCCGGTCTGATACATTTCGTCAAAGACCGTCTTGGCAATTTTGCCGCTAATCACCCCCTCCTCGACCAGTTGCAACATTCCAGCCAGGTGGGCAGGAGTTACCAGAGCGTGTTGCGGGCTGCTGGCGCTGCGATTGAGCTCACGCGTCAGATCACCCATGACCCAATTGCTGACGATTTTGGGCTGGTTGTACTGCTGCACGGTGTCCTCGAAATAGGCTGCGAGCTCCCGCGACGCGGTCAACACTTCGGCATCGTACTCGGGTAAACCATACTCGGCAACAAAGCGTTGACGCTTGGCATCCGGGAGTTCCGGCAACTCCGCTTGCACGCGGGTAATCCAGTCGGCATTGACGTGTATTGGGACGAGATCCGGCTCGGGGAAGTAGCGATAATCATGCGCGTCTTCTTTACTCCGCATCGTGAGAGTCACGCCGCGATCCGCATCGAACAACCGGGTTTCTTGATCGATGCTTCCCCCACTATCGAGCACTTCGGCCTGACGTTGAATCTCGTATTCCAATGCGCGTTGTACGTTCCGGAACGAATTGAGATTTTTAATTTCCGTGCGTGTCCCAAGTTCCTTAGAGCCCACAGGCCGTAGCGAGACATTGGCGTCACACCGCAAGCTGCCCTCCTCCATATTGCCGTCACATACCTCAATATATTCCAGCATCGTCTTCAGCTTCTGCAAATACACCCGGGCTTGTTCAGGGGAGCGAAGGTCCGGCTCGCTGACGATTTCCATCAAGGGCACGCCACACCGATTATGATCGACATAACTCTTGGTGGGGTCCGCCAAATTCTCGCCGTGAATCGACTTCCCAGCGTCTTCCTCCAGGTGAATACGCGTTAAGCGCACCTCCATCGTGACGCCCTCGACGTCGATCGAGAGACCACCGCCCACGATCAACGGCTCATCATATTGGGAAATTTGGTAGCCCTTGGGCAAATCCGGGTAAAAATAATTTTTCCGGGCAAAACGGCACGCCGAAGCGATCTCGCCTTGCATCGCTAAGCCCGTGCGGATGGCCAACTCGACCGCTTGGCGATTGAGCACCGGCAAGACACCCGGCATCCCGAGACAGACCTGGCACGCGTGTTCATTGGGGTCGGCCTGAAAGGTCGTGGAACACGAACAAAACAGCTTCGCTTTGGTGAGCAGTTGGGCATGGACCTCCAGCCCAATCACACTTTCGTAGGCCATATTGCGCCTCCACCGTCGCCTGTACGCTCAGGTCAGCGAGGGTTTCTTGGTATGAAAATCCGTCTGTGCTTCAAAAGCCGCCGCCACCTGGAAGACCGTGTCTTCACGAAACGGTGGGGCGATGATCTGTAGTCCAATGGGCAACTCAGGCGGCGCAAAACCACACGGCAGCGAAATGGCCGGCAGCCCTGCGAGGTTGACGGGAATCGTCAACACGTCCGCCAGATACATTTGCAACGGGTCCTCCAGTCGTTCGCCCAAGCGAAACGCAGGGGTCGGAGCCACAGGGGTGACTAGCGCATCGCACTGCGCAAACACCTGCTGAAAGTCCTGCCGAAAGAGGGTACGCAACTGCTGGGCTTTTTTGTAATACGCGTCGTAATAGCCCGTGCTGAGGGCATACGTTCCCAACATAATGCGCCGTTTGACTTCCGGCCCGAACCCCTCAGCCCGCGTCTGCGCGTACATCGACGCCAGATCGCTACTTGCCGCAGCACGGTGGCCGTAACGCACGCCATCGTAGCGCGCGAGATTCGAACTGGCTTCCGCATTGGCCAGAATATAATACGTAGCGACGGCATACCGCGTGTGCGGCAATGACACGTCGACCAATTCCGCCCCGAGTTCTCGGAGTAATGCGATCCCGCTGCGCACGGCGTCTTCGACAGCAGGCTCTATTCCTTCGGCAAAATACTCCTGCGGTACCCCGAGTCTCAAGCCTTGGACGCCGCGTTCCAAGACCGCTGTGTAGTCCGGTACCGAGACATCACCCGAGGTCGAATCACATGCATCATGCCCGGCAATGCCTTGCAGCAGCAGGGCAGCATCCCGCACATCCTTGGTGAGGGGGCCAATCTGATCAAGTGACGAGGCAAACGCCACCAGACCATAGCGCGACACCCGGCCATATGTCGGTTTAAGGCCTACCACGCCAGTCATGGCCGCCGGCAGTCGGATTGAGCCACCGGTGTCGGACCCCAAGGCGGCAATGCATGTATCAGCCGCCACCGCTGCCGCTGAGCCGCCACTGGAGCCACCAGGTACATATTCCAGATTGCCCCAGGGATTGCACGTGGGGGGGAAATACGAATTCTCCGTGGACGAGCCCATGGCAAATTCGTCCAAATTGACTTTCCCGACTAGCACTGCTCCGGCATCGCGCAAGCGCTGAATGACCGTAGCGTCATAAGGAGGCACAAAGTTTTCGAGCATCCGAGAGGCACAGGTCGTGCGGGTTCCTCGGGTACACAGATTATCTTTGATGGCCAACGGTACACCTTGGAGTGGTGAACGCACGTCACCCCGTGCAAAAGCGGCGTCTGCCGCAGCGGCTTGCTGGCGGGCTTCGTCATCCATCACGGTTATGTAGGCATGGATACGATCGTCAACCGCGGCAATACGGCCGAGCACTGCGTCAGTGAGTGCTGCAGCACTGATTTCGCCTTGGACAAGCTGTTCGTGGAGAGAGTGAATCGTCTGCCGAAACATGTCACGTTATCCGCATGAAAATTCGAGCATTACATTAAATGTAGAAGCGTGTATTGCAGAGCAACGTCGGCCTATGGCCTATCATTCCACGATGCGTGGGACGGCAAAATAATCATGCGCCTCTTCCGGCGCGTTGCGCAGCGCTTCTTCCACCGTCAAAGCCTGTCGCACGATGTCTTCCCGAAACACATTGACCAGATCGAGTACATGCGATGTCGGCTCGACACCGTCAGTTGGCACCTCATTCAGTTGCTCAATATACGTTAAAATCGTATTCAGCTGTTCGGTAAAGCGGATCTTTTCCTCTTCACCCAAATCCAGACACGCCAAGCGTGCCACATACTCCACTTCTTCAACAGTAATCATCAGCATCCTTTGTGGGAGAGATCCGACGAAAAAATCCGACGTCACGGCGTCATTATACGGTGTGTATTCCACTGTGTCAGCCCACAACAGGGTGCCTCCCCGCCTCAACAAGTGGCGGGCCTAAAGCGGTTGCATCGGCGCGAACTTCGCCAGCAATTTCTTGATCCCATGCTCGCGGAAAACAACCGTCAGCTTCAGCTGTTCACCCTCTCCTTCCCGTTTTTGGACGACTCCCCGTCCGAAATGCTCATGGAAGAGTTGTGAACCAACCTTGTACGAAACCACGGACGCTGACGCCTTCTTGGCAGCAGTCGGCACACGAGGTGAGGGAGCCGAGGCGGCTTCCTGGAAATGGGACGCGGCATTCCATGGCTGACGAGCAGTAGCAAGCATCGGTTGCGTGGAAAAATCCTGGACGCACGCCGGCGGAATATCCGCCAGAAAGAGCGACGGCATATGATGCTGTTCTACCCCATAGACACGGCGGCGAACGGCGCCGGTGAGAAACAGGCGCTGCTGGGCACGAGTCATGCCAACGTAGCACAGACGCCGTTCCTCTTCCATCTCCGCCTCCTCATCAAACGAACGACCGTGCGGAAACAGGCCGTTTTCCATTCCGGCCATGAACACCACGGGAAACTCGAGGCCTTTGGAGGCGTGGAGTGTCATGAGGACGACAACCCCACTCGAATCGCTCAGACTGTCTTGATCCGAGAGCAATGCGGTCTGCTCCAAGAACGCCAGCAATCCCTCCCCGTTCCCATGCCGGTCGAATTCGTCCGCAGCATTGATCAATTCGCCCACATTTTCCAAGCGTGCCTGCGCTTCCGCCGTCTGTTCCGCTTCAAGCTGAGCCAGATAGCCTGTACGGGTCAGCACTTCGCGGGTGATATCAGCAACACCCATCTGTGGGGTGTCGTCGCGAAGCGTCTGCATCAATTCGGCAAACGCCCCCAGCTTGGCACGGGTGCCTTTATTCACTACATCACTCGCAAGCATCAGCGGTATCATCTCAAGTCCATGGCAGTCGTGCTCTGCGGCGAGAGCGACCATACGGTCGCAGGTCGTCTGGCCAATACCACGCCGGGGCACGTTGATGATCCGGCGTAAGCTCAAAGAATCCTGCGGATTGACCAGCAGGCGCAAATAGGCCAGGATATCTTTAATTTCCAGGCGATCATAAAATCTGAGTCCACCAACAACCTGATACGGAATGTTGGCGCGCCGCATCCCGTCTTCCAGGACACGCGACTGCGCGTTGGTACGATAGAAGACCGCCATGTCCCGATACGGAATATCCTCGGTCTGATGCAAACCCGCGATGTTCTGGCAAATAACTTCCGCCTCGTGGACTTCATCCTGCGCGCAAAAATATCCGATTGGATTGCCGCGGACGTTCTCGGTCCATAACGTCTTATCCTTACGCCGCTGGTTTTTCACAATCACAGCACCGGCTGCTTCGAGAATGGTCGCCGTCGAGCGATAATTTTGTTCCAGTTTGACCACCGTCGCGTCCTGATAGTCGCGTTCAAAATTCAAGATATTGCGGACGTTGGCCCCACGGAAGCGATAGACGCTCTGATCATCATCACCCACGACACAGAGGTTGCGGTGCAGCGCCGCCAAGAGTTGTAGCAGGTGATACTGCGCCATATTGGTATCTTGATATTCGTCGACCATGATATAACGGAAGCGGTGTTGGTAGCGCTCGAGAATATCGGGATGACGCCGGAATAGTTCGACAGTACGCATGAGTAAATCATCGAAATCAAGGGCCGCATTGTCCAGCAAACGACGCTGGTAGAGTGGATACGCCCGCGCCACCGCCTCATCCAGTCCAAAATCTCCCGCCTCACGCACGAACGTGTCGGCATCCATGAGCTCATTTTTCAGCGTGCTGATCCGACGGCGAACCTGCTGTGCCGAGTAAAGCTCCTGATCAATGTGCAGTTCTTTCAGGCACTGTTTGAGGAGGGTCAGTTGATCGGCAGTGTCATAGATCACAAACTGGGGTGACAGTTTAGCCGGCGCAGCTTCACGCCGCAGAATGCGGACACAGGCAGCGTGGAACGTGCTAATCCAGACAGACAGGCCCGAGATACCGAGGAGTCCTTGCACGCGCTGACGCATCTCCTCAGCCGCTTTATTGGTGAACGTCACAGCCAGGATGTGTTCCGCAGAGACATGGTGTACACGCATTAAATAGGCAATGCGGTACGTAATAACACGCGTTTTGCCTGAACCAGCACCAGCCAAGATAAGCAATGGGCCGTCAGTATGGTGTGCGGCCTGCTGCTGAGGAGGGTTCAGTTCTTGAGCAATCAGGGTTTTCATGAGACATCCGTTTGGATTCGGGGTTGAACACTGCGGACTGTGGTGCAAACGCTGTGCGAGATCAAGGTATGAGAACGTCACAAACCGGAGCGCGATATTGTGCCTACACAGACGAGAGGTTGGAAAACGCCGGAACAGTTGTCTGGGGGGGGACGGCGTAGTTACGGATGACGCAAAATGGCTCCACGCGCACACCATCGCCCAATGTACTATCTTGAATAACAACTTGCGGCCCTATAGAGCACCCGGCCCCGACACTACTGCAGCCGAGGATATGGGTCTGAGATGCAACAACAGTATCTTGCCCGATGGACGAGGTGGCGTCAATGATGGTCGAAAGAGGATCGACAATCGTCACACCTGCCAGCATCAGTTCTTCACAGCGACGACGACGCAGAACAGCCTCCAGGCGTGCCAAATCCAACCGAGTATTGACCCCGAGAATTTCTTCCACCTCTGCCACCGTGACATGCGCCACATCTCGTCCCTCGGCAACGGCAATGCCTACGACATCAGTCAGATAATATTCCCCTTGGATATTATGCGGGGCGATTTGGGCCAGAGCTCGAAAGAGAAATGATGCCTGGAGACAGTAAATCCCGGTATTAATTTCGTTCACCGCACGCTCTGCCTCTGTGGCATCACGTTCCTCGACAATGTGCCGGATGCATCCGCGATCATCACGAAGAATCCTCCCGTAGCCATACGGGTTCTCCAGCCTCGCTGTCAAGACCGTAACAGCCGCCCGATGACGACGATGCTCGTCAAGCAAGTGTTGGATGGTATCAACCTGTAAAAGCGGGACATCGCCATAGAGCACCAGGACATCCCCTGGAAAGTCCGCCAACAGGGGTTCTGCCTGGGCGACGGCATGACCGGTTCCTAGTTGCTCAGCTTGCACGACGCACGCCGCCCCATACTGCCGACCAAGAGAGTGGACGGCCTCCGCCTGCTGTCCAATGACCGCTACGAGATGTTGCGGGGTAAAACGGCACGCCAGATCAAGTATATACGCCATCAGGGGTCGGTCAGCTAAAGGATGGAGCACCTTGGGCAGCGATGATCGCATACGTGTGCCCTTACCGGCTCCGACCACAACAATAGCGAGAGGGGGAAGTGTAGATATCATTACACTTTACGAAGTACCACGGGGAATTGACAGACCGAAATCCCGGAGTTTCTTGCGCAACGTATTGCGATTGATGCCGAGGATCTCCGCCGATTTGACCTGATTACCCCGACATTCAGTGAGGACAACGGTCAACAAGAGCTTTTCCACATGTGATAACACAGCCCGATGTAACGCTCCACGGCCAAGCACTTGCATATTCGGGACAATCGCCCGCAGCCTCTCGGCCAACGTCTCATCAAAAGACTCGGGCTCTGCATCGGGGCCAATTCCGGATGACTTCCGCACACGAGAAAAGCTTAACGTCTGACAGTACTGCTGGCGCTGTTCCCTGAGACGTGCACGCAGTAAAGCCAGTTCGAGCGTACGATCCAGCATCAAACGGACAGGTTCGACAGTCAAAGGCTTGCCCATTGTGTTGTCGGCCAGTTCGATCGCCAAGGGAGGAATGGTTGCAACGTGATGCGAAAATACCAGGATCACAGGCAGGTTAGGAATTTCGACATGAAGGGCAGGTATTAACGGTGTTTCATGCGCAAGCGGATGTGCGACCAACGCCGCTTGATAGGGGTATGCCCCAGCCAAACTCAACGCATGAGGGACAGAAGCAACGGTGTGGATTTCATAGCCATGTTTAGCCAGGCCAGGTTTCAAATGCTCATAAGCTTTTTCCTCCTGGTCCACCACTAAAATCTTGGCCTGTTCCATTGCCCCAATCTCCCCAGCACTAATCATCCCCCATCAAAGATCACCAACAGTTCACGGCTTTGGCAAGATG
>CAJIAL010000166.1_pt1 | contig 11161 bp, 7 predicted proteins | sample 9199091 | NCBI WGS metagenome assembly CAJIAL01 (sample SAMEA7708270, study PRJEB35096) | sediment metagenome | biome: marine neritic benthic zone biome [ENVO:01000025]; feature: sediment [ENVO:00002007]; material: shallow marine sediment [ENVO:03000034] sea grass bed [ENVO_01000059] ... | reverse complement strand
GATATCGTGGTGAGCGATGTGGATAGTGCCACCGTCACCGTGACCTTGACGCTGTCGGATGTGGCCGCGGGGAGCCTGAGTACCGGGACCGCCGGGGCGGTGACGTCGACGTACAATGGCGGTACGGGGGTGTGGACAGCGAGCGGGGCGCTGGGCGATGTCAATACCTTGTTGGCGGGCGTGACGTATACGCCGACGCCGTTGTACAATAGCGCCTTCACCATCGCCACGAGTGTGGACGATGGGGTGGCGCCGGCGGTCACCGGGGTGAAGACGATGACGGGGACCGCGGTCAACAATGCGCCGACGGCCACCAACCTGAGCAATAGCAACGTCAACGAGAACATCGACACCAGTGCAGGATTCAGCGTCGGCACACTGTCTGCGACCGATCCCGACACGGGCGATACGGCGACCTACACCATCGTCGGCGGGGCCGATGCCGCCGCCTTCTCCATCGGCGGAGCAGGCTTGGATGCCCTGATACTGACCGATGGCGTGCTCGATCGTGAAACCCAATCCAGCTATGTCGTCACGGTACGCGTGACCGACTCCGGCGGACTCTCGCACGACCAGACCTTTACCATCACCGTCAGCGATCTCAACGAGAATCCGTCTATCACCACCGGTGGCGTATTCGTCATCGACGAGAATATGACTGCCGTAACCACGGTCAACGCTACCGATACGGATCAGCCGGCCCAAACGCTGACATACGCTATCACCGGCGGGGCCGACGCCGCCCTGTTTGCGCTCGACAGCGCGAGTGGGACGCTGACTTTCGCCGCCGCGCCGAATTTCGAACGTCCCGCTGATACTAACAGCGACAATGTCTATCAGGTCGAGGTCACGGTAGCCGACGGCAATGGTGGCACGGCGAGCCAGACTCTCCAGGTCACGGTCGTCGACGCCAACGAGGTTCCCAGTCTGGCGAACCATACCTTCAGCGTTGACGAAAACGGTGGGGTGGGCACGCTTCTTGGCACGTTGGCAGCGACGGACGATGACACGGGAGACAGTCTCACGTTTGCCTTGGTGGCTAGTAGTAGTGACGGGACCTTCGTCCTTGACACCAACGGTCAGCTCACCGTTGCCGACAATACGGCGTTGCCAACAGGGTTGGCGGCGCCCTTCATCCTCACGGTGCAGGTCACCGATAGCACGGGGCTGACCACGACCGCGACGGTCACGGTGCATGTCCTCCCCATTGTCGAAGGGGCGCCTGATCCTGAGACGCCATCGCTGCCGGAGCCAGATGCGCCGCTTCCCGTACCTTTCGTCCCGCCGCCTGTGGTCGTATCCACCAGTCCGAGCCAAACTGCAGCACCGAACAGCCCTGTGACACCTACCGGGAGCGCGCCACCCAGTGGACCGAGCGTACCCCCAGTTCGCGCGCTCAGTCTGCCGGACGCACCGGAGGCACCGGGGCTGGCCGATGCCCAGGACGGTGCCGCCGACACGGATGGGGACGCACAGGAGCAGGTGGATGACGCGGCGGCGGGAACATCTGATGGGCGAGACACGAACGTGCAGCAGGCATCCACGCGGGCGGAACTCGCAGCCGCGAAGATGCGCACTGTTGTCCCAGTCGAACTGGGCTCCCTCCTCATGGTCGGGGGGTTCATGCAGGAATTGGACAAACTACGGGACGAGATTCGTGACGATACGTCGTTTACCAAAACAGTCGTCGGGTCCTCCCTGGCCGCGACGACCGGACTCTCTATCGGCTACGTCTTGTGGCTTATCCGGGGCGGGATGCTCCTGAGTAGTGTGCTGTCCTCGTTACCGGCGTGGCGGTTGGTTGACCCCCTACCGATCCTCGCTAGTTTGGACAAGGAATCGGAAGACGAGCACACGGATGACGAATCCCTGGAGTCGCTCATCAGGAAAGGCCGTAAGGATTCCAGCCAGGAAAAGAACGCATGAAACGATTGACGGCAAAATTCCACATCGCCATAGGGCAGACGGCTCTACTGGTGAGTTTGATTTTGGTTGCGCTGTATTTGGGGCTTGTGCCTGACCGACTCGGCGCTATACGTGAAGGACGGGCGGCTCTGGCCGAAGCGATTGCGGCAAACACCACCGCATTTATCAGTCAGGCAGACCTCCGTCGACTTGAAGCAAACCTGCGCCTGGTACTCGCCCGCAATGCCGATATCCTCTCCGCAGCAGTGCGACGGGCGAATGGCGATGTGGTGGTGCAGATAGGCGATCACGAGCTTCACTGGCGTGACATGTCGAGCAAATACTCGACGGACTCACAACTGAAAGTGGCGATTTGGGCCGGCAAGGCGGCCTGGGGACATGTTGAACTCCGCTATCGACCCTTAACATCGCCAGAGTGGTGGGGCATTGTCCAACATCCATGGCTCCAGCTGATTGGATTCATCGCGCTTTCCAGCTTCGTCCTGTTTTATATGTATCTCAGCAAAATGCTGCGGCACCTTGACCCGTCGCAAGCCATTCCGGGCCGTGTCCGTTCAGCGCTCGATACCATTGTTGAAGGACTGCTGGTTGTCGATCGCAATGGACACATCGTGTTGGCAAACCAGGCGTTTGCCGCTATCGCGGGCAAGACGCCGGACGATCTAGTTGGTGTCCATGCCTCCGATTTTGCCTGGTCTAGTAGCGATGGTGTGCGACTCGACACCAACGCCTTTCCGTGGGTCAAGGCTTTACAGGAAGGCACCCCTCAGAAGAACAGTATGGTCTGTCTGCACGACAGTGCGTCGAAGCGCCGAACGTTTCTTGTCAATTGCTCGCCCGTTCTTGGCAGCGGTGGAAAAGCCGGCGGTGTGTTGATGAGCTTCGACGATGTGACGCAGCTGGAAGAAAAAGAAGTCGAGTTACGCAAGTCCAAGGAAGAAGCGGAGGCGGCAAATCACGCCAAGAGCGAATTCCTGGCCAATATGAGCCACGAAATTCGCACGCCCATGAATGCGATTCTTGGCTTTACCGAAATTCTGCGTCGCGGTTATGGCAAAAGTGAACACGACTGGAAGAAACACCTTAACACCATCCATTCCAGTGGCACACACTTGCTCGAGTTGATTAACGATGTGCTCGATCTTTCCAAAGTCGAGTCTGGGCACCTGGATGTCGAATGCATCCGCTGTGCGCCACACATTATCATTCGCGAGGTCGTCCAGGTCCTGGCGGTGAAGGCACGGGAGAAAGGCATTGAATTAGGCTTCGAAGTCGACGGGGCCATTCCGGATACCATGCTTTCCGATCCCGTGCTGGTACGGCAAATCGTCACCAACCTCGTCGGCAACGCCATCAAATTCACCGAAGAGGGCGGCGTCCGTGTTGTCGTCGGGCTCGTGTCGTCAGACACGCAGCCGCAGTTGTCTATCGCGGTGATAGACAGTGGTATCGGCATGCCCGAAGAAAAGCTGGAAGCCATTTTCGACCCGTTCGTGCAGGCCGATAACTCTGTCACGCGGCGCTTTGGCGGAACCGGCCTGGGACTTGCTATCAGCCGCCGTTTTGCTCAGGCACTGGGTGGCACTATTACGGTGCACAGTACAGTGGGCCAGGGAAGCAAGTTTACGGTAACGATTGACACCGGCCCACTCGACGATGTCACGTTGCTCGATCCGTCGCAAGCGTTGGCGGCGAGCGAGGAGCTAGCGTTTGACGGTTCAGCATGCTGGCACTTCCCACCTGCCCGGATTTTGGTGGTCGACGATGGGAATGAGAACCGGGAATTAGTCACGCTCGTCCTCGAGGAAGTGGGCCTGCAGGTGGACGGTGCCGAGAATGGCGAAGTCGCTGTGACCAAAGCGCTGCAAGCGTCCTTCGATGTCATCCTCATGGACATGCAGATGCCCGTCATGGATGGTCGCACGGCGACGAAGTATCTGCGCCAGCAGGGGCTGGAAACGCCCATCATCGCCTTGACGGCACACGCCATGAAGGGATTCGAGCACGACATCCTGGCTGCAGGATGCTCCGGGTATCTCACCAAACCGATCGATATTGACCTCTTGATCCAGACGCTGGCCGATCTCCTGGGCGGTCGCCGTAGCACCGATGAGGCGCCGGAGCATGCGCTGGTAGAGTCCACGGTGGACGGTGAGCTCCAGAGCGTTTTGCCCGAGGAGGAACCTCGGCTCGAATCACGGTTGTTGGCTGATAATCCACGTTTTCGCCCCATCATTGAAAAATTCATTGTGCGACTCGATGAACAGCTCGAGGCTATGGAGACGGCCTTGGAGCAGAAAGACTTCGACGAACTTGCAAGCCTCGCGCACTGGATGAAGGGCTCCGGCGGTACGGTCGGCTTCGATGCCTTTACAGAGCCTGCGAGCAACCTGGAGCAGTTAGCGAAGGCACGGAGCGAGGACGAGGTTGCAGACGCGATCGTCGAACTGCGTCGGCTGGCGAGCCGTATCGTAGTCGCGAGTGATGTGTCTGCCTTAGATGCGGTCTAATTTCTTGGAGACCGTGTGTATTCTGTGTTGCGTATTTCACACGCACAGAGAGAGTGAGAGATGAAACCCACGATTCTTGCCGTAGATGATGATCCGATTCTGTGCGATGTCTATGAAGCAATCTTAGGAGATCTCTATAATCTCCATCTGGCATCATCGGGAGAAGAGGCGTTAGAAGTTCTCCAATCATATGTGAGACCAGATCTCATCTTGTTAGATATTATGATGCCGGGAATGAATGGGTATGAGACGTGCAAAAAGGTTCGTGCGACGCCATCGTTCTCACATATGAAAGTGATTTTGGTTTCGGCAAAATCTCTGGTCGAAGAGCGACTGCGAGGTTATGAAGTTGGTGCGGATGACTATATCACCAAGCCCTTTGAAGAAAGCGAGCTTCTGGCAAAGATCAATGTCTTTCTCCGTCTGAAAAATGTGGAAGAGATCGATAATATTAAACGAAATTTCTTGATGCTCCTTTCCCACGAGACACGTACACCACTGAATGGCATTCTTGGATTTGCACAGATCTTACACGACAGTCCGAATCTCTCTGATGAAGAAAAAGAATTTGTAGCGATAATATCCTCGTGTGGCAAGGACCTGTTGCATTTATCAGAAAAGACCATGTTATTAAGTGATTTACGCTCAGGAAATATACAAGTACACGCCGAGAGAACCACGGTCATTGAACTGCTTGCTGAATGTCAGCATACGTTGACACAAAGCATAGTAGAGAAACAACTGTCACTTCACATCGAAGGTGATATTGATGTCGAGATCGATGGCAATCCAAAGTTACTGAAGCTTGCCTTGCAGATGGTCCTCGATAACGCCGTCAAGTTTGCGCGCCCTGGAACGGTTGTCGAAGTGCGTGTCAACACCGTGAGCAACCGCATTCAGGTTGCCATTGCCAATGAAGGGGAACACATTCTCGAAGAGCATCGCGAGGATATCTTTACGGCGTTTTTTGTGCAAAATATCGAGCATCACCATCAAGGACATGGTCTCAGTCTCGAGATAGCGCGGCGCATTGTCGCGGCGCACGACGGCACGTTATCTTTGCAGAATCAAGAGAAAGGGCCGGTGTTTCTGTTTGATATGCCTGCTGCGTGATTGCCAAGCCCGTTCTCCATTCTTACTCACATCATCATTGCCTGCGACTACCGATGCCGACAGAATCGGGCTCACCACGGTGCCTTCCGGCGCGATGACGCGCACGGGGCGATAATACCCGCTGTTGGCCGTGCCGTTGCAACGGGGCATTCGTGGCCACGGTGGTGCCGTGTGCCAACGTATCAATCGAGTCTGACCTTTTTGATTTTTCGAGCTTATGAAGCCTTGCTGGGGAGCACGGAAGGCACCACCAGCACGGGGCACGGGGCATGGCGGATGACGCGTTCGGTTACACTACCCAACAGCAGGTGTGTCAGACCAGAGCGTCCGTGGGTGGACAGCACGATGAGATCGACAGCATGGGTTGTGGCATAGTCCACGATTTCTTGATGCGTTGCTCCGGAAGGTTTGAGGACCACAGGCGTCACGGAGAAACCGGCAAAATGTTCCTGCACGATGGCGTTGATATTGTGTTGGGCTTGTTGATGAAGCATATCCAAAATGCCATGGGTGTTGCCGATGGCTAAACCGAATTCGAAATTGATGTTCGTCGGCGCCACGTCATCGACAATTGTGAGTAGCGTGATGGTACACTGGTCTGTGCCAATGAGCTTGGCTTGCTCTTTCGCCTGGGCAAACGCGGGTTCCGCCGCGGCGGAAAAATCTGTGGTGACAAGTAGATGCTTCATAGACTTTGGTCCTCACGACTGACGTTGGTTTCTCACGGGTATGTCGGACATCGCCCATTATACATCCTCTCGCTCTCTTGACAGGTAAGCATGGTGCGCACGTTCTCCCACTGGATAGGGCGGAGCTGGGAAACGCTCCAACGACCCGTTGATGTCAGTTCTCTCGTGGTATTCCGCGTCGCCTTTTATACGATTATCACGTGGGATATTGCCGGAGCGCTGCTGTACAGCACTCTTGCCGCCAAATATATCACGCCAGCCTTCCACTTCACGTACACCGGCTTTGGATGGGTGGCCCCGCTGCCGGGGGTGGGGATCTACGTGCATGTGGCGCTCATGGGGATTGCCGCGCTGTGCCTCGCCATGGGGTTATGGTATCGCTACATGGCCCCTCTCTTTTTCTTGCTCTTTACGTGGCATTTTCTGCTTGATGCTTCCTATTTTCAAAACCATTATTACTTTGCCACGCTGATTGCCGGTATCATGGCCTTCGCACCGGCCAATCGCAAGCTCGCGGTTGATAATTGGCGTCACCCTGCCACCAAAGGCCAGTATACGCCGTTCCTCTGGATTTTTCTCCTACGCTTTCAAATGGCGATCGTCTACATCTACGGCGGGATTGCCAAAATCAACCCTGACTGGCTGCGTGCCAGCCCTGCGAAGTTTTGGTTACCGAGGAAAACCGATTTTCCCCTGCTGGGCCCGTTCATGGGCGAACCCTGGATGGCCTGGGCGATCAGCTATGGCGGGCTGTTGCTGGATCTGTGCATCGTGCCATTCTTGGTGTGGAAAAAGACGCGCCCTGTTGCCTTTGCGTTCGCGGTGCTGTTTCACCTGATGAACTCGCAGTTGTTCCATATCGGGATATTTCCCTGGGTCGCGATTGCCTGCACGGCACTCTTTTGGGACCCGGACTGGCCTCGGAAGTGCAAAGTGCCCTTGTGGCCACGGGTGCCTCCCGTGTATGCCATACCCCGTGACCGCCTCATGCGTCCGCCGTGGCGGACCATCACCGGCATTGTGGTGGCGCTGTTTCTGGGTATGCAAATTGTCCTCCCCTTACGGCGCGTGATCTACTCTAGCAATGTGCTCTGGGCCGAGGAAGGCTATCGCTTTGCGTGGCACATGATGCTGCGCAGCAAAACGCGCATCAAGCTGACATACCGCGTCACATTCCCTGACAGCGGCAAGCACCGTGTCATCAACCCGCGCAAGTACCTCTACCGAAGGCAATGGAAGCGTATGAGAAAACAGCCGGATCTCATCCTCCAATTCGCCCACTTCCTGCGGGACGACTTTGAGAAAAAGGGACATGAAAACGTGGTAGTGACAGCCGATTCGCGTGTGTCGTTGAACGGACGCCCACCGCAGCCCTTGATCGATCCGACGGTCGATCTCAGCAAAGTCGAGTATGCGTATTTCCGCCGTAACACGTGGATCCTGCCACTGCGCCGGGACGTCGCACCAGCAAACGTCCGCAAACGGCGCGGTGCGCATTCTCGTGGCTTTGGACAATAGCGGAAAGGGGTTCCCAGGAAGCATAGGCATTAACGCGCAGCTGAGGGGCGACGCTGCCCGCGACCCGGTGCGGATGGTGACAATCGAGAGATCAAGCGCCTCATGTCCATCGCTATTTCTTGCAGTGGATCGTACGTTGGCGTCGGCTCAACATCGTGCACGTGCCAATACTCAACCTTATCGACCCACGCGGGATAGCGTTCGAGCACATAGGGTTTGTGCTCCGCCTCTTGCAAGGCGATGATCACATGCGCGGCGTGCAAGTCCTGCTCCTGGACCTGCAACGGGTAACGATCGACCCCATGTCGCGGAATGCCTAGTGTGTCAAGCGCTTTGACAGCACTCGTAGACATAGGGCCAACATTGTTGACCCCTTTTTCGAGGGCTAAGCCTCGCGACATGGCTGTCCAGCGCAGCCCCTCCTCGGAAGCACGGACATTAAACAGTATCTCGGCAAAGCGACTCCGGTAGTAATTGCCTGTGCACAAAAACAAGAGCGTGTGAGCCATACCTGCCCCCTCATTGCCATAGACATTCAATGCTCTTGCCGCCGTCCACATCCAGGTGCACGCCGGTGAGAAAGCCGCCTTCGTCTGACGAGAGATATCGCCCTACTATGCCACAATCCTCTCTTTGCGTCACGAGAGCCGCCAGATGGTCATGCAGGTCTTAATAGAGGTGGCACGCCACCATTGCGAAATGAGGGCACTGGCCACCTGCGGCAACTCTTCCTCGCCCGGACTACTAAAGCGCTTGACTCTCGTCAGCACATTCGAGATGCTCCTGGGAAACTACTGATCCTTGGGCGCAGGAGGAACAGACGCATGCATTTCGGACTGAACATGGAATGTGATTACGTACAGGGCAAGACCGAACAGGATGCATTTCATGACATGTTTGCCCAAGTGGATTTGGCAGAGGACGTGGGACTTGATAGCGTGTGGATCGCGGAGCGGCATTTTTCCTCGAATGACGCTGGTCAGCCTTCCATCGCGTCCTCGCCTATCGTGCTGTCGACGGCCATTGCCGCACGGACAAAGCGGTTGCGGGTGATCACAGGGGTCTATGTGTTGCCGTTGAACCATAATGTATGTGTCACCCCCAAGCCGTTGCAGAAACCCCATCCACCCATCTATATGGCCGCCACCACATCGGAGTCTTTCCCAATTGCCGGCCGCAACGGGCGGCACCTCGTGGTCGGGGTGCGCCGCACCAGTGTGGGCCAGGTGAAAGAGAGCGTGCAGCTCTATCGGCGCGCCTGGCAAGAGGCCGGACACCCGGGCAGCGGGGATGTGACCTTACGTCTGCCGGTGTTTGTGGCCACAACCCGTGAGGAAGCGGAGGCTGTGCCGGAGGCGAGCACCTTGAAATACTATCGCCGCCTGGCTGATAGCTTAACGCAATCCGTCAATCGGGCGGGAACTGCAGCAGATGAGGACCGGGCGCGGTTGGCGCAGGAGCTGTCCAATGTCACGTATGATCGCTTACTGCGTGATTGGGTCGTGTACGGCACGCCAGACGTCGTGGCGGAGCGGTTGCAGAGGATCATTGAAGCCATTGATCTGTCCGGCGTAGTGATGGAGATGAATGCCGGCGGACTCGTCCCGATCGGGCACATTCTGCAGTCGCTCAGATTGTTTGGCGAAGCGGTTGCACCCAAACTCAGGTAAGGGCGACGCCGAATACCGCACCGGCTTTGCCCCTTGTGCCCTTTGGTCAGGGGACCTTGACAAACGCACAAACTTCCTATGCGCCAAAGAGGGTTAGCTGTGGACCAGGAGGGCGGCGGAAGGAGGCGGTCGAAAGGCTTGGCCACTGCTGCGGCAGTCCCGCTTGCCGACAGGCCAGCTTGAACAGCGACGCAATCTGCTCGGCGAAAATGCCCTCGCCCCGCATACGCCTGCCGAATTGACTCTCGTTCAACTGCCCACCCCGCATAGCGCGAATCCGGTTGAGCACTTTGTCTTTCTTGGTCGGAATATGTGCTGCCAGCCACTGCTCGAATAACGGTGCCACAGCATACGGCAGGCGCAGATGCGTATAGCCGGCGCATCGCGCCCCGGCTTGTACGGCGGCTTTGATAATGGCCGGCACCTCGACCTCATTGAGCCCCGGAATGATGGGGGCGACCATCACCCCAACCGGGATGCCTGCTTCGCTGAGGGTGTGTACCGCCTTGAGCCGGTGTGCAGGATGGGAGGCGCGGGGTTCCATGATCCGGCGGAGTGTGTCATCCAGCGTGGTGATGGAAAGCATGACGCTCACGGCGTCGTAGCGGGCGAGTTCACTGAGAAGATCGATATCGCGCGTGACGAGATGATTCTTGGTGATGATGACGACGGGATTGCGGAATGCGGCAAGCACTTCGAGGCAGCCTCGGGTGATTCGCAGCTGCCGCTCAACGGGCTGATACGGATCGGTGACGCCACTCATGGCGATGACCTGTGGTTTCCAGCGTGACGATGACAGCTCTTTGCTCAACAGGTCTGCCGCATCCGTTTTCACCAAGAGCTTTGTCTCAAAATCCAGTCCGGCCGAAAACCCCAGATATTCATGCGTTGGTCTCGCGTAGCAATAGATACATCCGTGCTCACAGCCACGGTACGGATTGATACTCGTGTCGAAGCCGATATCGGGACTCGTATTGTGGGCGAGGATGGCGCGCGTGGCGTCGGAGAACAGTTGTGTCGTCGGCGCCGGTTCCTCGGTAGGATCATTCTCCGGATTCGGAACGTAATGCAGGGGTGTGAACCGGTTAGCGGGATTGGTGGCAGTGCCTCGACCACGGCGTGTTGTAGGGGTGTCGTGCATGCTTCTCTCCTGGCGTCTCGATACACAACGAGTATAGTGATCAAATGTGCAGTAATCAAGTGTATTCTTCTTGATGGCCAGGAGAGTATGTATGACGTGACACTCAGGCGAGTTTTCCGGCGTCTTTCAGGTGCTGAATCGCAGATGGACTGTACCCGAGTTCGGCGAGCAGCGCTTCCGTGTCCGCACCGATGGCCGGGGGATCGTGGCGCAGGCCGAAGTCGTACGCACCCATTTCCAGCGGCAAGCGTGGCAGCTTGGTGCGGGTCCCGTCCGGCAGGGTGGTGGGGAGGAGGCCTTTCGTCGGCGCCTCCGGCTGATTCAGCTGCGGATCATCGAACAGGTCTTCCGGGCGGGCAATGGGCGAGAACGGGAGCCCTGCCGCTTCACAGCGGGCAATGAGCTCGGCTTTCGTGAAGCCACGAAGCATCTCCTCGACTGCCGGCAAGAGCCACGAGGCGGCATCAATGCGGCCGTTGTTGGTGGTGAGGCGCGGATCTGCTGCCCAGTCGGGGCGCTTGAATTCCTGGCAAAACCGTTCCCAGTGCCGATCGCTGGTGACGCCAACGAAGACGGACTCGCCGTCGGACGTTT
>CAJIAL010000478.1_pt1 | contig 11178 bp, 14 predicted proteins | sample 9199091 | NCBI WGS metagenome assembly CAJIAL01 (sample SAMEA7708270, study PRJEB35096) | sediment metagenome | biome: marine neritic benthic zone biome [ENVO:01000025]; feature: sediment [ENVO:00002007]; material: shallow marine sediment [ENVO:03000034] sea grass bed [ENVO_01000059] ... | reverse complement strand
GAGAAGCGATTGCCCGCAGCATCTCGTAGCCAAAGTCACGCCCCAACACGGAACCCAGCTGGGCAATGTCTTTGGCTGTCTTCATCTGATCCAACCGGGCCATGAGCGAATCCTGCAGGGTTTCGGGAATTGCAACACTCGAAAGCGGCCCGGTCAGCACATACTGATCCGTATCAAGGCGGAGCAAGTCAGAGTCCAATAACATCTTCGTGAGTTCTTCGACATACAACGGAACCCCATCCGTTTTGGCCACAATGTGCTCCGTCACCTCTGTTGCACTCGATTCCAGGAGACGCAACATCTCAATCATCAAGCGACGTGCTTCCAACAATCTGGGCCGGTTTAAACGACAAAGGGCAATCTGTTCCTCACCGCGGGCCGTCACAGCACGCACACGACCATCGCTTTCGATTTCCACATGATGACCGAGGTCTTCGTCGCATGGATTGACAACGAAGGCAATATCTTGCTTGAACGCATTGCATGAATTACAGGCATACATCAGATTATCGTACGCTTGGATGTGGTCAGGGTGGGTGGTTTGCGGCAATAAGTGATCGACACCAAATCCATAGTCGCCATCGGCACACCAGCGCTCACGCCACAAACAGTAGACACAGCGAAAATCAAACTCGTCGCGCAGCCACGGTTTATACGAACGATAGTTACGGTAGCCATGCGGGCCGTGCCGACGGATATGTGGGCTACTCGGGTACCGAAAGACCATGAGCCATCACTCAGCCAGCTGAGGTATCGACAATGCGTTTCGCCTTACTAAGCAGATGGTTCAGATCGTCCAGCCGCTGCTCATCGAGATGTTCGACATGCTGATCCGCCTGATCCTGAAGTTGCTGCAGCTCGCTCGACTCTTCAGCACTCAACCCCTCAGCGAACTGCTTACGACTCAGCTCGACCCGGCGCTGGTTGCAGGCATGCCATGCTGCCCCTGTCTCGCGTCGAGTGACCACGGCTTCGCCAAGAATTTGTCTCGCCAGCTCGTCGACTGAGAGGTTGAGGGCGTCAGCCCGCACTTGTAACTGGGTTGCCAGCTCGTCGTCTAAAGAAATGGAGATCGCCATCACTCAACTTCCTCATATGTCAGTCGATTTTCGTGCTACAAAGAACCGGACACTCGACTGAAGCCAATATCAGATGAAGACGATATTATCATATCATAGAACGGGATGGAGAAGCCCCACGTCTCGCAACGTAAGAATGCCTTCATGACGCGATGGTCAAAATTCCAAACTCGCCCATTGCTTCCTATAGCAACCGTATACCTTGGGATCAACCTTCGCAAAGAACTACCGGCTATCGTCATAGTACGTTTTTTGTTACGGAGTGGGCGGAAAAAAGACCATCGTGCCCGTTTTTAAGCCATCATAATTATCAGCAGGGGTTGGGCACACGACCTGATCCACAATCTTTAACCTCATCCGCACCGAACAGAACCAAGACGAGGCGACGTAGGGGCATCCGGGGAGCCCACCATGCCCCGTCTTCACGATCGTTCTACACCTGGGCTACTTCCATTCCCAGTTCTTGTTGGTCGCGCTTCCGTCTGGCGCAACGTCATACTCACCGACCAAGCCGATACAATTGAGATCAGCATACTTGGCTGAGCTGCTATGAGCATAGAGCATCGTACGGAATCGGGTCGTCTCGCCGGGGCCCACGGCTTTGCACGTGCCCGTGCCGGTTAGGAAAATCACATCACCTTCCGAAGTCGTCATAATCCCTTGGCCCTCGCCAGCTACCGTGCCGTCTGGTCTGGTCAGCGTGGTGTAGGTCCACAGCGTTGTCTCTGCCACTCCACGGATCGTTCCCGTCAACTGAAGGCTGACTTCAGTCTTTGTGCCCGTCGCGTCGTTTGACAGCACACGAACCCCAGTCACCGAGCCCGTTTCGTCCAACACCAGTTCACCCAAAGCCATGTGTTGCTCTCCTTAGTTAATCGAGTTGGGGTACAAATTGGCCAGAAACACACGTACGGGACCACTGCACCGACCACAGCAGGAACAGTGTCGCGGTCAGCCTGAGGTATCTACAGGACAATGTCAAGTTGACAGAGCCAGCGCGTTTCGCCCCTCGATGCGGATCGACCGCGACTGTTCAGCAGGTACGCGTCAACGCATTCCATAGGTGGAACGCTTGTGTTCAAGGAAGCCATTGTTATGCCGTCCATAGCAGATTTCAGTCCACCCGGAAGAGATTCTGCACAAAGCCGTGCAGAACACGAAGGGTCGCACGTGGGTGGCTAACTTGACAAAGCTGGCTATATCAGGCTCTATTAGTGAGGTCATGTTGGACATAGAGGAAAGACCGTCATTTTTTCTGTAACCGTTAGATGCAATTCGCACTATCGGTATCAAAATTTGCTCATCTTCGCCCACAAAGTCCAATCGGTAATTTCTGCGACGGTCAGGGCTCCTTCGATATTCAGTACAGGACCCCTACGTTAAAATCAAAATGGTTTCGCTGGTTGTGGAAGCCTCAACAAACTGCCGGGAGCGGCTCCGGTTATACCAGATGAGGTGTTCAGCAACCTCCATCTTGAGATGGATGTCGATACCAATTGATCCAACTTGAGGCCAACCTCAAAGGTTCACGGACTCGACTGAACGCCGCGCCGTGTGCTCTCCTCGATGGACGCGAGAAGAAGGGTTAACACCCCTAAGCCCGGCTTGGCTTTGCCCGGAAAGTAGTGAATGGCAATCCCACGGCGCTCGTTTGCAACTGTCGCCTCAGTTGTCAGATACATCAAACTGGCATGCGGCCAAAACGGGTTTTTCAGAAATGCCCGTACGCGCCAGGTTACCGCATTTTGCTGGAACTCGTAATCGAATGACCCCGAGCCAATAGGAGCAATTCGAAGAGCTGGACTTTCGGTTTCACTCGTCTTCTCTGTCAATTCGCAGGTAGGTGTATACTGCCGTTCCATTCTGTTGTGCGCGCCATCTCTTCGATACGGGCTACAATATGTAGTGGTGTTACCGGGCGCCCGAATCGTTTGCCACGGGCTTTGGCGGCCTCCATACCTGCCTTGACGCGCTCTGAGATCAACGCTGACTCTAGGTACCTGACCACATATTCTGGCACATTTCGGGTTCTGCTATCCCCTGGTATATCATGGTGCATTCCCGAAAAAATGGTCCGGAACTTCCGTCCAGGTACTTAGCTCGGCCATGGCCCCAATGATCGTGAACATGGCCTTCCCCATCGGGCTTGCTGTGTCGACCTGATCCTGCACACTAATGAAGCGAATCCCGAGATGATTGAATTCATCGAGAGCCCTGAGGAGATGAGCGACGCTTCGCGCGAAGCGATCGAACTTCCACACCAGCACACAGTCAAACTCATGATTGCGAGCAGCCCGCATCAGCTCTTGGAGTTTTGGCCTGCCTTCTTTCCGGCCCGAAACTGCAATATCCAAATACTCCCCGACAATCTCTAGTCCGGCACGCCCAGCATACTGGCGCAGACCATCTGCCTGAAGATCAGGTTTTTGTTGGTTTGTAGAAATACGGAGATAAAGGGCTGTACGTATGGGACCCATCTGTTAACAAAGCTCCATAAGCAATGCTTTGGAGTCGTTTGTCTCTGTCACTCAGGTACATGTTGACCTCGATGGCGTCGACGTTTGCCAGGTACATGGCTGGCAGGAATACCATCGGCTGATCTGTCAGGCCCTTGGGATCGACGAGATCTGGTATCAAGAAGCTGCGAATCAGAAAAATAATCTGACAGGCCCCAGGGCCCCTATTTGTCATGATATAGCTAATTAGTTATAATAGCCCAATGGAACCAGAACCCATAACCATCAACACCGTTCGGTGGGTCGGGGACTCTAGAGAACGACTCCAGGCATTCCCAGCGCAGGTCAGAAAAGATATCGGGCATGCGTTGTATCTGGTGCAGACTGGACACACGCCGCCCTCTGCCAAGCCGATGCGGGGGATTGAGTCCGGTGTCTTTGAGATCGTAGACGATTACGATACCGACACCTACCGTGCGGTCCATACCGTGAAGGTTGGCAGCAGTCTCTATATTCTGCACGCCTTTATGAAAAAATCCACACGAGGTATTCGCACGCCAAAGAGAGAGATTGACCTTATCCGCAGACGATTACGGCGTGCTCGCGAGATGGAAGCAGAAGAGGGAGCAACGGATGAGTAACGACATCAGCATTACCGAAAGCTCAGGCAACATCTTCAAAGATTTAGGCTTTGCGCATGAAGAGGCCGAGGGGGAACTGCTCAAAGCCCAGCTGGGTGCGGAAATCTTCAGTATTCTTCACAGCCGTAACCTCACCCAGACCGAGGCAGCAAGGATTCTAGGTGTCAAGCAACCTGAAATATCACGGCTCAAAAAGGGCAAGTTCTCCTACTATAGCGTTGAGCGACTGCTGCGGTTTCTGGAACGATTAAACTGTGAGGTCAGTATTCACATTGTCCGCCCGGAGAGCGAAGAGGCCGAACGAGTCATCGTAATTTGAGGGCCGCAGTGGTTGACTCGCTTATTGTCTTTAGACAGGATTGAAGCTCAAATTCTCAGAGGTAAAATCAGCAATTTCAACTGCTTCAGGTTTTCGGGACGGACAGCGCGCATCGGCCCCCTGCTCACAGGCCTTGCAGAGCGGTTTGTGTATGAGACCCGTGAAGAGCTTGGGCGCGTTAGCGCGTTGGCGCCCGGACTCGTCGGGCTTGAGGGCCCTTTGAGGTGTGGCCCTGGGCGTGTTGGGCCACCAGACATGGCTCATGAGGCAGATCAACACGTGAACGGCCAATAGGATCTGGTACAATAACAGGTTCGTTACCATAACACCGTCCCCTTTCCCGATGGTGAAAGGAGACTATTGTACCGGATTGACTCCCGCTGGAATTATCCGTCGCCTGAAGGTATACGGCCTTCCATTTTATCGACGAGGTAAAACGGGCGAGGGCCAAGCTGAACGCGCTGGCGGGCCTGCCCGTGCCATCCAAAGCGCTTGTCCTGCGGGGCGCGCTCGTCCTTGTCGGCTGACGCAACTGTCGCGAGAACGGACAAGATGGTAACAAAAATTGCCAAGATACGCATGGTTCTGCTCAGGTGCATGCACTCCTCCTCTTCTGCATTGTCAGACATCGTTCAGGTAGGATCGAACGGAGCTGACGCAGAGTGTAGGAGGCATTCATGCATACCTCATGAAGGTTGTATGTCAATGTGATGAAGGGAGAGAGATTACGCGACACTCGACCCATCAGACGCGAGCCACGCCTCTACCCCCGCAATGCCCGCCTCCTTGACTTGTTGCGGCGCCCCACTATAGAGAAACGACGTCCGCGCCATGGTCGCCAATTGGTCATCGCGTAGCCCCATGCCTTCGCGACACATCACGAACTCGTCGAGCAAACTGGGGCCAAACAGCAACGGATCATCACTGCCGAGGTCACACGGCACCCCGGCGTCGAGCAGGCGGGGGAGCGGGTGCTCTTCCACTGACGGAAACACCTTGAGCAGCAGGTTCGATGATGGGCAGACATCCAAACAGATTTGTTCCTGGGCGAGGCGTTCAACCAAGGCAAGGTCGTGCACGGCCAACACTCCATGCAAGATGCGGTGGGCGCCGAGGTGATCGATAGCTGCGGCCACAGAGGCGGGGCCACGGCCGGGGAACGGCGCAATCTCCCCCGCATGCGGTGTCGACAACAGGCCGGTGTCGGCAAGCGCCATGCGAAAGGCCTCGGCAAACGGCTCGGGCGGGAAGCCTGCCTCGTTGCCGTGCAATCCAAAGGCGACGATGCCGGCATGACGCGCCTCGAAGCACGCCATACCGCTGTGGATCATATGCTGCTGCGAGGTCACGAGGCGCGCCGTCACTGAGGCCCGCTCCACCGCCCGCTCCACTGGCGTAATGCGGTCCACGGCGGACATAAAACCAATCCCGACCCCGGTGGCTCGCCCGGCTGCTTCCGCCGCTTCCAAGGCAAACAGCCAGCCTTCTTCCTGGGTTGTGAACAGTTGGTGGGGGCTGCCTGCACGCAGCGTACTGTAGCGCTCGGCATCGAATGCGGGCTCGATCCACCACGCCCCGTGCGCCGCCGCATCTTCCGCGACCTCCAGGATAAGCCGTGCGAGATCGGCGCGGGTACGGATGCATGCACACGCGGCCCAATACATCTTCACGAAGCCGCCAAAATTGTTAAACCGCCTGCCGCGGGTATCCTCCGGCTGCTCGATGCCGTAGCGCTCGCACAGCTCGGCCAGTGTCGAGGGGCGCATGGCACCTTCTAAGTGGATATGCAAGTGTGCCTTGGGCAACGCTTGCAGGTCGCGCAGCCGCGTTGCGTGTGCAGGCGAAACGTTGTCGTCAATGGCCATGAGTCATACCTTTTCATGTCAATAATCTCTGGGTATACAATGCTTCTACCCTCGTAAGGACGCAGTGCATCGGCGGCAGTCACCTCGGCGAACATGTCATGACTGCACCGTATGTGTCGGCCCGTATCATGCCGTGAAACCTGAGCCGTGACAAGAGCAGCCACGGGCAGGTCGGGACATTGGAGCCATCCCATGCTCAGGAAGCCGGTCTCAAAGGTCTGCACCTGGACCCGCATCGGACGTGCCAATTAGACCCGCCGGAGAGACGGCGACAGCATCCGTGCAAACCTGGGGGAAGGTTGGGAGCATATCGTCTGCCCCTGGTAGGTGCGGGTCATTTGATGTATAACTGCCTCTAGTACCGGCCGGCAGAAGTCCTGAGACGATTCTCACATGGGGACGGTCGCCACACGTCCTGCACACACCCCAGGAAGCGTAGTCTGCATGGCGCACCCTGGATGACGGTGGTAGCGAGACAGTATACTGCTGGTCACCGTAGCGAGCTGAAAGGAAGGCATTATGGCTACAAAAACTATCACGGTGCCCGTCCCGGACGACCACACCGATCCTGCCTGGGAGGTTGCGTTGCTGTTTCCAGCTCAGGGCGAGTGGAGCGAGGATGATTATCTGTGGCTCACTGATCACACCAAGTGCCTGGTAGAACTGACAGATGGACACATCGAGGTGCTGCCGATGCCCACCGAGGAACATCAACGTATTGTCCTCTATCTGTATCGCGCCCTGTATGCCTTCCTGGGAGCGCGTGGCATCGTCCTGGTGGCGCCACTGCGCCTGCGTGTGCAAACAGGTCGGTACCGTGAGCCGGATTTGCTCCTCCTGTTATCTACCAACGATACCCGTCGTGGTAATCAATTCTGGACCGGCGCTGACCTCGTCCTGGAAGTGGTCAGTCCTGACGACCCAGGCCGTGATCTGGTGCAAAAACGTCGCGAGTACGCCGAAGCAGGCATTCCCGAATATTGGATTGTCGATCCATCGACTGCGCAGATGACCGTGCTACACTTGGAAGGAACCGCATATGTGGAGCATGGCGTGTTTCCGCGAGGTGCACAGGCGACGTCGGTACTGCTCAACGACTTCTCAGTAGCTGTTGATAGTGTGCTGGACGCGGTGTAAGGGACTGGAGTTGCTTCACTCTATTCTGTGGTGTGTGGCGGAATGACGCGTACGCGACAACGTGCACGCTACCTGCGATACCTCATGTCCTCACGACTGTAACATTGTCTGCCGATCCACCCTCCATCCTGTCGTAATGCGCTACGAGTCTCCCTGCCCTACTCCACATCCACGTGCCTATGATCTCAGAACTTCCCCCTGCGTGGGCGCTGTAAACAAAAGGAACTTTTGTATTGACACTGACGATTCGGGCGAATCGTTCTCCAGTTTGAGACACGTTATGGTAGGCTGGTGACCTCTGGCCCCGCAAGGGGATAATCGCAAGCTTGATCACCATCCTTAAGAGGTTCACAGACGTACTATGTGCACGATCGTCACACCTGATATGGACATATCTCAGCCTCCGGTGGCCTTGAGCAGTGAACAAATCAATAGTGTCCCCCTCCTGCTTGGGGTGATCCAGGATATGGGCATTGGCGAGTTGATTGATGAGCATGTCACGCCTCATGGAGGCTGGCAAGGTGCGAGTGTCGGGACCTTGGTGAGCATCTGGCTCTGTCATATTTTGGCCGAGCGCGACCACCGTCTGGTCACCGTGCGTGACTGGGTAGCGGAGCGCACCGACACCTTCAATGCGTTACTCGATATGCCCCTCCGTGACACCGATTGTAGCGATGATCGCCTGGCCAATGTCCTGACTATGGTGGGTGAGACCGCGACGCAAGCGCGCCTCGATGAGGCCATGGTGGAACGCTGGATACGCGTCTATCGCTTACCCACCGAGACCATGCGTCTAGACACGACGAGCGTCAGTGTGTATCACGATCTGACGAGCGACGACAGCCTCTTGCAACGGGGCCATAGTAAAGACCATCGGCCCGACTTGTTACAGTTTAAAGCGATGCTTGCCACGCTTGATCCGCTCGGGCTACCGCTGGTGTGCCAGCCCGTGGCCGGCAACCGAGCCGATGATGGCTTATACCTCCCGGCCTATGAAGCGGCTACCCAGGCGCTGGGGACCTCGGCGGTCTTGGTCGTGGGCGATAGTAAAATGGGCGCCCTGGCCACGCGCGCTCAGATTGCTCAGGGAGACAGTGCCTACCTGTGTGCGTATCGGCCGCCCGCTGCGAGCGACGAGCTGACTCGGTGGCGTGAGCAAGCCCTGGGCCGGGCGGCGCAGTGGCAATCTCTGGAGCACGTGGACCTCAAGACGGGGGAAGTTCACACCGACGCTGTCCTCGACGAATGGACGCGCGAGCAGACGTGGACACATCCCGACACCGAGGCGCAGCATAGCTGGAGCGAACGGGTCCTGGTGGTGCGCTCGGTGGCCTACCAGGCGGGCTTGCGCCGCCGTCGTGAGCGCGTGTTGGCCCGGGTAACCGAGAGCTTGGGCAAGCTGTGGCAAGCGCCGGGGCGGGGCCGCAAGCGTTACCGGAGTCGAGAAGCGCTGGAGCAGACGGTGGCGCAACGGATCGCCCGCGCGCGGTTGACAGGGGTGGTGCGGACAGCACTGAGGGAAGAGACGTTGGCTGATGGCACGACGCGTTGGATCGTAGCGGCGGTTTGGGTCAACCTGGCGGCGTGGCAGGCCATGGTGGACCGTCTGGGCTGGAAGGTGTATGTCTCCAACACCACCGCCACGCAGTACACCGCTCCGGCCTTGGTCGCGGCGTATCGGCAGCAGACAATTGAGGAACGGAATTTTAGCCGATTGAAGACGCGTACCTTGCACATTCGGCCAATCTATCTGCGTGAGGAACAACGTATTACGGGCTTGCTGTGGCTATTGTGTCTGGCCTTGCGCGTGCTGACCCTCACAGAATATCGCTTGCGGACGGCCTTGGCGGAACGCGGGGAGAAACTGGCCGGGCTGAACCCGGCCAGTCGGGGCCAGACAACCGCACAGCCACGACAGAACGGGTAGTGGCGGCGTTTTCCAACATCACCTTGACAACGATTCGGACGGTGGGGAGTTGTTATCGTCACGTGAATCCTCTCAACCCGACGCAACCCCACGTCCTCGCATTGTTGCAGTTGCCTGATGACCTCTATGAACGCTTGACACAACCCACAACGAACTCGATGATTCATTTACGCGGATGATAAGGTTAAAGTCTGATGAATTCTCTGTCAACCCATCCTCTGGCGCGTAGCGCTGAAACCGTAGAGCAAGGCAATCTCGTCCGGCCACAATGCCTCATCGACAGTTTCCAGGATGAGAGGGATGCCGTCGAAGCGTGCATCGCGCATGATGAAGGCAAAGACTTCTAAGCCTAACTTGCCACGTCCCAAACTCTCATGACGATCCACCCGCTTGCCCAAATCCGGCTTTGCGTCATTCAGGTGCATCCCTTTCAGGTAGGGGAAGCCGACGATACGATCAAAGGCTTCGAACGTACGCCTACAGTCGTCGGGCGTGCGCATGTCATAGCCGGCTGTGAAGGCATGACACGTATCGAAACAGACCCCGACCCGCGTTGGATCGTCGACCTGGGCGATGATCTCCGCCACATGCTCGAAGCGATACCCGACATTAGTGCCCTGCCCTGCGGTGTTCTCGATCACCGCGGTCACGCCTTGGGTCTGACGCAAGGCGATATTGATCGATTCGGCAATAACCCGCAGACAGGCAGATTCGCTCAGGCCCTTGAGATGGCTGCCGGGATGAAAATTCAGCAACGTCAGTCCGAGCTGCTCACAGCGGCGCATTTCCTCGAGAAAAGCCGCCCGAGACTGCTGCAATTTCTCCGAATCGGGATGACCGAGATTGATCAAATAGCTATCATGGGGCAGAATCTGCGCCGCCGTAAAGTCATGGTCAGCACAATGACGCTGGAACGCGTCAATCTCTTCAGGGTGCAGCGCCTTGGCTTTCCACTGCCGCTGATTCTTGGTAAACAACGCAAAGGCTCGTGCCCCGATGTCCGCCGCACGCAGCGGGGCGTTCTGTACCCCGCCAGCCGCACTAACATGTGCCCCGACATATTTCATTGCCCACACAACTCCTCAAGGGTTATGCGAAACTGCGTTCACTTCAGACGGCACTCTTCCCGCCGTTCGCGCCAATAGCCCCGCCAACTGTGGCCTTCGTTCTTGCGTCTGCGCCTAGGAACACATACTCTCGTGTGCATGGTAAACAATTTCGGGGGCACTTCCAAGTAAGAGGAAAATGACATGATCACCACCTTTGACAGCTCATACGCCGGACACATCGACATGGACAACGTCGGCTACGGCGGCACACCGGTCAACGATCGCTGGTTTTCTAACGAGCAGCTCGCCAACGTATTTCCCAAGTCCGAGGCAATTGCCAAAGCCATGGACCGCTTGGGGTTCAATACGTTTTGGATGGCCGAACACCATTTCCAACCGGAAGGATACGAGTGCATCCCGAACGTCATCATGCTGGCATTACATCTGGCACACCTGACGGAGAATCTGCGCTTCGGCTGCGGCTTTAATATCACGCCCATGTGGCATCCCCTGCGGCTCGCCGAGGATTTTGCCACGGCGGATATCCTCACGGGCGGACGCATCATCTTTGGTGTGGGGCGCGGCTATCACACGCGGGAAGTCGAGACCTTCGGGTCGCCGCTACTCGATCAACCCGCCAACCGGGCGCTGTTCGAAGAACAAGTCGAGCTCGTCCTTACGGCCCTGCGCGAGGAAAAGTTCTCG
>CAJIAL010000527.1_pt1 | contig 11192 bp, 3 predicted proteins | sample 9199091 | NCBI WGS metagenome assembly CAJIAL01 (sample SAMEA7708270, study PRJEB35096) | sediment metagenome | biome: marine neritic benthic zone biome [ENVO:01000025]; feature: sediment [ENVO:00002007]; material: shallow marine sediment [ENVO:03000034] sea grass bed [ENVO_01000059] ... | reverse complement strand
GGCAGCGTGGTCAGCAGCACGTTGCGCCTCTTGGCGACACTGACATACGAGAGAAACAGCAAGGAGAGTAAAGGCATAAGTGTAGGGATGGGCGAGTTCAATGGCCAGCGATAGGGCCTCATGGGCACGCTGTAGGGCTTGGTCAGGATAGCCGAGCAGCCACAGTGTATTGGCGGTATAGACGCAACAGGCGACACCGGGGTCCTGACCGACCCAGAATACGGTCGCACTCCGCTGGGATGGGGTATAGCGCGCGATGCCTTCCTCCAAATGGCGATGCGCTGAGCGCAGTTCTCCCAGACAAAAGTCAATAAAACCCATGACATAGTGAGACACGACATAGAGCGAGGCCTCCTCTCTCTGCTCGGCGAAACGGAGGAGTTCCTCGCCGATTTTTCGAGCCAGGGGGAAATTTGCCCGCGCATTATAGAATCGCCACAGGCCAAACAACACCGAGAACACGTCTGGGGTATCACCCAACTGCTGACACAAGGTATGTGCCCGTGCGTAAGCGACCTCTACTTCGGGGACCGCTTGCCCTTTGACCATTTGTGATGCCGTTCCAAACGCCATTTGCAACGGCAGTTCTTGCTGATGCCGTTCCAGGCTCTCTGGTAGGCTCTGGAGTAGGTCGAGGCCAGTCGTCAAGTGGTTCATCGCTTCCTGATGTGCCGAGCGTTCACAGGCCCTTTCACCGGCCCGTTGCCAGTAGCCAATCGCCTGCTCGTTAAGCCCCGCCTCTGTATAATGATGTGCCAGAAGTTCCGGTTGCGTCTCTACTATCTCAGCAAACTGCTCTTCCAAAGTCTGGGCAATCCGCTGATGATACTGATTCCTCGTGCTTCTCAGTAGCGATGCGTAGGCGGTGTCTTGGATAAGTGCATGCTTGAAGAAGTAAGTGGCACTGGGCACGACGCCTCTTTGATACATCCAAGCGGTACCGTTTCTTCCAACGGCAATCGATACCGTTTCAGGTTTTCTTCGAGTTTATCCACCCTCGTTTCAGGTGTATCGTCCTCCTGGAGTCGAAGCGTCCTTTGGACCATGTCAATGATGGGATACAAAGCGCTATTCGTAAAGTATGGTGAACTCCGACATTCGAGACGGGTATAGTTTGCTTCGCCGATGTCGTCTTTCAGAGACTGCACCAGACGAGATTTCCCAATGCCAGCTTCGCCACTTAACAGCACAACCTGACCATTACCATCCTGTGCTTGTTCCCAACGCTCAAAAAGTAGCGTGTTCTCAGATTCTCTGCCAACGAGCGGCGTCAAGCCTCTGGTACTGGCTACATCGATACGGCTTTGCATTCCACTATCACCCAGGACTTGATAGACGGCTAGAGGCTGGGGTACCCCTCTCAACTCACGTTCACCCAATGCATCACAATCAAAATAGCCCTGAATGAGCCGGTAGGTATCAGAACTGATAACTACTGTATCCGGTTCGGCTAATCCTTGTATGCGAGCCGTGACGTTTGGCGTTTCTCCGAGGGCCAATTGCTCTTGTCTGGGACCAGAACCGATATTTCCAATGACCACTAATCCCGTGTGAATCCCAATACGGACAGCGAGTTGAATGCCATGCGGGTGCTCTACTTGCTGGTTGAGCGTCTTCATCTCGCCGATGATACCCAGACCGGTTCTGACCGCTCGCTGCGCATCGTCCTCATGGGCAGTAGGATAACCAAAATAACAAAGAATGCCGTCTCCAAGGTGCTGCGCAACATAGCCTTCAAAGGCTTGAATTACTCGGGTACACATGGACTGGTAGGCTTGGATAACCTCTCGGAGGTCTTCTGGGTCGAGCTCACCGGATAATGAGGTTGAGCCAACGAGGTCACAGAACATGACGGTCAATTGACGACGTTCGGCCTCGGGCGTATGAGGCTCAACGGGTGATGGGGTTTCCCGAACGGACCGGGGTTGTTCAACAACGGGCTGAAGCTCAGGCGGCGGTGTCTGGTCGGGTTGAAAGGCGGGTTCTGGCGTCGTTTCGGTTTCGCCATTCCAGATCAACCCTCTATTGTTCTCGTCTGTTACCGGATAAGCAAAGAACAGTTCCTCTTTCAGGACATCCAGATACTTGTCATCAATTTCTTCAAAGCGCATTTTGAGCGCACCATAAGACACTCGTCCTTGACGCTTCAGGAGGGCGATGACTTGTTCGAGGATTTCGTCGAATGTCATGACGAGCCCTCCGTCTCGAAATCCTCCAACTCGACCTCAGTGAGCGTCACGCCATATTCACGAGCGAGTTGTTCCGTGCGCTCCATCCACTTGGGGATCTGGAGTTTTTTGAACCAGGCGTAGGCCGTGCTGAGATGGGTTGTGACGGCTTCCCAATCACCTCGGTTCTGGGCGAGCATAGCAAAGTCAAGATAAAGTTGAGCCTGTCTGCTGGACACACCCTCTCGCATCGTTTCTAACACGCTCTGAAAATACGTTTCGGCCTCCACCAGATTGCCGCTGGCATTGGCAATGCGGCCAAGTGTATGTCGAGCGCACTGTATTCCTTCTGGATATTTGATGTCTTCTGCCAACTGCAATCCCTGTAACGCGATGTCATAGGCCTGCTGAAATTGATGACTTTGGCTATAGGCTTCACCAAGGAACGAACGAAACAGACTCTGAACTTGGCGAGAGCGATAGCGGTTTGCTTGCTCAACCGCTTTCTCTAGGGTCGTGATGGCTCTGCTAACGTCTCCAAGTGGGAGTTGGGTACGGCCCAAAATGCCCAGAACCGCGGCCGATTCAAAGGCATCAGGTGATACTGCAAGAGCGTGTTGCAGGGTTTCAAGGCTGGCTTCAACTTCACCAAGTTCAAAATAGGCCATGCCCATCGTCATCAAAGCATTGGTCCGAAGACGGCGGTCACCTGTCGACTCACCCATCTGATGCAACCGCGTCGATACCTCGATGGCCTCGTGTAATCTATCAGTCCCCGCATAAGAGAGCCCAAGAACGTATAAGGCCGTCCCGAGCCAGTATGGCTCTGTCGTGTCTTCTAGGAGTCTGACGGCCTCCTGAGCGTACTGTAGACATTGCGCCAGGTCACCGGCAAATCTGAACTCTGCGGCTAAAGCCATATGGGCTCTCCCCATGATAACTGCGTTTTGGCTTGCGCTCCCTTCTGTTAGCGCCTGATGAAGGCTTTGTTGCGCGAGTTGCCGCTCTCCCTGGAAAGCATAAATATATCCGAGCCACTGGTAGTATTGTCCGGCCAGCAGGGCATTCTCAAGGCGTTCTAATCGGTCTTGGTAGCCCAACAGAACATCGATAGATTCTTGCCGTCGTCCCAACCAAAAAAGCGACTCCGCCTGCCGAATCGCCAACTCCATAACCTTGTGCTCTCGTTTTTCTGTCAACTGCTCTGCCTGCACCAGGCCCTGCTCACTCATCATGACAGCTTCGGCGTAGGCGAATCCCTGCATGGCCTTATCAATTAAAACTTCGAGAGAGGCAACCGCTTTCGCCGATTCATTCGCCTTGAGGTAATGGTAGGCGAGGTCATATCGGACCTCCTCCAAGCGTTCTGTGTAGAGCCGCTCAAGGGCTCTTGCCGTGGTTCGATGCAAGTTCTCACGACGAGTGCTCAATAGACTTTCATAAGCAACGTCTTGAGTAAGCGCGTGTTTAAATACGTAGAGCGGTTCGTCGTCCCCAGTGCGCTCAAATAAAAATTCTTGTCGCTTTAACGCCTGCAAAATGAGCCCCAGTTCATCTTCTGTGTCCCAAATCGCGTGCAAAAGCGTTGAGGAAAATTCTCTTCCCAACACGGATGCCGTTTGTAACAGTCGCTTGGAGGATTCCGGCAGGCGGTCAATCCGAGCACTCAAGACGCCTTGGACGGTATCGGGTACGGCTAACTCTGCCGTTGACTCGTCAGATGCAGCAACCGTTCGGGTCAACTCTTCCAAGAAGAAGGGATTGCCTTCGGCTTTCGCAATAATTGTCTGTGCCAGGTTATCCGTCAGGACGCCGTCCGGACAAGTGGAATGGACGATGGTCAGCGCGTCTTGCGAGGGCAGATTGTGTAATGAGATTTGGGTCGCGTAGGACTTACCAAGCCAAGAAGGCTGATAACCGGGACGATACGTCGTGAGCAACAAAATAGGCACACCCGCCAGGCTTTCGACGAGCGTCGCCATGTAATCTTCTGATGTTTTATCCACCCAATGTAAATCCTCAACCTCAAAAATGAGTGGACGCCGTTGAGCACCATTCAGACTCATTTGCCTGAGCGTTTCAAAGGTCCGAGTCCTGACCGCTTCGGGCGTTAACATTGCGATGGGCTCAGTCCCATCCTTAAGGCCCAAGACTTGGAGAAGATATGGTGCAGATTCTTCTGCGTCCAGACCGACTTCCTGGAGACTTAGCTGGACTTTCTCTGTGATGGTTTCAGGACTATCTGTATCGGTAATACCGCAGTTATGGCGGAGCACATCGAGAATCGGATGATATGGACTTGCGCTGCCATATGATAGACAACGCCCTTCCAGATAGGTTACCGGTGTATCTTGAAGGCGTTGACGAAATTCGTAAAGCAGACGGGATTTCCCGGCTCCTGCTTCAGCTACAATCCCAACCACCTGTCCGTTGCCTGATGCAACTTGCCCAAATAATTCTTCGAGGGTCGCCAGTTCACGGTCCCTGCCGACGAACTGGCTGAGCGTCCGCTCGCTTCGGCTCACGATAGGCGAGCGTCTGGGGAGCGTACCAAGCACCTTCAATATGGATACCGGCTCTGTCTTCCCTTTCACCGCAATTGCTTCCAAGGCATCCAGGCGGATATAGCCTTCGACTAATCGAGCCGTCGCCTCGCTCACCAAGATTTCACCAGGCTCAGCTTGTGTCTGAAGACGAGCAGCGAGATTTGTGGTGTCCCCAATAGCAGAATAGTCCATTCTCAGGTTGTCACCAATGCTCCCGACCACAACAAGTCCGCTATTGATGCCAATACGGAACTGACACGCTACCCCGTAAGGCTCGCCCAGAGCCGTCTCTTTCAGTTGCTGCTGGAGTCCTAAGGCAGATAACACCGCACGACGTGCGTGGTCTTCATGGGCGATTGGAGCGCCCATAATTGCCATAAATCCATCGCCAAGGAATTGGTTGATGGTGCCCTCATATCGGTGAACCTCGTTGAGCGCCAACTCGAAAAACCCGTTCAACAAGGCGTGCATATTTTCAGGGCCGATTTGTTCAGCTAGCGGAGTTGAATTGGCAAGGTCGCAGAAGAGGACGCTAACGTGTTTGCGCTCTCCTTCAAGTGCGGATTTCGATTGTAAGATTTTCTCGGCGAGATGGGGTGGAGTATAGGAAACGGGCTCACGCTCTGGTTCCATCGGTGGAAGAGAGGTGGGTGCTGTTATCGACGGAGTTGCAAGCGTATCTGTGGCTGTGTCCGTATCGCCAATCCAGATGAGTCCTCGACCCTCGTCACCCACCACCAACGGTTGGGAGTAGAGGATTTCTTCCTGAAGAGCTTCAAGCGTCTCGTCATCCAGTTGGAATTGGAGTTTCAGTGCCCGATACGACGCACGTCCGCGCTGCTTGAGGAGGTCAACAACCTGGTCGAGCACTTCATAAAAGTCCATCACCGCCCCTCCTCTAACTCGACCAGGAGGGCTTTGGCGTCAATCAGGTCAGCCGTGTCGAACCCTTCAGTGAACCAACCGTATACGTTACCAAGCAACTCACGCGCGTCGTCTCGCCTCCCCTGGCTTTGCCATAGTCGGGCGAGGCTGGTGACGGCGCGGAGTTCCCACGATTTGGCGTGTTGGTGTTGGGCGATGGAAATGGCTTGGTGAAGGGACGCTTCAGCTTCAGGGCAATTGTCCAAGGCGAGCTGTTGGAGAAGTTCGCCTCGGAGTCGATACAGCTCTGCTTCCCAGAAATGCTCGCCGTTTTTTTCAACTGCAGTCAACCCTTCCTCAACGGCTTGCAACCCTTCTTGAGTGCGTGCTGCTTCCAGATAGGCATCAGCCAATAGGGCGAGAAAGTACGGTCGAAAAAGTCCCGCTCCCGTTGCTCGGTAGGCAGCGCTACTCTCTTGGATTTGCTGAATCGCTTCATCATGTCGTCCCAGTTTTGACAGGGCCCAACCACCATGGACTAAGCCTAATGCTTCCCAGAAGACAAAACCTTGCTCACGGCTAACCGCGATGAGGGTTTCTGCCTGTTCATAGGTCATGTCAGCTTCACGGCGCAGGAGATGGATATAGAGTGTAAACGCCAATGCATGTACGAAACTAAACGGGTGTGTGAGTTCTTGTGACCAGGTGAGCGCGTCATAGCTCTTCGCTCGGGCTTGGTCGGGATAGCCGAGATACCATAGGCTCCACAATTCGTAGTTGAGGAACATCACTTTGAGGTCATGCCCGTACAGGGCGATGAGCGACGGGTGATAGCCGGGATCGTACACCGTAAGACACTGGTCCACGTGTGGCTGTACCTTGCGGAAAATACCATATGACAGCAGTTCGGAACCAGCCAGGGCCGTGTGGGCAACGAGAAGTTGGGTCGGGTCATGTTGTCCTTGAGCGAGGTTGAGAAGCTCCTCGCCCAGTTCACGCGCCGTCCGCATATCGCCGCCAACCAAAAAAAACATCCACAATCCCCACAAACACTGACTCAGCTGCGGCGTATCTTCTACCTGCCGACACAGTGTGCGCGCTCGGTTATACGCATGGACCACTTCGGGAGCTGCATAGCCCTTTGCCGCGACAAAGGCTGCACCAAGACTGATCTGTAATCCCAGCTCTTGCTGCTTCCGCTCGGGTGTATCGGATAACTGGGTGAGGAGTTCTAAGCCTTTATTCAGGTGGTCAATCGCTTCGGCATTGGCCGAGCGTTGGATGCCCTTTTGCCCGGCCTGTTGCCAATACTCAACCGCTTGCTGGATGAAATCGGCCTCTGTATAGTGATGCGCCAGCAGTTCGGGCTGAGTCTCCGTCGTCTCTGGAAAGCGGTCTTCTAAGACCTGTGCAATGCGCTGATGATAGTGTTGTCGGGTGCTTTTCAAGAGCGACTCATAGGCGGTGTCGACCACGAGAGCATGTTTGAAAATATACGTCGCCTGGGGTGGCAATCCTCTTTGATACAACAGTTCGGCGTCAACTAAGCGCCCCAAGTCTCGTTGTAACGTGGCTTCGTCAAGTTGGGAGACGGCGTAGAGAAGTTCGTACGAGAATTCGCGACCCAGGACTGAAGCGAATTGTGCCACGCCTTTGGCACTGACCAATCGATCTAGCCGCGCCCTCAACGAATCCTGGAGCGTTGTCGGAATGCTTAAGGACGATAACGCGTCCACCAGTTCATACTGGTCCGCCGTTTCCTTCAGCCCCTCCGATTCCAAGACCGCTTTCGTCATCTCCTCCACGTACAGCGGCACCCCGTCAGTTTTCTCAACCAACTGTTGCAGGACTTCCCTTGGAAGGGATTTTCCCCCGGCGACACCGGTCGCGATCTGCTTGATACCCTCAGGAGACAAGCGATTGAGCGTCATCTCGGTCAGATAGGAGCGATGACTCCAACTCGGCTGAAATTCTGGACGACAGGTTGCCAGGAGGTAAAGGGAAGCCGTCGGTGTTTGGTCGATGAGGAGGTCAAGCAGTTCTAACGTCGTGGGATCAGTCCAGTGAAGGTCTTCCAAAATACAGAGCACGGGCTGTCGCTCGGCCAATTCGATGATCATGGCGAGAATCGCTTCCAAGGTCTTTTGCCGCTGCCGCTGCGGCGACAGGTTGAGCGGCAAATAGGCATCGTCGGAAAGCGGGAATGATAACAACGCGGCGAAAAGCGGGACGGATTCTTCCAATGCAAGGCGATAGTGGCGCAGGTTGTGCTCCAGTTTTTCCAGTTTGCGCCTTGGTGCATCTTCCGTCTGAAATCCCCATATTCGTTGGAGCATATCGATAATGGGATACAAAGCGCTATTCGTAAAATACGGTGAACTGCGGCATTCGAGAGTGAGCTGCGTACCTTCAGAGACATGGTCTTTTAGGGTGTGAACCAACCGGCTCTTGCCAATACCCGCTTCTCCACTGAGCAGGATAACTTGACCATGACGATCCTTGGCCTGTTCCCAACGCTCAAGCAGCAGCGTATTCTCCGATTCTCTCCCGACAAGCGGGGTTAATCCTCGGGTACTGGCGATATCAAGACGGCTCTGGGCTCCACTGCCTCGAATCACGCGGTAGATAGCGATCGCGTGGGTAACACCTCTTAATGAATGTTCACCTAAGGGTTCAGCCTCAAAAAATCCCTGAACGAGCCGGTGAGTCGAGTCGCTAATCACCACGGAATCCGGCTCAGCGAGACCTTGTATCCGGGCTGCGATGTTCGGCGTTTCTCCCAGAGCTAAGTGTTCTTGATGACCGTCACTCCCCATCTCGCCAACCACGACCAACCCGGTATGAATGCCCAGCCGCACCGACAGTTCTATCCCCTTAGAGGATTCCAAGTTCGTCGTCAAAATGCCAATCGCCTCAAGAATGTCAAGACCCGCATGGACGGCGCGTTGCGCATCCTCCTCATGAGCAGATGGGAACCCGAAGTACACGAGCAGCCCATCGCCTAAGAGTTGGGCCACATGACCGTCGTATCGTTTGATCACCGCGGTACAGGCAGCCTGATACTCTTGAATCACGTCGCGTAACTCTTCCGGATCCAGGTCGCCAGATAAACTCGTAGACCCCACCAAATCGACAAACATGACCGTGAGTTGCCGTCGTTCGGCGCCCGGCATGTGCGGTTCTATTGCTTGAGATTCAGCTTGGCGAGGTGGGGCTTCTGGGGTATCAAGTGGTCTGGGCTGTTCGGGTTGGGAACCAAATTCCGGCCGTCCCTCGGTTTCACCGGCCCAAACCAGAATTCTGCCGTTCTCATCGACCGCCAATCGCTGCGCGTCAATGAGTTCTTCTTTGAGGACGTCGAGATGCTCGTCGTCAAGTTCGAATTGGAGTTTTAGGGCACCATAAGTGACCCGGCCTCGCTGTTTCAGAAGAGCAACAACTTGGTCGACTACCGCATAGAAATCCATTACCGACCCTCCGACAATGCATCGAGCAATGTTTTCGCGTCTATGAAATCGGCGGTGTCGAATCCTTCAGCAAACCAACTATAAACGGGAGCGAGCAGCTCGTATGCGTCCTGGCGCTTGCCCTGAGACTGCCACAGGCGAGCCAGGCTCGTGGAGGAGCGAAGTTCCCAGGCTTTCGCCCGTTGAGAACGGGCCACGTCGAGGGCTTTCTGCAAACAATCTTCCGGGGTGAGGTTCGCCATCTGCATATCGCAATGCGCATGCAACAGGAGGTTCCCCTGTAATCGATGCAGCTCCGCCACGTAGAAGTTCTCGCCAGTACGGTCGGCGACGGCCAACGCCTCGGTCAGCAGGTCACAGGCTTCAGTCAACTTTCCTGCCAGTCGGTAGGCATCGGCAAGGAGCCCCAAAAAATACGTCTGTACTGCACTAAAATTGATCGTTTTAAATAGGGACCGCCCCTGCTGAATCTCCCCAATGCCCTCGTCAGCTTGTCCTTGAGCGGTAAGCGCCCATCCATGTAGGATGGTGCCCCAAGCACTCCATGCTGGAAAACCATGCTCAGTCGAAAGGGCAATGGCGGATTCCGACAACGCGAGAGTGGCCTCGACCTCACAACGCAACTGCCGGACTGATGCAGCACAGATTAGCCCCCAACCCAGGCTCAAGGGATGTGACAATTCCCGGGCCAGCACCATCGCTTCCTGGTTACGTTGGACTGCCTGCTCTGGCTGGCCCAGAGCCCACAAAGCCCACGCGTCAAGTCCCAGGCAGGTCACACCAGAATCCTGGGCACAGATGGCAATCAAGGCACGGTGGTGTTCGCGCTTATAGTCAGTGCGCACCTGTTCAAAATGCTCACGAGCGAGGACGTACTCCCCAACTGGAAACAGCGTAAAACCGAGCGCATGGTGGGCCGCCAGGCGGTGCAACGTATGATCGGTGCGTTGTGCCAGAGCGAGCAGCTGCTCGCCGAGTTCTCGGGCGATCTGAAATTGGGCGGTGACATTATAGACCCGCCACACGCCCCACATCACGGGGAACAGTTGGGGGGTATCGCCCACCTTCTGACACAACTCCCGGGCGCGAGCATAGTTGTGTTCGACGTCTGATGAGGCCTGTCCTTTCATCGCCATCAATGCCGGACCTAGAGTGGTACGTAAACTTAGCTCCGTCTCCGCACGTTCAGGCGAGTCGGGTAAGGCATCGAGCAGAGCCAGACCTTGCGTCAGATGGTGAATGGCTTCCGCATAGGCTGAGCGGTGCACGGCACGTTGCCCTGCCAATTGCCAGTAGTTGACAGCCTGCGCCTGACACACCGCCTCAGTATAATGATGCGCCACCAACTCGGGTTGCGTCTCGACCACCTCGGGGCCGCGCGCCTCGAACCATTGCGCAATCTGCTGATGCACCCGCTGGCGCGTGCTCTTAAGCAACGAGGCATACGCCGCATCTTGAATTAAGGTATGCTTGAACAGATAGCGCGCACGGGGCGGACGCCCCCGCTGATACAGCAATTCGGCTTCCACCAACTGGCCCAAATTCACCTGTAAGAGATCTTCATCCTGTGACGAGATGGCCTGGAGCAATTCGTAGGTAAATTCTCGTCCCAGCACAGCTCCTAGTTGCGCGACCTCTTTGGCCGTGTTCATCTGATCCAGGCGAGCCATCAAGGAGTCCTGCAAGGTGTCGGGTATGGCCACCGTGTGCAGTGGTCCAGTTAACACGTATTGGTCCGTTTCCTCTTGGAGCAGGGCAGATGCCAGCAACATCTTGGTGAGCTCTTCGACGTAGAGCGGCACCCCGTCCGTTTTCGTGACAATATATTGGACCACGTCGGCTGGAAACGTCTTGCCGCCTGCCATATGGGTAATCAGCGCTTCAACCTGCGGACGTTCCAGGCGGTTCAACGTGAGGGGCGTCATGTGCGAACGGGTGAGCCATGGTGGACTGAACGCGGGGCGGAAGGTCAAGACATGCAGCTTGGAGACCGTCGGTGTCTGCTCTAGAACCAAGCCCAACATCTCCAGCGTCGACGGATCAGCCCAATGGAGGTCTTCCCATACGGCCAAGACTGGCTGCTTCTCTGTCTCCTCCATGAGCCATCCAACCAACGTGTCTAACGTCTGTTGTCGTTGCTGCTGAGG